>Ga0207156_10092_pt1 | contig 22830 bp, 19 predicted proteins | sample Alteio_BWMinHeat_24_FD_153514 | JGI IMG/M metagenome (GOLD analysis project Ga0207156, IMG submission 153514) | Enriched cells from forest soil in Barre Woods Harvard Forest LTER site, Petersham, Massachusetts, United States -... | ecosystem: Environmental > Terrestrial > Soil > Temperate forest >...
TTTGGCTAAAATCGGGATGGAAGTAGACTTTCATCCGATTGACTTCAATGAGCTCGTCGCCAAGCTGGATCACGAATTTAACTGGGATGCGATTGAAATCGGTTTTGTCGACGGCGCAAGCCTTGAACCTTCAGGAGCGCAAAATGTCTGGCTTTCCTCCGGGTTTAGCCATGAATGGAATCCACGTCAAAAAAAACCGGCGACCCCTTGGGAAGCGGAAATCGACCGACTGGTGAATCAGGGAACAACCACCTTAGCGCGCGAAGCACGCAAGAAAATTTACGGACGAATTGAAGAAATTCTTTATCAAGAAGAACTCCCGATGATTCTCACGACCGTCGGCGACTCGCAGTATGCCTTTCGAAATATCATTGGAAACGCCGATCCAACTCCCCTCGGGCGTTTCTGGAGCGCCTCTCCGGACAGCATGCTGACGTCTCAAGTGTACCTGAAACCTTCCACAAAATGATACGCTATATTGGTGAGCGGCTTTTGCTCATGCTCTTTTTACTCCTCGGTATTTCTTTTATTTCATTTTTGATCATGCAGTTGGCTCCCGGCAATTATTTGGACACCCTCGCGATGAATCCTCAAATTTCGCCTGCTTACATCGCGCACATGAAAGAAAAATTCGGCCTGAACCTTCCGTGGTATGTTCAATATTTCCGATGGCTCCTGGGAATTCTGCCGCACCCGGTTAACGGCAACTGGCATCATTGGGATTACTTTGACTTTGGAATTTCATTCAGCCAGCAAATTCCGGTTTTCAGCATTTTGAAACCGGCGATGATGAATACCTTGATCTTAGCCTTGGCCACCATTGTCGTCAGCTGGTTCATCGCTGTTCCGATGGGCGTTTACGCGGCCGTAAAGCAGAACGGACCTTTTGATCAAGCTTCGATTTTTTTGGCTTACATCGGATTCGCTATTCCCGACTTTTTTCTGGCGATGCTTCTTCTTTTTCTGGCGTCACGAACGCATCTTTTTCCAATTGGAGGAATGATCGGACGGGATTATGAGTATCTTTCTCCTTGGGGAAAACTTATTGATTTATTCCATCATCTCTTTCTTCCGGTTTTAGTGCTGACAGTCGGCAATGTCGCGTATTTAATGCGTCAAATGCGAGCCAGCCTGCTCGATGTTTTACGAGCCGAATACATTCAGACCGCGCGAGCCAAAGGACTTCGCGAACGAATAGTCATTTTTCGGCACGCCTTGCGAAATGCATTAAATCCGATGATTACGCTCTTCGGGTTTGAACTCGGTTTTTTACTCTCAGGAGCTTTGGCGGTCGAAATTGTCATGAGCTGGCCGGGATTGGGCCGTGTCATTTACGAGGCGATTATTCAAAAAGATCTCTATGTGGTGATGGGAGATCTCATGGTTTCGAGCGTTCTCTTGATTGTCGGAAATCTTTTAGCCGACATTCTGTTGGCTTGGGTGGACCCTCGTATCCGCTATGATTAAAGGGAGAACGGAGTGGCATATCGCGAAGCGCCAGCTTCGAAAAAACAAGCTGGCGGTTTTTGGTTTTTGGCTTTTGGCCGTCTTGTATTTTCTGATGATTTTTGCCGACTTCATTGCCCCTTATGATCAAGCGTTTTCAGATGGAGAGAAAAACTTTCACCCTCCGGTGGCGATTCACTTTATCGATGCCGAAGGACACTTTCATCTGACTCCCTTTGTTTATAATACGATTGAGAGACCGAAATTTTCACGGCATTATCTTCCTGATCCATCGCACCGCTATCCGATTCATTTTTTTTACAAAAACACGACCCTGGTTGAACATTCGCTTTTGTTTCTCTTTCCAACTTCAGTACATCTTTTGGGGGTCGATGAGCCGGCGCGAATTTTTATTTTCGGCACCGATGACAGCGGCCGCGATGTTTTTACCCGTATATTATACGGCTCGCGCGTCGCTTTAACGATTGGAATCATCGGCGTTTTGGTTAGCTATGCGTTAGGCGTTTTGATCGGCGCCTTAAGCGGATATTACGCCGGTAAACCGATTCCACTCGGATGGTGGAAAGGTTGGAAGCCCTCCATCGATGTTGACAATTGGATCCAGAGAAGCGGCGAAATGCTTTTGATGTTTCCATCCCTCTATCTTCTCTTGGGGCTTCGGGCGCTTATCCCCGAACACTTGTCCTCCGCCAAAGTTTACTTTCTGATCGTCATTTTATTAAGTTTCATTCGGTGGCCCGCGATCGCCCGGGTCGTTCGGGCGATGGTGCTGTCGATTCGCGAACGCGAATTCGTTTTAGCGGCCGAGGCGATCGGCTGCAGTAATTTTCGAATTATTTGGCGCCATATTGTTCCGAATACGTTCTCACAAATTATCGTTTTCGTAACGTTAAGCATCCCAAGCTTTATTTTAGGAGAAGCCTTTTTAAGCTACTTGGATTTGGGAATTCGTGAGCCGCAGGCGAGTTGGGGAAACATGCTGACTCAGGCGCAGGACGTCGTCGCCTTAACCCATTATCCGTGGATTCTTCTCCCCGGATTTTTCATTTTCATAACTGTTTTAGGCTTTAATTTATTAGGAGACGGGCTTCGCGACGCGCTCGATCCAAAGATGAGATCATGATACCGCTCTTGGAAATAAAAAACCTGACGATTCGCTTTTTTACCGATGACGGGGTCATTCACGCGGTGGAAGATTTTTCATTTTCTCTTCCCAAAAATAAAACGCTGGGGATTGTGGGGGAGTCTGGAAGCGGAAAATCGGTCACCGCGCTTTCCATTCTCCGTTTAATTCCTTCCCCCGGAAAAATTCTCAGAGGACAAATTCTTTTTGAAGGAACCGACATCTTGACCCTTCCAGAAAGCGAGCTTTACAAGATCCGCGGGAATCGCATCTCGATGATTTTTCAAGATCCGATGACTTCGCTCAACCCTCTTTTTACGGTCGGATATCAGATCGCCGAAGCGGTGACAGCCCATCAGAAAGTGAGCCGGCAAGAAGCCAAATCACGCGCCTTGGCGCTTTTGGAAGCGGTAAAAATTCCCGAGGCTAAAAAACGCTTCAACGCCTATCCTCATCAATTGAGCGGAGGAATGCGTCAGCGGGTAATGATCGCGATGGCATTAAGCTGCAATCCCTCGCTCTTAATCGCCGATGAGCCGACCACCGCATTGGATGTGACGGTTCAAAAGCAAATCTTGGAGTTGATTGCCGAGCTGCAAAAGGACTTTCAGATGTCGGTTATTTTAATTACTCATAATTTGGGAATTATTTCCGAAGTTTGCGATCAAGTCTTGGTGATGTACGCGGGCCGATGCGTCGAAGAAGGGCCGGTTTCATCGATTTTCAGGGCTCCCCGGCATCCTTATACGTTTGGATTGCTGCGTTCCGTCGAAAAAATGATTCCGATTCCCGGACAACTTCCAATCTTAAAAGAAAGCGCCGTAGCTTGCACCTTTGCGCCGCGCTGTTTTTTAGCGGCCGAAAAATGCCGCCAAGGCGAACCGCCGCTCTTTGATGTCGAAGAAAACCACCAAAGCCGTTGCTGGTTCCACGACCAGGTGCAAATATGAGTCTCCTTTTAGAAGTAAAAAACCTGAAAAAATATTTCCCCGTGACCTCCGGTCTGCTTTTTAGAAAAACGATCGGAGAAGTCCGTGCGGTCGATGACGTTAGTTTTACCGTTTCGCCCGGAGAATCGCTGGGGGTCGTCGGGGAGTCGGGGAGCGGCAAATCGACCCTGGGACGTTTGGTTCTGCGCCTTCTCATGCCGACAGAAGGGCAAATTCTCTTCGAAGGACAAGATATTTTCTCCTTACGCCGCTTAGATCTTACCAAATTGCGCCAGAACATCCAAATTATCTTTCAAGATCCGTACGCTTCGTTGAATCCTCGAATGACAATCGGTCAGATTCTATCCGAACCCTTGCAGCTGCACCACGTACTTCCCGTGCGGCAAATCCCGGAGCGGGTGAATGAACTATTAAATGATGTCGGACTCGCACCCCAATATGCAAACCGCTATCCGCATGAATTAAGCGGCGGCCAGCGCCAGCGAATTGGAGTGGCCAGAGCCCTGGCGCTTAAACCCAAGCTGATTGTCGCAGACGAGCCTGTCAGCGCCCTCGATGTTTCGATTCAGGCGCAGATCTTAAATCTCTTGCAAGCCCTGCAAGCCAAATATCATCTCACCTATCTCTTTATTTCCCACGATCTCTCGGTCGTCCGGCACATCACGAACCGGGTGGCGGTGATGCATTTTGGAAAAATCGTCGAATTGGAAGAAACCGAAAAACTTTTCAAAAACCCGTTTCATCCCTATACCAAAGAGCTTCTGAGCGCCGTTCCTCTCCCCAGGAGTCAAATGGGATGAGGAAGAAGCGCTAATTCAATGATGGATTCGGAATCTCGCTCCCGCCGGTTCAGCTTCAGTTCCGAGTTGTCTCGTCATGTCGGTGACGAGATGGAGCGTCTTCTCGATTTCATTGCCAGAGCGCTTCCCGAAGCTTGCGAGCTGGAAAAATGCATTATCTTTTTGCTCGATCCTAAGCAAAAAGAGCTCGTAGCAAAAGCGTCCAATACACTTACCCCGGAAGAGTTGTCAACACTCAAGGTTTCCATGAAAAATGAAAAAGGGGATGTCGTCATCGACGCCAATCCCTTCCTTTCACCCGATGCCCAAAACGATCCGCGTCTTGTCAAAGAGTACGTAAAAAAATGTAACATCAAAAGTCTTTTAACGGTTCCGTTAAAAATTCGCGGGAAATTGCTCGGCGTAATCCACTTCTTTAATTCAAGCCAGCCGCATGATTTTTCGTCCGAGGAGATCAATTTCATCAATGTTTTGGCCTCCGAAGTCGCTTTGGCGGTGGAATCGACCCTCTCGGAAGAAGAACGGCGCGAGAAAGCGGAAGAACTGGAACGCTTCCGCAAAGAAGTCCATGATTATTTTACGCAAATCGGAAAAGCCATCACCTCGTTTTTGGATAAGGAAAGCTTCATCCGGTTGATCGCCGATTTATCCATGCGAGTGGTAAAAGCCGACGGTTCTTCGCTTTATCTATCGCATGAAAACAGTTTGCAGCGCGAGCTTTACTTGGGCGTTCTTCCAGAGACGCTTAAAGATGAAGCGACACTCCCGGGCGTCAATGACGCTTTGACGGTTACTCCCTTGAAAGAACACGGCATTTCATGGACCGTTTTGAATGTCCCCTTGAAAACTCAAGATGAATCGGTCGGTTGCCTCATCCTCTACATCAAAAACAAACAAGAGGTTTCGACGGAAGAAATTGACGTTTTGAGTTCCTTTGCGGCTCAAGCGGCACTGGCGGTTAAAAACATTTCTCTTTTTCAGACGGAGAAAAAAAATGCCGAAGAAATTTCCGCCGTTTACGAAGCCGCGGTGGCCATTTCGGCACCCCTGGATTTAAATCAAATTCTTTTGGAAACCGCCCAGCGAATGGGCCGGCTTATCGGTGTCAATCGATCGTTCATCTTTCTTCTTGACGATGAACGGAAAATTCTCACAGCGGCTCTTGTGCATGGGGTCAGCGCCGAGCAGAAAGATTTTTTTTCGGCGTTGGCGATTCCCCTTACCTATCTCGAAGGGCCCCTTTGGGAGCGCTTCAAAGTGGGACGTCCCCTTATTTTCAATGAAGAAGAGATTAAAGACGAAGTCGGAAACATGAAACAGCTCTTCGCCGTTTTCGGAACACATCGTTGTCTCTTGGCGCCCCTGGTGAATGAAAGCCGCTTTATCGGATTAGTCTATCTCGACAGCTCCGACGATGAAACCCACGAATTCTCCGAGGCGCATCTGCGCTCGATCGCGTCACTTTCCATTCATGCCGCCACCTCCATCGAGCGCGCGCAGCTCTATAAGCAGTTGGAAGATCAGGCGAAACAGGTTCATAACCTTTATCAAATCTCGACCACCCTCAGTACCACGCTTCACATGGATCGAATTCTTCGGCTCATTGCGGAAAAAATTACACAGCTGGTCCAGGTCGATCGTTTTTGCTTGTGGATGTGGGATGAAAACCAGAACGCTTTCGTGATTAATGCCTCCCGAGGGGTATCGGAAGAATTTATTAAAACAGCTTCCGTGACCTTGGAAGATCGCTTCGTCGGGGAAGCCAGCAGTAAAAAAACACCCGTTTATTCCCCTAATATTCTTTTGGAAACCGATAATCCTCATCTTGTTCGTCTTTTTAAAAAAGAAGGCTTGGGAGCCGTTCTTTCGGTTCCTTTCGTGACCAAGCGGAAAACAATCGGAATTGTGACGCTTTTTGCCGAACTCGGCTATCAATTCAAGGAAAAAGAGATCCATCTTCTGGGAAATTTCGCAAGCCATGCCGCCTTGTCGATAGAAAACGCCCGGCTTTATAACTTGAACCGGCAAAAAGTGGTGGAGCTCGGGATCATCTTTGATGTCGGAAAACGGATCAACGAACACTTGAATCCTCAAGAGGTCCTTCGCTCCATGGCCGAACAGTTTATTTCGGTGATGAAATCGGACGGATGCTCCATCATGCTCGTTGACAAAGATGAAAAAAACCTTTCCATTCAAGTAACGCGGGGAATCGCCCGCCGCTCCGATGTTCAAAAAAAGATTGCTCTTGGCGTAGGCATCGTTGGAAAAGTGGTTCGCTCCGGTCATCCGGTCGTACTTCACGATTCTGACAAAGAAGCCGGAATTCCATTCCCCGAGGCCCTTCGAAACGAAGGCATTTCCACGATTCTCGCCATCCCTTTGGCGACAAAAGAGGAAATGATCGGAGTCGTCAATTTATATACGAAAGCAAAACGTAAATATACGCCTTCGGAGATGCACTTGATGCAAACGCTGGCGGCTCAAAGCGCTGTGGCGCTTCGAAATGCCCGAGTTTTTGAAGAAAACTACCACGTCGCCCAGCTCATTCACCGAAGTTTGATTCCGTCTCACCTTCCGGTCGCTTCCGATCTCGAATTCGGATTTCAATATCTTCCTTCCCATGAAATCTCGGGAGATTATTACGATTTCTTGGAACTACCGGGAAGGCTCGGGATCACGATTGCCGACGTTTCAGGAAAGGGGACCGGAGCGGCGATTTTCACGGCGCAGGGAAAATATGCATGGAAAGCTTATGGAATGTTGGAAAGCGACCCCCAGAAAGTCGTCACGCTTTTGAACCGGCTTATGGTGAAGAACACGCCGATCGAAAAGTTCATCAGTTTGTTTTATGGCGTTCTCGATCACCGAAAAAAAGAATTCGTTTACGCCAACGCAGGACATTTACCGCCGATTCTCTATCGATCGGTCGCAAAACAATGCCGATATCTGAACGCGCCCGGCCTTCTCTTGGGTATCGATGAGGAAGCCGAGTTCAGCAAGCGAAGCGTCACCTTGCACAAAGGAGACATACTGCTCTTTTATACCGATGGCGTATCCGAGGCGCGAAACGAGAAGCGCAATATCTTCGGAACGGAACGTTTGGAAGATATTCTGATTGAAAACGCGTCCCACTCCGCGCAAATGATCGCCAATCGAATCCTGACCGCCATCCGCCAATTTTCGAAACGAAGAAACAGCGAAGACGACATCACGCTCGTCGTCGTCAAAATGAAATAGCGCGCCGCGATAGTAGTTTATTAGGGCGCGATGACCGGAGAAACGATAAGTTTATGGAGTTTTCCTTCTTTGGAAATTTCAGCGAACCGAGTGCCGTTTTCTGAGAAGGTGACCCAGCCAAGTTCTGCCCCAGCAGATTCAGAAAAAGGATTGACAAAATGCGTTTTTCTCGTTTCAAAATCAGCCATAAAGACTTTTGCGCCTTGATAATCAGATATGGCGCAGACGAGAGATTGCCCGCTCGCTGAAAAAGCATAATAGAAAACTCGGCTTTCAAAAAAGATGCTGAACTCGTCGTCCGCTGATTCTACATGGAAAAATCTGCCTATTTCTTTCCCCTCTTGGGAGTCATAAATGGAAATCGGCCCTTTGTCCGATACAATGGCAAGTTTTTTACTATCAGGAGAAAAAACTGGAGAGATTTCACAATGGTCATGTACTTGAGCGATTTCCGAACCTGTCGCGAAATCACGTATGTGCAGGGCACCGTCTTCCTCATTGACGGCAACGTACTTTGAACCATCCGGCGAAACGACGAAACCATTGTTCCGCCCTCTTCCAACGTTCGTATGCATACGCCCCGTTTCGCCCTTAAGGTTGATGAAATGGACTTCTCCAGGTTCACCGCCTGTCAGCAGCGTTTGTGAGTCAGGAGTAAAGGCGGGCTTGGAGCCAGCCCGGCGGGTCTGAATTTCCCCTCCTTTTTCTACATTGAAAACATGAATCCGATCTTCGGCCCAAAGGGCGAAATATTGGCTGTTGGGCGAAAAGGCGGAAAAGTAAGTGTCAGAGGGTGTGACCGAATAATGAGCAGGCGGGAAGAAAGAAGCCGGCGACTTTATCTTCAATACGTGTGCCCAAGCCGAAGGTTCTTCTTGTGGCACCGTGTAGAGATAAAGACCTCCGTCTTCCATGATAACGGCTGCCCTTGTCCCATTTGATGAAAGGACAATTTCTTCGGGATTTCCGGAGGGTAGCTCTGTTTCAAGAAGCGGAATGGGCCCAGATACCGCATTGGGGCGAAATAACGGATGGGCCGCAAAGCCCATTTGTTGATAAAGCGCTTCCTTAAAAGAAGCAATTTTATAACGGATAGTTTCGGACCATTGCATCTTCTTTTGGGTTGAGGTAAAAAAAGCAATTTTCCATTCGAAGCGTAAAGCCTTGCCGAGGAATGCAAAAGCATTTTCTTTAAAGGACGCATTATTTTTTCTTGACGGACGTTCAAATTCTTTTACAAGGTCATCAAGACTTTCAGCTAAGCTGTCCAAGACGCGCGGCAATTTTTCGCTACGCGAGGGAGGTTTTTGTCTCAAAAAAACCTGCAAGTTCCTTGCTTCAACGGAAAGTATAGGAGGAATTTCACCGGCCATTTTTTGCCTCTTTCAATAAGCTGTAACCTGAGTCGAACTCTATTAAAGCATAGCCGGATTGAAAAGTCAAGGAATCAGGAGGATTTTGCCTACGTTTTTGCGGGATTCGATGTAAGTTTGCGCTTCGCGCGCTTCTTTAAGCGGAAAAGTTCGATCGACCACCGGTTTCAAAAGTCCGCGAGAAAAAAGCTTCAAAACTTCCAGAAATTCCCAACGGGCTCCCATATAAGAACCGAGAATATTCCCATGCTTCACGAACAATAGCCGGACATTCATCGAAACTTCCGGAGCGGAGGTTGAGCCGCACGTTACCAGGCGGCCGTTGCGTCCAAGCGCATGAAGACATTTGGTGAAATTTTCTCCTCCAGTATGTTCAATAATCACATCGGCGCCATTTCCATCGGTGAACGCTCTCACACCTTCTTTCAAATCTTCACGAACATAATCAATCGTTAAATCGGCCCCTAACTTTTTTGCAAGTTCAAGTTTCACCGGTGAACCGGCCGCCGCAATGACACGCGTTCCAGCCGCTTTCGCCAACTGAATGGCGGCACTTCCGACTCCCGAGCCGGCCGCCATCACGAGGACTGTTTCTCCGACTCGTGTTTTGGCGCGAGTAAATAGCATATGGTACGCGGTGAGAAAAACAAGAGGAATAGACCCAATTTCTTTGCCGGAAAGTGACTCCGGAACAGCAATGGCGTTTTCTTCCGGAATCGCAATGTATTCAGCGTAAGTTCCTTGGGTTTGATATCCGATGATTCGATACGAGGGACAAAGCGAGTCCCATCCGGTGCGGCATGATTCGCACTGTCCGCAACTTAATCCAGGGAAAATGAAGACTCGTTGATCTTTGGAAAGTGCTGTGACTTGTTTCCCGATTTCGACGATTTCACCGATGCCATCACATCCGCTGATGTGGGGTAGGGGAATCGAAGGACCCGGAAGTCCCTGTCTTACCCAAATATCTAAATGATTAATCGAGGCGGCTTCCACTCGAATAACGACTTCTTTTTCTTTGGGAAACGGAATCGGAACGTCGCGATAGTCTAAAACATCAACGCCGCCGTGCTTCTCAAAGACAACCGCCTTCACTTTAGAGCAAGAAGTCCAAGTTTGGAGGCGACTTTGGAAAAGGCTTGCACCGCTTTTTCCAATTGTTCCCTGGTATGATTGGCTGTCACAATTGTTCGTAGCCGCGCTTTTCCTTCGGGAACCGTAGGAAAACCAATCCCTTGCGCAAAGACTCCTTCTTCAAAAAGAAGATCGGAAAACTTCATCGCTGTCGCGGCGTCGCCGACAATGACCGGTGTAATCGGCGTAACGCTTCCCGCCGTATTTAAACCAAGCCGTGTCAATTCTTCTTTAAAATATTTGGTGTTGGCCCATAACCGTTGATGATGTTCAGGTTCCTCTTGAAGAATTTTAATCGATTCCAAGCAAGCCGCCGCCACACCGGGAGGATGCGCGGTTGAGAAAAGAAAGGGTCTTGCTTTATGAATAAGAAATTCACGAAGCGCCGTCGTACCGGCCACGTAACCGCCGAGAACGCCGACCGCTTTGCTCATTGTCGCCATTTGTACCTCGATTTTGTCTTGTAATCCGAAATGGAAGGTGGTTCCTTCACCGTGGGGACCCATCACGCCACTGCCGTGCGCATCGTCAACCATCACGAAAGCGCCATATTGATGAGCGAGATCGACGATTTCGGGAAGAGGAGCGACATCGCCGTCCATGCTGAAGACACCGTCGGTGATCACCATGATTCGGCGGGAGCCTTTGGCTTTGATGAGCGCCTCTTTCAATTCTTGCATGTTCTTGTGTTTATAGACCAAGCGCTTCGCTTTGGTTAAGCGGACGCCGTCGATGATGCTCGCATGATTGAGCTCATCGCTGATAATCGCATCTTCCGCGTCCGGCGTCAAAGCTTGAATCGTTCCTCGATTCGCCGCAATTCCCGCGACAAAAACCAAGGAAGCTTCAGTGTGCTTAAATTTCGCCAATTCTTTTTCAAGTTGATCATGAATCTCCATGGTTCCGATAATAGGACGAACCGCTCCGGCGCCCACGCCGAACTTTTCGGTGGCGGCGATGGCCGCTTTTTTGAGCCGGGGATGTGTGGCCAATCCCAAGTAATTGTTACTTGAAAGATTGATCACTTCTTTTCCGTCGATTTTGCTGACGGGAAGCTGAGCACTTTGCAAGATTCGTAATTTTCGGTAAAGCGATTTTTCCTTTAATTCATTCAGTTCATCGGTAAGAAACTTCGTGCTTTGCATAGGGCCTCCTTAGGCGAAACGGATACTCGTTTGCCAGTTCGAGGAGTTTTCCTCTTGGCCAATGAACAAAGGGATTCATGAAAGGAAAGTTCTTTCTTTTTCTGATCGCTTTTTGGTCCCTTGTTCTTGTCAGTCAAGCTTCCGTTATGCGAGTGGCGCTTACGCTTCGCGCCCCAACGATCGAGCTATTTTGCCCTACTGATTTTGAAGTCCATCTCGCGAACGGTCAGCCGGTTTTTCTGGGAAAATCGGCTCATTTTAAGGCGGAAAACGAAGGAATCAGTCTCAATGGAAGAACGTTCAAAAGTCAACGGCTCTTCATTCACGCCAAAGCTCCTTTCGTCTTGGACAAACGACATTATCGCGGCGATTTGCAGATTCAAAGAAATGAAGGGTCACTCGATGCGATCAACATGGTTGATTTGGAAGAATATTTATATAGTGTCGTCGGTTCCGAGATGTCGCCGAAATGGCCGCTGGAAGCCTTGAAAGCCCAAGCGGTGGTCGCCCGAACCTATGCACTTGAAAAAAAAGAAGAGAACAAGACCCATTCCTATGATTTGCTCGGGTCTTATGCGGACCAAGCCTATGACGGGACGGAGAGTGAGACAACCGCCACCTTGGAAGCGGTCAACCAAACGCAGGGTGAAGTTCTTCGCTATCATGGGGAGCTGATTACCGCGTATTATCATTCGGACTGCGGGGGCAAAACAGAAGTGGGAAGTAACGTTTTTACGGGAGACCTCCCATACTTGCAAAGCGTCGTCTGCCCCTATGGAAACGATTCTCCTTATCAACATTGGGAAAAAACATACTCCTTGACGGAACTCTCGGACCGTTTGGGCAAAACGATTGAAAACATTTCCGCCCAAAAAAATGCTGAAACAGGAAGAGTGGCTTCCATTAGCTTGACGACACCCTCCGGAACCGTAACAATGTCCGGTCATGATTTTCGAAAATTGATGGGTTCCCGCGACCTCCGTTCAACCGCGTTCATCCTTGCCAAACATGAAAAAACAATTTATGTTCCACAAGAAAAACATCTGCCTCCTGAAATGATTACCCGCTACATCCAAAAACAAATTCCAAAACCAACTCACGAGTCGGTTACCGAGAATGTCTCACCCGGCGGAAAAATCTATCTCATCCATAGAAGCGGTGGATTAATGGAGGAAGGCCCCACCCTTGAAAATCCACTGATTGTGATCGCCAAAGGAAGCTTCCTTTTTTCCGTTTACCAAAATCTCGCGACTCAGCGAGTGAAAATTACTTATGTCAGTATGAACATTATGGTCCCCGAAGTGGTGGAAGGGCCGGAGCGGATAAAAACAGTGATGGTTCCGATGACGGTTCCCGAGTCTATTACGCTCACCGGCAAAGGATGGGGACATGGCGTTGGGCTTTGTCAATGGGGCGCGCGCGGAATGGCGCTCCTTGGAAAACATTACACCGACATCTTGCATTATTACTATAAGGAGGTCGAACTGACAAAATGATGCCTCCGCGTCCATGGCAGTCTTTTAGAAAACCTGACCCGAATCAAGAATACCTGGCGTTGCTGAGTTATCTCCCCTTGAAACATTTTTGGATGATTCCAAAATTCTTGATTTATGTTTTTGAAACACAGAAACAATTAAGTCAATCCGAAGGGTTAATCGGCTATTCGCTTTTGGCCCACCCCATCGCAAAAAACTTTTGGACATTGTCCGCGTGGGAAAATGAAAAAGCGTTGAATGATTTCGTCCGTAAAGCGCCGCACAGCCGTGTGGCGATGGCGATGCTGCCGCACATGGATCAAACTAAAACCAAGTTTGTCCGATGGAGTGTTCGAGGTTCCGAACTGCCGCTAAAGTGGAAGGAAGCGTTACGGCGATCCTGAACCATGCCCTTGAGGGGCTGTAGCTCAGCTGGGAGAGCACCTGCTTTGCAAGCAGGGGGTCGGCGGTTCGATCCCGCCCAGCTCCACCAATCAATTAGGAGGTTACAAAATGTTGTCCATACGAACTCTTCCTGCTCTAACTATTTCAGGAATAATCGCATTATTCATGCCTTCCGGTACTGAAACTCAAAAACAAAATCAGCCGCTCTATGGTTCACCAGATTCTGTTCTACTGACAACAGTGCACGGTGCTCAACCATCTTCTCCTCCATGGCCAAAGCCCTTACCGTTATCTAATGATTCGGACTCCTGGGGAAAAAGATTGGTTGGAGGTTATAACAAACAACTCAACTCATTCAACGACGGGAAAGAGAAAGCCACCACTTTGAAAGAAGCCGGTGCAATGCAATGGGATGGAAAAAAGGAGACTATTTCTCATTTTAATGGCAAAGAAACAGAAAAAATAGAAACCAAGGCGACTCCTACTCTATTTCTTGGCAGTGGGGTTATCCGCAACCAGCATGATAGCCTAACCGGCGACATACGAAGAGTTGTCGTCGATATTCCCGGAGCTAAATCTTTCGTGAGATATACCGTTTGGTTTACGGACAAGGGGAAGAACGCGCCTCAATGTTGGCGTGAGGAGGTTCAGCTTACGGGGGATGGAGTTTGGAGACTTGACCTTAATGGGACGAATTATGACTTCCCTCCGGGGGAATTACCTGTCGAAGCGCAGTATGACATTGGGGGAGCGTTAAAGAAGTACGAAGCAGGGCAGAAAGAAAAAAAGTAATTGGGTTAATTTACTGTTGCCGATGGGGCTGAGATCTTACCGGTAGGATCAATCCAGTGTTTCAAAACCCTCCCGGCACCAAAAAAGCAACCATTGCTCATATCAAGCCCGAGTCTGCAACCAAATTCGGGAAAATCAGACAGCTTATCCAGGATGCCTTCCTTAAAGGAAGTGTTCACAAGCCAGACCGTGTTATCAATATTACTTTTTTCTAAAGAAGTAGGGACAAATAAATCTTTCCTGGCTAATTCATCGACAAATTCCAGAATAAACGAAAAATGAGCGACGGGCGCCAAAGCTGTCGTGGATGTTCCTAATCTCGTCGCCATGGCTACGATACGATCCTTAAGCTTTCCATCAGTCCCATGTAAATGGCCAGCGGATAAAAATCTTGAGCACTTTCCGAATGTGGTTAACCCACCCACAAAAACACCAAGACTGATGGCATCCGACCTTCGGGAACGAATGAGATGTGGGGCTTGATTCCCGAGATCACTATAAACTAAAGGCAGTCCTGATTTTTCAAGTGCGTTCAGAAGGGAAGCAATCCCGGTCGCCTGCTGTACGCCTTCAATCTGCAAAACTTCCTCGATGTACTCGTCCACTAAAGCCAAGCTTTGATCCACGATATGGCGAGGATTAGTCTCTTGCTCCAACGCCTCTCTCTTCTCGCGATTCTGCAAGAAAACTTTGACGAAGGCGTCAACTTTTGCATCAGTCATTCAGCATACCTCTTCCTAACTTTTTGGTTTCTTCAATTTCGATCTGTAATCCCTTCAGGAAAGGAAGGGCCTTGCGCATTCTTGAAGGTAAATAAATGCGAAAACGGTATGCGTTAATTTCGGTTTTATTGCTTCTGATAATCTTCGGCATCGGCAATCTTTCAGACGCCAAGGTTCATCTCGTCACCTCTCCAAGTGATGTGCCTCCCGAATTTCGGGAGATGATTCGCGAACTTTCCCTAAAGATTGATAAGACTGAACTGATTGACATCAAAGATGTCCACGGGAGAGCGCTGGGAAGTTGCCAAAAGGTAGCCCTTTCGAAAGCGAAACAAATCCTCGACACCGATTTTGCGACGGCTTACGCTTTAAGCATCGGCGAAGGCTTTGTCACAGCGCTCGAACAGCTTTTTCCTTGGGTTGGAACCATCACCGACATCAAAGATCTCTATGACGCCTACATCAACTCCAACAGTGCCGGAGAATTTGTCAGCAACCTCGCTGGCAAAGCGGCCGGGAAAGCGGTTGAGGGGCTCATTGGAAAGACCGCCGAGAATATGCTAAGCGATGAGGGTGGGGAACGGGCCAGCAAATTTTACGGTAAGGCCGCTGAGAAAGTTTACAAAGATATTGGCGATAAACTCAAAGGGTTTCAAGATGAATGTTACTTCGGCGAAACAAGCATTTGCAGCACGGGCGGCAACGATATCCAAGCCACTTGGACTAAAAAAACCGGACAAATTGACATCTTCGTTTCGGGCGACTGCAAGTGCAAACAAGAGTATTACAACACCCTCGGTTACGTCCAACTAGCCGACTGGGTCGTCCATATCGAAGGGAAAGCCTCTCTTGTTGATGGACCGGATGGTCCGCAATGGAGCGTGAAATTTGTACGGATTCGGGTCAGGGCTAATTGCTGCCATAATGGAAGACGGCCATCCTCACTCGCCGGACGTGAAGATGTGATTGGAACGCCAATGCCAGAACCTCCTGTCACAACGACTCCTACCAATCCACCAACCCATACGACGCCTCCATCGCAACCTCCACCTCAGCCACCTCACAAGACACCTCCACCGCGACCAGTTACGCCGCCTCCTCCTCCACCGCCAAATCCGGAAATTGAAAAAGTCAAGCGGCTGCAAGATCACGCCAACCGCATGGAAACGATCATGAATGATTGTAGTAAGATTGAAGCTCAGATTACCGAAATTCAGGCAAAGCTGGCCGCGAATGCAGCGGCACAATCGTCAACACGGGACCAGATTGCCAAAGCCCAAGCGGATCTCGACCATTTCACCACCGCTCATACAATTTATATCTATGAATATACTAATTCCGACACCGGTGAAATTAAATTGATCGAATCGGGAGTGTTGGCTAAAAATGCTCCGCCTTCATGGTCTTATAAGGGAACCCAATTCAATCCGAAATTTCAGAAACAGCTTGATGCGAAGCAAGCCCAAATTGCCGCTTTAAAACTAAACCTCACGACGCTCCAGAAAAATGCGGATGCGCTCAATGCGGCTTTGCCAGGGCGCTTAAAAGCGCTGGAACAGTGCCATGACAGTGGCGAGGCGGTCCGCCAGGAATGCACGCAAACGTCGGGACATTTCCGGACATTTCTGCAAGATCCGTCCAATCAAAGTTTAGCGCCGGGCGCCTCCGATGCTCTGAGAAAGTACGATGCACAAGCGGGGGCCTTGGACAAACTCAAAGGAAAAATAGGAACCTTGAAACCGACTTCCGCAGCGCCTGCGGCATCGACGACAATACCCGATGGCGTTAACGTTCAGTGGAATGGGGTCGACATGAATCGCGTTCAAGTGGTCGCCGAAAACACCGCGGATCACGAGACCTCCTTGATCATAATGCCTGGGACAATCCTGATTCCAAACGATCCCGAAATTCAAAAAATGATAATTGTTCTGCGGGTTCGGATGCTCCTTTCCCCTCATTCCACAGTGCGGCGAGACGCGAGAGCGCTTTGCTTGGAGATGCAAAAAGGGGAGCCGACCGTGAGAACGATCTTTACTCCCGGAGCTCCTGCCGATGGCCCGCTCAAGAAACTCGCGGATCTCAGCGATCGCGCCAAATTCGTGGGGCCTTACGATCAAGCAAGAATCTGGATTCTAACCGATAAAGCGGGTCTCGAAAAGATTAATACTCGAGTGGCACCACCGCTTGAGCCAGGCGATTATCTCAGGGCTCTTTACGATCTTGAAACCAAAGCCGGAGTCGATCTATCGGCACCTGGATATCGGGATCTTCTCGACCCGAGTTTGCTTCAAGGAATCCCGGCCTCCGATCCAACCGCACAATGGCTGAACGAGAAACTCTCCCAAATCCGCACTAAGTAGGTCCTCAAAAACTCCTTAGTTAGTATGTAGCTCCACCCTGATAAATTGTTCCGAGAGTGGTTGGAAGGCGTCCCTCCAAAGGAGTGTTTTTTACAACTTCTCTAGCCCCAGATTGGACTAGAAATCTTCCAGCCGTCTTCAAGGCGTTAAGATAACTATGCTCAACAATAAATCCTATCAGTTCGCGTTGTTCTTCCCTAGTAGCAGAGGTTCCCTGTAACTCATTGTCTTGGATTAAAGCCATTGCAAAAGCACTTTCCACGGCTTCATCTAATAATATCCCAGCCGTTTTAGCTTCTTCTTCAAGTCTTCCTACCGTGGCGTTATAAAGGGTATTCGCGTGACTGGCAAAACCCGTATATAAACGCATCTTTAAAGCAGTTATGGCATTACTTAAATCATAGACCGCATCATTTTCGCAATCATGAGGTAGTCTCTTAAGACCTGAAAAATTATCACATATGGCTGAAAAAAGAGCCGGAGGCAAAATTTTCGTGAAAATCATATGGGCCAATTCAGCCGTATGTAGTGTTTCTTCTGGCTTCATTTCGAACCTAGCCGCTAAATTAGTTAGTTCGTTTCTCCAGTAATAAGCATTCGTGCGGAGTCCGTAATACACGGGAATTGTAGGTTGGACTTGGGCTGTTCTAAAATATACTTCAGCAACTTTCGGAACATCTTCCTTAATGACTACGCTAGCCTTCCTCGGCATTAATCCGGCCATCGTCACTATTTTTACAGCCTGTGCTCGAACCTCTGGTGAAACTCCTACGCTCATAAAACGAACTATAGCATAATCTCCAAGCCCTTGTCAATAGCGAATATACGTCGCCTTACGCCAATACGGTCAATTACGGAAGGGGGCTCCCTTGTCCAAATCGATAAAGAGAGGAATTTCATTTGGCCCCCACTCAAGTGCCTTCGTTAAAAATCCGCTTGCGAAGGCGAACGAGAAAGCGGCGGCTAACACAGTCTGGACAATCTCAGGAGTGTCGAAGCCGTGTCGAATGAGGATTTCAGCAATTTGTCTTTGTTCCTCAGGAACCGTTCGGAGAACAGAAGTTTGCTTTATTAGTAAAGCAACTTGTTGTTTGCCATAAAACGAACGCTGACTCACCAGCGACTCGGCAAATCTGCAGATAACTTGATTGACATCGAGACCATAGCGCTCTTCATGCCGTTTAAGAAAAGGCCGTAAGCTTAATCGGCCACTCGGGAGGATAGGGGATGGGAAGCTTTCTTCTTCCACAAAAGATGGAACCTCAACAAGATTTGTAGATTCTACGTAGGAGTAAGGGAAATTACGATAGCAAAGGGTGCCCATGCTTACAATCCTCTCTTGAATGATTCGTTTGTCATTTTCTCCCAATTCCAGAAGTAGATTTTTCCATCTATTCTGGCTTTCGGGACTGATGCGCAGTTGAGCTCCTTTTACATCAATATGAGTACTTTGAGAAGTCTCAAGAGGCCGATCCAAGCGAACAATCATTGTACGTGCAATGGCGTCTCTGGATTGTCCTTCCTGCTGTGAAGCTTTGCTGATAACCGGCTCAAAGCTGATCATCCGTTTGGGCAGTAAGTAATCAGTATTGACTGTTGTCATAGGATAAAATTATTATAACATATCTGTCAACTGGAGGAACGCGCGGCTTACCTTGTAGAACGGTCTTAAAATTATCGATTAATTAAGGAGGCATTATGTTTTGGATTACTTGGTTTACTCTGGTGCTTACGCTTTTTTCTGTGGGTTGTGCAAAGAAGGTAGAAACCCCTGCTCCAACACCAGCGACAACGATGCCGGCAATGAATATGCCGATGATGAAAGAAGACCCACGCAGTATCATGTCGGTAGAGGGAACAATCAAAGAGGTCTCTCTCGATCAAATCGTAGTTTTCACCCAAAAGCAGGTTTCGTTGAAATTTAAAATTGATTCCGATACGGTCATTAAGCCGAAACACAAATTGGTTCCTGGAATGCAAGTGAAAGTTGAAATTCAACATCTGCCCTATGGCATGAAAGCGAAAACGATCGAGCTTCAACTTTCAAAAGACGCCAATCACTGCTGTTAACACATGGATAGAAACCTAGCCCTTGAAATGGTTCGCGTCACCGAGGCCGCCGCTTTAGATTCCGCACGTTTGATGGGGCGGGGGGACGAAAAAGCGGCGGATGCGGCCGCCGTCAATGCGATGCGCCGCGCGTTAAACGACATTCAGTTTGACGGCACCGTCGTTATCGGCGAAGGGGAGCGCGACAACGCCCCGATGCTCTATATCGGAGAAAAAGTAGGGGTCGGCGACGGCCAGCAAGTGGACATTGCGCTTGATCCTTTGGAAGGAACGACCATTTGTGCGAAAGGAAAAAACAATGCCCTTTCGGTCATTGCCATTGGTCAAAAAGGGAAGTTTCTTCACGCTCCCGATGTGTACATGGAAAAAATTGCGGTGGGCCCTCAGGCAAAGGGGCTGATTGATCTTCGCAAAACACCTGCCGAAAATTTGAAAATTGTGGCGAAAGCCAAGGGCGTTGATATCGAAAGTTTAACAGTGACCATTTTGGATCGCCCCCGGCATGAAGCCCTCATTGCGGAAGTGAGAAAAGCCGGAGCCCGCATCCGGTTGATTGGGGACGGCGACGTTTCGGCGGCTCTGGCAACTTGTTGGAAGCCTGCCGGTGTCGATATTCTGATGGGAATCGGCGGGGCGCCTGAAGGGGTGATCGCCGCCGCCGCGCTTCGCTGTGTCGGAGGGGAGATTCAAGGACGCCTGATTTTCCGAAATGATGACGAAAGAGCTCGCGCCCGAAAAATGGGAATTACCGATTTAGATAAGATATACAGCACCGATGAGTTGGCCGGGGGTCAAGTGATGTTTTGCGCTACCGGTGTCACTGACGGCGACTTTTTGAAAGGGGTTCGTTTCTTTCATGGAGGCGCGGAAACCCATTCGTTGGTAACGCGATCGCAAAGCGGAACAATTCGATTTATTCGAGCCCTTCATCATTTTGATCGAAAGCCAAATTACGGATGGGATAGCGCGACATGATGGCCAATCGCAATCGCATGATTGAGCATGTCTTGTCGCTGATAAAAATCGACAGCGAGTCACGTCATGAAAAAGACGTTGCTCTGAAACTAAAAGCAGAGCTTGAAGCCCTAGGCGCTTCGGTTCGAATTGATGATACCGATAAAATAACCGGTTCAAACACCGGAAATGTTATCGCTTATTTCAAGGGGACAAAACCGAATGTCCCTCCCTTCCTTTTAAGCGCACACATGGACACGGTCGTTCCTGGAAAAGGAATTCGTCCCATTTTATCGGCCAAAGCGATTAAAACGAGCGGCGATACAATTTTAGGGGGCGATGACAAGACTGGATTAAGCGTGGTCATGGAAACACTCCGAGTCTTGAAAGAAAAAAATCTCCCGCATGGCGACCTCGAGATTGTTTTTACCGTTTGCGAAGAAATTGGACTCCTCGGAGCAAAAGCGGTCGATCCAAAGCGTTTTCGTTCCAAAGACGGATTAGTGCTGGATAGCGAGTTCGCCACGATTTTAACGACTCAAGGACCGGCTGCCGTCCGCATGGAGTTTACGATTCACGGCGTAGAGGCTCATGCCGGGGTTTGCCCTGAAGAAGGGCTTTCGGCCATCAAGGTAGCCGCCCAAGCGATCGCCAAAATGAAACTCGGCAGAATTGATAAAGAAACGACCGCCAACGTTGGCCTCATTGAAGGGGGATTGGCGACCAACATCATCCCGAATCGGGTTCAGCTTAAAGCGGAAGCGCGAAGTCTCAATGTCCAAAAATTAAAAACTCAAATCAATCACATGACCGGCTGCTTCCGGGAAGCCTCAGCGAAAAACATCCTTCGAAAAAATGGAAAAAAGATTACCGCGAAAATTGATTCAGATATCGGAAACGATTATTTTCGATTGGATCTAAAGAACAATGCCAGGGTTGTCAAGTTAGCGCTGCAAGCGTCAAAAGAATTGGGCTATTCGCTAAAGCCGGGAAGCACGGGGGGCGGAAGCGATGCCAATATTTACAACCGATGGGGAATTCGTGCCGCCAATCTTGGAAGCGGCATGCGCGACATTCACACGGTTAAAGAATGGATTGATCTCGATGACTTCGAGCGCTCCGCCAACCTTGTCGTTAGTATCCTATCGCTTCACGCTTCTTATTGAGGCTGAACTACAGGTGGGCCCTGAGTCAGGGAACGATCTCCGTCACTAAATTCACCGGGCCGAGGGGACGGAGGATCATCCTGGCCTGGAGGACCAACATATATCCTCTGCGCCATTCGTTGGGGATTCGTCGAACTCCCAGAACTGGAGGAGGCTAAATAGCGATCCCTGTCAGTAAAAGAACCGGGCTGAGCGGGCGGAAGAACTTCGCCTGGATAAGCAAATATGTCTGACGCTCTTTGTGGCGAACCACCGACTGCGCCTTGCCAAGTACTAGCCAAAGAAGGCATTACGTCCATGCCGCTCTGTCCACCAAGACCAAGCATTGAGGACATATTGCCCATTCCGCTAAGACCACTTGGCATGGAGGACGAATTGCCAAACATAGAGGACGGATTTGAGTTTTGTGCAGCCTGTTGTTGTCCCAAGTTATATTGAGTCATGTAATCCGAATCATCCGATTGAGGAGGAGCTCCACTTACTCCGTCTTGATATCCCTGGCTGTTGGGGTCTGCTGTGGACGTTCCCATCGAGCTGGAATCTAATGACTTCATCAAATTCATAATGCTACTCATCATACTCCTCGCAATACTATCCATTGGCATCACGCTCCTCGCTATATTCTGATTCAATCTTATCACAAAAAAACAGGAAAAGTGTTGTGAATTTTTTGCCTATTTGTTAAGAAAATGTTAACATTATGAAGGTTGCCACACAATTACAAGCCGTAGGATTTCCAATTTCGAGTCACTTGGTCAACAATGCCCCTCTCCATCTCAATCGCCTCCGGCCAGGGGCGTGTTCGGCCTTCTTCAGGCCAAGGCCGCGTGCAGTCAATTCCGACTTTGGAGCCGTATTTTGGAAAATTGCTCGCATGATCAAGGGCATCCAAAGGCCCTTCGGAAATGACCAAGCTTCGGGGAGGATCATAACAATTAAAAACCCACCAGGCGACTTCACTCAAATTTTGAACGTCGATCGATTCATCAACAACGAGGATTGTCCGCGTGTACATAAGCTGTCCCATTCCCCAAAGTCCGTGGATGATTTTTTTCGCTTGCCCCGGGTATCGCTTTTTGATTGAAATGATAACGCAATTATGAAAGACCGCTTCGACCGGAAAGTTCATGTCGACAATTTCAGGGAAAATGGTCTTGATCATCGGAAGAAAAATACGTTCAATCGCTTTTCCAAGAAACGCATCTTCCTGAGGGGGCCTGCCGACAAGGGTAGCCAGATAAACCGGATTTTTCCGGTGAGTAATCCCGGTAACGTGAAAAACCGGATACTCCTCTTCCATCGAATAAAATCCGGTATGATCGCCGAACGGCCCTTCCACACGCGTTTCCGTGGGATCGACGTAGCCTTCCAAAACAATTTCCGATTCCGCCGGCACTTCCAAATCAACCGTCGTGCATTTCACCATGTCGACCGGCTTCTTACGCAAAAATCCGGAGAAAAGGATTTCGTCGATATCCGGGGGTAGGGGACAAACCGCGGAAAAAAGTGTTGCCGGATCGGCGCCGAGCGCGACCGCCACCTCCATCCGTTTTCCAGCTTCCTTATACTTCTTGAACTGTTTAGCGGCGTCTTTGTGGATTTGCCAATGCATCCCGGTGGTGTTGCCATCATAAACCTGCATCCGGTAACATCCAAC
>Ga0207156_10095_pt1 | contig 22331 bp, 21 predicted proteins | sample Alteio_BWMinHeat_24_FD_153514 | JGI IMG/M metagenome (GOLD analysis project Ga0207156, IMG submission 153514) | Enriched cells from forest soil in Barre Woods Harvard Forest LTER site, Petersham, Massachusetts, United States -... | ecosystem: Environmental > Terrestrial > Soil > Temperate forest >...
GAAGCAATTCTCCACCAAACGAAGCTTGCGGCATTGCAATAGCTGACTCTAGAAGGCCTTGATCGCGAATTCCCTTTGCTCCGCCGTATCGCTCAATTTGCTCTTCATATAAAAAGAGCACGTCTTCCAAGGTTAGGAAGTCGGGATTCATTTGGCAAGTTTACGGAAAGTGGCGTCATGCTTCTTCATGATTTTACTGATAGAATTCGCAACCCGTTCTTTACGGTTTTTTGCGGGTTTAACAATCAAGCTTTCCCCATCGGTGGTAAGCTCAACTTGCGTCTGAGGTCCAAAGTTTAAAAGCTCTAAAATAGGCTTATCGATGATAAGCGCCAAACTATTTCCTACGACGGAAAGTGTTTTTATAATACTCATAATTAAGGCCTCCTTACGTTCTAACAATATTATAACATAAGCTGAGCGCTTTGACAAGAGAAATCTCAAAATTTCTTTTCATTAGCTCCTGGGTAGGATTGGGGAGGCGCTAAAACGAAAACGATAGCATGAAAACCCCGTTGGAGCCGAAGAAAGAGCAGCTTTTGAGGGCGGTCATCAAGGAACACATCCAAACCGCCTCGCCGGTGGCTTCCTTGAGTTTCGGGGGACGCTTGGAAGCCAGCTCCGCGACGCTCAGAAACTGGATGAGCGAGCTTGAAAATCTTGGCTATCTGAAACAGCCTCACACGTCCTCCGGACGCATTCCCACCGACTACGGGTATCGCCACTACGTGGACGCGCTATTGGAGCAAGAAGATCTCCCGGCGAGAGAAAAACGCTTGATTCAAAAGGCACTTGAATCAGGGGTTCGCGAAATCGAGGATTTGGTTGCCGAAGCGGCGGCCATTGTGGCCACCATCACCGGCTGCACGGCGCTGGCGATCTCCCCCACTCAAGAAAACTTCATCTTGAAATCTCTTCAGTTGGTTCCGGTAACCGAAGGAAAAACGCTTCTTGTTTTGCTCACGCGAAGCGGCTTGGTTATCGATCGCGTCGTCGAGATGGCGATTCCAGCCGATCGGCTGGAAATTCTTGGAAATATCCTAAACGAAAAACTTTCCGGAATTTCGCTTTCACACATCGGACCGCATCTTTTGGACGGATTTGCCAACCAAATGCTCGACAATCTCTTGAAACAAATTGTCGAATTGATCGAGCAAACGGTCGAACTTGAACGAAAGAACAAGATGCTCGTTGAAGGAACGCATTATCTTCTGGAACAGCCGGAGTTTCAAGACATTCAAAAACTTAAAACCGCCTTGGAGCTTTTTCACAAAGAATCGCGATTAACCAAATTTTTGCGCCGGGCGGAATCATTAAACGTTTATATTGGAGTCGAAAATCCGCTGAAAGATCTGCAAGAATTCAGTGTGATTGTCGCTCCCTATGGCGGAAGCGACCTTGGCTACGGCACGATTGCCGTGGTCGGGCCGACACGAATGAATTATGACCGGCTGATCCCCGTAATGCGTTATGCGTCGATGACGATTTCATCCCGCCTTCAGCAACTCTTTCGATGAACACGACGCGCGAAAAACAGGTGCAAGTCGACGAAGAATTGTCGGGGCTCTCCAATAACATTAGCGCCGTGACCTCGGTGGCCGCTTCTGTTGAACGAACACTTGGCCCCAAAGGGCTCGACACAATGCTCGTTGATCGATTCGGAAGAAGTCGGCCTAAAGGTAAAAGTCAAGAAGCTTCTCTTTATGAATGAAAGCATTGCACCCGATGGAACCCGCCACGGACTCCAAATTACGTTTCTCGTGCAGAAAACCGGCGGTACTCTGCACGTTAGCCCCGATTTTCGTTTGCGGGATGCAGCCTTTGTCGCCTGGGTCGATTTGCCGTCACTCGATTTCCGTCCGCCGATGACGAAACCTCTCTTGCAAGCTTACAAACAAAAATTCAGCAAACCCCCGCAATTCCTCGCCACCCTCTGGCGGTAACTATCTTCTCCTCTCCACAAGATATAGTGTATTTTCATCCTCATGTTTCTATTATATAAAAAATTCATAAACACCTTACGATTTGGTTACAATTTGTTAACATCTGTAACAAAAAATCAATGGCCATGACTTTTTATTCAGGTATAATTTGAGTAAAGTATTAAAAAAAGATAAAGATTCTAAAAAACGGAGTGAGAGGAAATGAATAGCATTTACAACTTCTTACGGATCAACACCTTCGCCGCGGCGGCGGCTGCTGTCATACTGTGGGCCCAGGCTGGAGCAAGTGTTGAGCCGCAGCAAGAAAACAACACACCCGGAAAATCTGCTCCTTCTCCGCCTCCCCCCAAAGCCAAAGTGGCCTCCGTGGACTCGCTTGTGGTGCACTTTAACAAAATGAGTCCTGCACAGCGCCCCGATCTGCGAATCATCGAGAATGCTTCACACGACCTGTTAGCTTTACAAGCCTACCTCGCCTCCACAAACCTACAAAAGGAAGATCCGGCAAGGTACGCTGCACTTGCAAAACATCTTGAAACCCTTCCACCGAACCTTAGCAACGCGGGAAGAGAGTTGCAACTTGGTTTTGATACTGGGTATTGGCCCCTTTGGGAAAAAACCCCCATCACGCAAGTAAACCCCGAAACGCAAGAAGATACCGGATTGCCAGTAAATATTCGTTGGAAAGATGCAGCAGCCTATCGCAATATAGCTTGGCAGTCCCTCGATAAGATCAAAAAAGGCGAACGTGGACTAGTAACCGCCCAAGCGGCTGTCATTCGATACAAAGCTGATTTCGATAAACTGCCAACGACGCCACAGCTTGAGAATGCGTTAATACTTGTTGAACTCTCAGCCGCACAAATTAATTCGTCGCTTGCCGAGGTGCGAATCGTCCGTGAACCTTTTGAAAACCTTGGAATCCCTGAAACTTTACCTAGGCTGAAAGTCCATCCTCCGGATGATTCTAAAAAGAATGCGCTGGTGAAACTAACCCCATTGCCTGATAGGACGTCACCACCAGCACTCATGGAAACGTGGGACACAGACAGTCAACAAACTCGTCACATTATCGGGCATTACAATTCTGCACTCCAATGTTTGTTTAGCGATGAGACAAAGCCGTATGTGGTTGTTGACCCCAATACAAACGCAAGAGTACTTACAATTGCGCGACCCGGACTTCGTATCGGAACATCTACTATTGACAGAAAAATTACTTACGAAGAACATGGAGGATGGCGTTGCACCAAAATTTATTATGGAGCCCCCGATGAAAACAACCGTCATAAAGAGGTCGCTGCCTACCTTCAGGCCCCCGACAACACCTTGTATGGTGCTTGCTGGATGAAATATTCGAAAAACAAAACCGTATTTCTAGTCTTCAGGGTTTCTCCGTCTCCAGCCAGAGCTTGCCATGCGTATGTGCAAATAAATAGAGGGCCGTGGGAAAGGGTCCCATCTTCCAAGGAGTTGAATGGGCTGTACAATTAATCAAAAAGTGTACTGCGTCGAAGCGTAAACGAAATTGATGTCACTCGAAGGGCCGGATTGTTTTATGAATGTGCCTGCGGAGAAGTGGCCAATCCCGGTTTCGAGCATGGTGTGGCGGTCCAGGTTGTATCTGGCGCGAAGATCCCATTCACTTCCAATATCTGCGGCCGTTCCTGCCGCAGCACTCCTGAAAATGTTTCCATTTGAATCATACAAAGCATCTCCGGTGCTGGCGCGCCAATAGGCGTGCCTTTCAAGGCTGACGCTTAGATTCTTGGCGGCGGCCACCGAGGCTCCGAATCGCAAGTCAATGAGATTGGCACGGCCCACTTGATCCATAAATCCAAAGGCACTGTGCCGTGAGGGGTAGAGGGTATCGAATGTTCCAATGTCTTGCCCATATTTCTGGCTTCCGCTGGCATAATCGTATTGGGTGTAGAATCGCGGCGCGGCTTTCCATTCCCGGAGTGTGTAGCCGGCGCCTCCGGTGAACATGAACCCATGGATACTGTTTGCCCCAAGGCTTCCGGATTGAGTGGCGGTTTCAAGCTCATAGTCGAGCGCATTCTCCGAGATTTGATGCTGAAACCGCAAGCCGAAGGTATCCCTTTCTTCGGGGCCGGCGATTCCATCCCAAGTAATCTGCGTGTGATCGACCCGAATCCAATAGAGATCGACCGAAGATTTTAAAGCGGGAAGGAATCCGGCCGCATAACTTCCCGTCAATAAACTTGTCGGATCACTGACATCGAACGAGTGAAGGCGGATCAACACGGGCCGCATGGAAAATGTTGTGATGGTCCAATTTCCTAACGTGATAAGATTGTCAACGCCATCAAAACTGCGGCGGGAATTTGACCAGTCCGAAGTTCCAATCAAACGCTGATTTCCAAAGGCAAACTCTTGACGCCCGGCTTGAAATCCAATATGGCCGCTTTTCGAAATGGGAAATTTGAGATCGAAAAAGGCGGCTTCAAGGTCCGAATCATCCGCATCTTGCGTCCGGATTCCGCCGGTCAAGAGGCGATTGCTGATATAATCTCCTTTCCCTTCAAGAAAAATTCGGACATTGTTTCCAAGATGCAAATCCTGATATAAAAGAATACGCGTGAGGAGCAAATTTTCGGTGTAAACGCCGTGAGGTCCGGAAGCTCCAAACTGAAAATGGTTCCACGATTCATCCCGCTCCCGAAACTGACCGCCGAAACTGGTCCAGATGGAGCCGCTGCTATTTAGTGGAATGTGCTTTAGTGGGTCTTGGTCGCCATCCGCGTAGGCGGCTCGAAACATAATCAGAAATAAAAGACCGGTAAAAATCCGTTTCATGTTTTTTTTGTGCGAAAGAATCGGACTAAGAGCCAAGAGTCGAGGGAGATAACGGAAGCCAAAATCCAAAAACTGCGATGTCCAGGAAAAAATTTCATGTCGTCCATCAACTTGGAAAGTCCGAAGGCGACAATCCAAGCGTCAAAGCTCATACAGACGCGGCGAAAAATTTCGGGACTGATGTGCCCGATCAGTCGGACTCCCACCGGCACTCCAATTAAGATACTCGGAAGAATCCAAGGAATCAATCCCATACTCTCTCGTGTGAAAAGACCGGAGTATAGGTAGGCAACGGCGGTCATGGAGGATTCGGCCAGCCGCACGAAGCCCAACGCGGCGCGAAATTCACGCTTGGCAAGTCCTTGATTGTTCAGCATGATCGCCAGCGGCGGCCCGGAAATGGTGGTGACTGAATAGAGGACTCCGATCGCGCCTCCAAAGGCCAAACCGGCGGCTTGTTCCGCCTGAATGGGCCGCCGGAAACCGGCGACTTGCAAAAGGATCAGTGGAAGCAGAGCCGCGTAAGTGGTCAGTTTCATCCATTCCGGGCTGACGTGCGAAATCAGAATCGTTCCCCCAATGATCCCCGGCAAAAGCCCGATGACCATGGGGAGAAAACGTTTCCAAAGACTTGGCAAGGCGCTTCGATTCGTCCATAAGACGTAAGCGTTGAGCGGCACTTCAACCAAGACCAGCGCCGGATTGAGCATTCGGTTTGAAAGGAAGAGCAGCGCCAGTGGAACGGTAATGGAAGAAAACCCATACCCAAGCGCCCCGTTAATGGTGGCGGCAAAGAGCGTAATGGCGGCAAGCCATCCTGCATTTGCAAGCATCCTTTATAAATGCGCATCACAGGAAAAATGTTCCTGCCTGGAGTATTTTCTAAATTATGGGGGTAATTTAACTTGCGTTTGCCGCATCTTCTTTCCTTGGAGTCCGAAGCGATCTTCATTCTTCGGGAAACGGCCGCCGAGCTGGAAAAGCCGGTCCTTCTTTTTTCGGGAGGCAAAGATTCCGCTGTTCTCCTTCGACTGGCTGAAAAGGCCTTTCGGCCGGCGAAATTTCCCTTCCCCATTCTTCACATCGACACAGGACATAATTTCCCCGAAGCGCTTGAATTCCGGGATAGAAGAGTCAAGGAACTGGAGGAGAAACTGATTGTTCGGTCGGTTGAAGATTCGATTCGCGCCGGAAAAGTTTCCGAAGACGGCGGATCGCGCAATCGCCTCCAAAGCGTGACGTTACTCGATGCGATTCAGGAATTCGGCTTCACGGCCGCGATTGGAGGGGCACGGCGGGACGAAGAAAAAGCGCGGGCCAAGGAGCGGATTTTTTCGTTTCGGGATTCTTTCGGTCAGTGGGATCCCAAGAACCAGCGGCCCGAACTTTGGAATCTTTATAACTGCAAAATCCGTCCGGGAGAACATATGCGGGTCTTCCCAATATCCAATTGGACGGAGCTTGATGTTTGGCAGTATATCGCCGAGGAAAAACTGGAGCTTCCCCCCCTTTATTTTTCTCACACGCGGCAAGTCTTCGAAAGAAATGGGATGCTTCTCGCTGTTTCCGAATATATAAAGTTACAAACCAAAGAAAAACCGTTCGAGGCGACGGTACGGTTTCGCACGGTCGGCGACATGAGCTGCACCGCGGCGGTACGGTCGACCGCCGCCACGATTTCAGAAGTCATCGAGGAAATTATTGTTTCAACCGTGAGTGAACGCGGGTCGTCCCGGGTGGATGACACCTTATCTGAAACGGCGATGGAAGAGCGAAAGAAAGAAGGTTACTTTTGAAAACGGTTTCGGCGGCGGCCTATGACAGCGAGCTTCTGCGCTTATCCACGGTCGGATCAGTGGATGACGGAAAAAGCACGCTGATTGGAAAACTGCTCTTTGATACAAAACAAATCATGGAAGATCAGCTGGCGGCGGTGGAGAGAGCCAGCAAAGCGCAGGGAGCTGATTATGTCAACTTGGCTCTTTTAACCGACGGCTTGAGGGCCGAGCGGGAGCAGGGAATCACGATTGATGTGGCTTACCGATATTTTTCTACGCCGCGGCGTCGCTTCATTATCGCCGATACACCGGGACACGTTCAATATACGCGTAACATGGCGACCGGCGCTTCGTCCGCCAATGTGGCCTTAATTCTCGTCGATGTCCGCAAAGGAATCTCCGAGCAGTCCCGGCGGCACGCCTTAATCGCTTCGCTTCTCGGCGTCCCCCGTTTTGTGATTTGCATCAACAAGATGGATTTGGTCGATTTCAACATGGATAAATATGAAGAAGTCCGCCAGGCGTTTGTTGAATTCGCGACGCGCCTCAACGTAACGGATATGGTTTTTATTCCGCTTTCGGCGCTTTACGGAGACAACATTGTCAAGCGATCTCCCAGGATGCCCTGGTATGACGGTCCCTCGCTTCTGTATTACCTTGAAAATGTGTATATTGCCGGCGATCGAAATTTAATTGCGCCCCGTTTTCCGGTTCAGTATGTCATCCGCCCTTTTTCAAACCAGCATCATGATTACAGAGCCTACGCGGGAGAAGTGCAGAGCGGCGTCTTTCGCGTGGGGGACGAAATCATGGTCCTTCCTTCGGGATTTAAATCAAAGATTAAGGCGATTGATTCCTGGAACGGCCCCCTCGACTCCGCCTTTCCTTTCATGAGCGTCGCTTTCCGGCTTGAAGACGATTTGGATGTCTCCCGAGGCGATATGATTTGCCGGCCGAACAATCAGCCGAACGTGGGACAAACCTTGGACGCCATGCTCTGCTGGCTCGACGAAACACCTATGCAGCCGGGGAAAAAATATTTCATCAAGCATACGACCAAAACGGCGAAAGCGCTCGTCGAAACGCTTCGCTATCGCCTGGAGATCAATTCATTAAGCCGCACAGAGGCGACAAGTCTTTCCCTAAACGATGTGGGAAGAGTGGTCATTCGCACGACTACACCGCTTTTCTACGATCCGTATCTTCGAAACCGGTATACCGGAAGTTTTATCTTGATTGATGAAGCCTCTCACCACACCTGCGCCGCCGGCATGATTCGTTGGTAGTTTAAAGTTTATCGTATCCATACGTTATCATTTGCGGCGATTTCTTTTTAAATGAATTGTAAATTTTCCGGTATTTAGGGTCCCGAAGGAAAGCATCAAGCTGCTCGGCTTTAACCGTCTTGGCAATAGCCTTAATTTTTTTGGGCGAGACCGAAAGGCCGATAAATTCACACGCTTCTTCGAGAACGGAAGCGGGGTTTTCAATTAACGACTCAAACTTAATGGACAGTTGGTTCTTCCGTGGAACTTTGGCGAGCGCCTCATCGGCTGCCTTCGTGACGTATTCCCAATAGAAAAGCCATCGTTTGACGGCCACCGACTCTTTTGACACCCTCAGAGCCGGTAAAAACACGCTGTCCCGGGGAAGCGCCATTCCTTTTGACTTAAGCTTAAGCCAATGATTAACCCATCCTCGAAAAGCGTTGGTTTCCCGTGAACGAAGCATCACTTCACTGCGGGCCGCCGCCACGCCATTGCGGTAAATATAAACGATCTTCGCTCCCGGAAAAACATTCAGCCAAAGAGGCAGGGCGTGAATACTTGTCGGAGATTTCCATCCCCAGGGAACACGAAGCTCAAAAGGAGTACGGAATTTCTTGAAAAGGTCAGTCCCTAAATACGCGGCGACATGCTCGGCATTTAATACAACACGCATATAGTCGCAGACAAGTTTTCGTTTCGCCGGATCGCTGAACCATGGCATCCCCCAAACAGCTTTTCCAAAACTCCATCCTAGAATCGCGCCTTCAATGCCTAAGAAATAGGTCGCTTCATAGGTCTGTTCCCCAGTGAGGAATTCTTTAAATTCTTTCCCGATAAAAAGGCCAAGCTGCTGCAGCAAGTGGGCTAATAAACTGGTACCGGATCGTTGAGCTCCGGTAATAATGATCGGAGGGAAGCCTGCCCGCGACATCCCCGTGGAGTTCTTCACGATCCGACCCTTTCCTTCACGAACGGTCGAGAACTGTTTCCAGAAGGCTATCCGCGCATTCTTCTGGTGTTTGTTTTTCCGTATTGAACGTTATCTCCGGATGCAAGGGAGGTTCATAAGGGTCGGATATGCCTGTAAATTGGAGAATCTCTCCGGCGATCGCTTTTTTATACATCCCTTTCACGTCTCTTTCGGCGCAAGTATTAACGGAACAATCCAAATAGACTTCAATAAAATTTGGAATTTCTTTGCGGGCGTCCTCGCGCGCTTGACGATACGGGGAAACAAGAGCCACGATGACAACAATTCCGTTTCTGGAAAGAAGTTTGGCCAGATACGCCGTAATCTGAACTTGAAAATCCCTGTCCTTTTTTGAAAAACCGATTTCGTCGGCGAAATGCGCTCTCTGCGTATCTCCGTCCAAAATCTCGACAGACTTTCCTTTTTTGCGAAGCAAATCAGCCAGCAAAACGGAAATCGTGCTTTTCCCGGAACAAGGAAGGCCTGTCAGCCAGACCGTGGGGGCGCTTTTCATGTCCTAACAACCTTCGTTTCAAATCGCAAAACATCCTCGCCACCCTAAAAATCGTCTTGACCACAAGATAGAGTGTATTGTTATCCTCATGGTTCTATTATGTAAAGAATTCATAAACTTCTTACGATTTGGTTACAATTTGTTAACATTTGCAACAAAAAATCAATGGTCATGACTTTTTATTCAGGTATAATTGAGTAAAGTATTAAAAAAAGAAAAGATTCAAAAAAACGGAGTGAGAGAAAATGAGTATCATTAATTTTTTACGGCTCAACACCTTCGCGGCGGCGGCTTTCATATTATGGGCCCAGGCTGGAGCAAGCCAAGTTGAGCAGCAGCAAAAGGACACGCGCGAAAAGCCTGTTCCCCAGAAAGTAATTCAAGCTCCTCCTCTTCCCAAAGAAGCCGCCGTGGACCAGCTTGTGCCTCAATTTTACAATATGGGTCCTCAATCTCAAGCGCGCTTTTATCTACTAGGCGGCCGATGTCTGAAGTGGGAAGGGGAGAAAAATCGGGTCGTCTATGAAAACGGAATGCTCAAAAATGCTTCAGACGACCTCAGAGTGTTACAAGCCTACCTCGATGCCCTCCCAAAACATAAAATAGGTACGAAAAATCTTGAAACCGCTGCAAAGGATCTTGTCAAAGCTGAAGATTTTTTGAGACGTGGTTTTGACACAGGGTATTGGTTTCTTCATGAAGGCACAACCGAGCTAAAAGGAGAAAAAATACAGGTTCTTTGGAAACATAGAGCAAAGTATCACGATGTAGCTCGGCAGGTCCTCGATTTACTCAATAAAAGTCAAATTGAAGGAATGCAAGCACAAAAGGGTGTCAAACAATTCGAAGTTGATTTCAACGGAAACCTCCCAAGCAAAGAGTTAGAGATTGCGAAAATTGTTCTTGATCTTTCAGCGGCGGAAATCGATTCGGCGCTTGATGGAAAGTTTGATAATTCAGATGGCGTGCCCAGGTCAAAATTTTTCGGGGTAAAAACCTTTTATGAAAATCTTAGAAATCTTGGAATCCCTCATATTGCGCCTGAATTGAAAGTCCTGATTCCGGATGCCCCCAAAGAAGCTATGGGAGACAAACCAAATTCGCTGCCTAATAGCAAGCCGCCATTGCCCCTGGACACCTGGGGCGCGGACCGTCAGAGTCGTTACATTATTGCTGAGTACACCGCTGTACTCGAGAGGCTGTTTGACCCCGCAGTCAAGGTTATTGACCCCAATACAAAAACAAGAGAGGTTTTTATTTCACCACCCCCTCCTCCTCCCGAACTTCCTCCGCTCGAAATTCCTTCGTACGGACCAGCTCTCCCTGACCAAAAACTGACTTACATGGAAAGTGGCGGATGGCAGATCACCAGAGTTTATTATGGAGCTCCCGACGCAGAAAATCGTTATGAACGGGCTGTTTCCTTCATTCAACTCCCCAACAACACTCTGTATGGCGCTTACTCGGAGAACTCGACACTTTTAGTCTTCCGAGTTTCCCCGACTGGAACTTGTACCGCATATATACAAAGAGACGGAGGGCCGTGGAGAATTGTCCCACATTCCATGGATTTGAGTGAACTGATCCATTAATCAAATTTTACTTTTTTGCGACACACCAAGCACAAGGTGTAACTTCATCGGTGCTGGGGATAGGATTCGAGGGTTTATAAGGAAGAGAAAAGTAGATTTCTTTCCATCCAGTTTTAGATAACAGTCGTTTTATTGTTATTGATTTATGGAAATTAAGTGTCAACGTTTGCTGAAACCGAACATAATATTTTCCCAGTGAACTTTGGATAAATCCTGAAAATTTATGGGAAACTTTTTCAGTTTCGGGATGATAAAGCCAGCATTCGGTAGAAGATTGTTTCTCGCTATCAGATGTTCGAACATAATTCCGGTTTGCGAATCCTTTTTCCGTGAGAAAATTAAAGAAAAAATAACCGCCTTCTTCGACAGCATTAAAGGTCGAACGGAAAAGATTTTCAAGATCTTCTTCTCCGTCAAGATGATTGAGACACCAACCAAAACACGTCGCTAAGGCGAATTTCGTATTAAATTTGAAATAGCGAGCGTCCCCCTGAATAAACTTAGCTTTTCCATTTTTGATGAAGGACTCTGTTTTTTTCCGTGCGTGCCTTAACATTTCTTCCGATAAATCAAGACCGGTAACCGTATAGCTTTTCTGCAGAAAGTAAAGAGCAAAGTTACCTGTGCCACACCCGATATCCAATAAAGTTTTGTTTCCATTGGAAACAATTTGTTCGTAATAACGGCAAAGGTTTAAAGCGTTCGCATCAGGTCCCCATGACTGGGTAGAATCCCAAAAGTTCGCGAAGTTTTCGGTGTAAAAGTTAGAGTTGTCTGAATATTTCTTTTTCTTAATTGTTGCCATATTAATTTTTACTGGTTCGCTTGACTCATTCAACTTCCTCTACAAAATGAACAACACACAAAGTAAGAAGGCTAAAATCATCGGTGCTTGATATAGACCTGGTCCATCAGCATATCATCCGCAGATAACATCCAAAAACCACCCAGCGGTGTTGGATTGGCGTTTCCGATCGTATTTCGAAAAGCGTCAAATTGGGACGGCATGATGGTCAGAATGACGGGGACCTGTTCATGATAAAGAATTTCTTCAATTCTAGCATAAATTTTTTTTCGTTTTTCGATGTCCGTTGCGATAAGTCCCTCCCAAGCGAGACGATCCATTTCAGTTTCCCATTTTGCTGACGGTGTTTTCTGGCGAGGGTACCAATAGTGGAAATACCCTGAAGAAAGCCATAGCCCTTGTGAGTTGGCGGGTTCGATACTTGTTCCTCCGTCCCCGAAGCCGGCAACGATCGCTTGCCACGTGAAGGTTGAATCCAATTGAGTAGCCATTTGGTTAAGATCAATAAGATGGAAATCGACTTGCATGCCAAGCTGTTCCAAGTCGGCCTTAATAAGTTCTGCAAGGGATCTCCGGAGAATGTTTCCTGTATTGGTGATTAAACTGAAGATGACCGGGTTGCCAAGATCATCAAAAAGTTTTCTATTTTTCCAAGAAAATCCCGCCTCTTTTAAAAGAGCACGGGCTTTTTCAGGATCATATGGAGAAGGTTTCAATTTCGGGTTATAAAATCGAGATTGGGGATGAAAGTCCTGAGTCAGCGGGTACCCATGCCCCAAACAGGCAAGGCGAATCATTTTTTCACGATTGATCCCATAGGCGGTGGCCAAGCGAAACCGTCGGTTTGAAAACCAATGATATTGGGTTCGGTTGAGAAACCGTGGATTTGGATTTTCATTGAACATAAGGAATGATATTCCGGCCATTTGACCCAAATCGATCAGGCGGTAATTCCCATTTTTTTCTCCGGCTTTTACGTCTTCATAAAAAAGGTTTGGAAATTCCGTGAAAGCATCGACTTCTCCGGCCATAAATTTTAAATACTGAGTGTTGTTGTCCGGAACATATTGAATAATGATCCGGTCAAGGTAGGGAAGCCGCTCTCCCTTAGTGTCTTTTGCGTAAAAGTAAGGGTTTCGTTCGAGTGTAAGCTGCTGACCGGGCCGGTATTCTTTGAGGCGGAATGCATTTGAGCCCACGATGTCGTTGGGTGGTACGTTTACATTGTATGAAGATGAAAAAACTCCCTCGGGCAACGCCTTGGCAAGTTTATGGGCCGGCACAATGGGGATAGTGCTCATTAAGTATAAAAAAGGGGCGTAGGCTTCGGGGAGAAAAAAAATGACGGTCAAATCATCAACTTTTTTGCACTGAATTGGTTTCCCACGGATCCAAAGGAAATCACGATTAGGATTATCAACTTTAGGATCGTAGATTGCTCGAAACGTGAATAAGATATCGTCCGCTGTAATCGGAATGCCATCAGACCAACGTAACCCTTTTCGAAGGTGAAAGGTCCACGTCTTTTTATCGGCGGCATTATCCCAGCGATACACCAGGCCTTTGACCACTTTGTTGGATTTAAAATTATAGTCCAGCAAAGTGGAAAAAATTTTCCCCGTAATATTCAAGCTTGAAGATTCGCTTGCGACGATGGGGTTAAAGGTTTTAGGCCCGGAATCGGCCTCAGAGATGTGGAGTGTTCCTCCTGAAACGCCGGGAGGCGCTCGATCAATGATCCACCAGGGGTTCACATCGATCTTCTGCATACTTGGGGGGGAATAGCTGGAAGCCGAAAATTTGGAACACCCCAAACAAGTCCATAAGACGAATATTGAAACCGAAACTACTGATAGCTTACAAAGCTTCATTGATGTTCAGGATTAGTCCGTGGTGAGGTATTCCTTCCGGACCATGCGATCGATAAACTGAGAGAGTTCTTCTTCCAAGGTTTCAGGGGCCACTTCATATTCTTCTAAAATGGCATCTGCAATTGCGCGTAAGTTTCGTTTGCCGTCTATCAGGCTCCACATGGCGGCTCCGGTACCTTCGATTGTCAAGGAAGTCCCTAAATCCGGTCGCCAAATTATGACAGCGTTGCTGAGAGGTTGATCTTTAACTCGTTCATGTATCATTGGTACTTTTGTCCATTTCGAAAGGTTCTCTTTGGGTTGTTCTTTGTCGGTTGAGTCACGGCCGCCAACTTTAGCTTTGCCGATCGACATGGCATGGATCATCGCTTCATGAACCCCGTCAATACCCAGGAATTCATTTGCCACGTCATCGAGATAGCCGCCGGCCCCTGCAACAAGAAGATGAAGGGCCGTCGCTGATAAATAGATGTTTTCGCCAATATGACCTGCGTCGAGCAAGATTAAACGATAAGCTCGCTGTCCATATTTTTTTTCTTTATGCGGAAATAGTCCGGTAAATAAAAATATAACCGCCGCGTGATTTAGCAACTCTTCTTGCATGAAAAAGTCCTTTAATGAGTTACGGAAATCGCCTCTTTTTAGAAGAGCTAATTGGAATCTTTCCGCTTCGAAATGGTAGAGCCCGGGCTCTACGCCCGTGACCGAAAGAACAACCGGATAAATTTCAACAGAATAAAGTGCTCCGCCCGCCGGAGCGGCGCGAAGGGGGTAGGCATAATCCTTGCCTTTCCAGTGCATGGATGCTGTTCCAGTTACTCCATATCCATAGTAAAGCAAATAAGAAAGTTCTTCTGCAGAAATCGGTTCCCCGGAATGACCGTAACCGGTTCTTCTTGAAGTAATAATTTTTTCATAGCTGTGCTGCGTTTGAAATGAAGGTGATATTAACGGGACTTTAATTGAGGTATCATAATGCTTTGTCAACTTCAGTTGATGCTCTATAACACCCTCGTTTGATAACCCACCCTTAAATATCTTAGAAGCATTTTTTGAATTTTCATGATAAAATTCAGCCGGGGAAAAATAATCCGGCAAAGGCTGATTAAAGAGTCTCAAAATGTTCACCTCTCATAAGAATTAGGAATATGGATGCGGAATGGTATAAATATCTCTTTCAGTTCGAATAACGGTATCGTATCCCAGGAGTTTAGGAACTTCATACAATCGAGGATTCTTTAAACGGCCCATATTCCATCCCCAATGGGCGAGTTGTAGTTTAGGAACGATTACCTTTACGATGAAGAATCCGTGCCGCCGAATCTGCGGCTGGGTGATGTCAACGACGATCACTTCATATCCTTTTTTCTCCAATGTTTTAAGACAATATTGAAGATCTTTTTTAACATCTCCAGTCGAGAGGTTGGGGAGTTTGGATAATAAGTTCCGTTTTTTTGAACTGAAGAGAAAATCGGCATAACCAATGAACCGTCGATGATTATAAAGGAAGGAGTGATCTTCGATTTCCTTAACTTGCTCAAAAATTTCATTTTCCGGAACAGAGTCAGGGTACGCCTTTCGAGCTGTTGTTAAGCGAATCAATAATCTTCGTATAGAGGCGGCTTCTAGGAGTGCTTTTAAAATAGCTTCCTGAGGATTAAGACGGCACGCAGAGCCAAGTGCGAAAGGGGGACCATCTCCGTATTTTTGACGGCAGACGGCGGCAAAGACCGGAATTTCTAGGTCGGTCGTCATATTAATGATAAAATATTCAAGATGAGGGCGGAGAAAAAATAATTCAAAATCTTTTTGGAACCCTTTTGGTGCAGGAGGATCATAGTCAACCAAAGGCATCGAGAGCCGGTTCTGCCACATTACAAAAAATGAATCTCGTTCGATAGCTTCACAAAGAGCGGTTAAAATGGCCGCTTCCTTGGTGGCCCCGCAAGCATTTCCACAGGAATCGGCTGCAAAGAAGTGAGGCGGTTGTTGTTTGGGATGTATTGCCTGCAAAGGGACATAAATAGCTCTCTTGTTTTTGGTGATGACTTCTCCTTTAACCCAGGGCATGATTGAATCTTCGGTTACGGGTTGGAAAGGAAAATCTTTGGACTTGAATTGAGAGGGTAAGTAGCCTGGAATGGTGTCAGGATGGAGTGCCTGTTTCCCAAGTTTCTTCCAAGATGATTGAATTTGTTCGAGGGGCGCTTCAAACATGCAATACCTTTCGATAGCTTCCCCCAGGCAGGCATTTTGCGCTCTTTCTTTTGAGAATCCTCCACCTGATGGCTTGATTTCCGTTCTTTTTAGGGTGGCGCCATAAAAATTATAAGGAGGTTCCCCTGGGAAAGTACCTAACTCAACAAAATCTTTGATGAGGCCGTATTTATCATCGAGTAAATCATTAAGCGGGGACAAGGATTTTCTTCTTTTCGTCGAATTTCCAGCGTTCTACAAATGGATTCTGAATAAGTTCTGGTGGTACCTTGGCGCTTAGACTGCAGAAATGACATCTTGGAATTTTGTCAACCTTATGTAAAGTGGTTTGAAGGCTTCCAAAGTAAATTTCAAGTTCTTTATTGGCTGTCAATGCTGAACGGGGGTCATTGAAGATTCGAGATATTTCAAGACTTAAAAGGGCGGACAACATCGCTTGAGCAGCTCGGCTCGGCTGCAAATTTTTCCACATTTTAAGGGTAACGCGCTCTTCAAGTTCAACTTCCTTTTTATAGCCGGAATTATAGCGTAGCCGCACTGCTTCTAAGCAGGCTATGCAGGGTGACTCTTCAGGGAGCACAACATGGAGGCTTCCAATCATCATCCCTGCAAGCCTAAGGAATACAAAAGGCATTTTCATTTTTAGGCAAGCCTCATTAATCAACAAGCCCAAATAATGCGACCGGACATGTGTCGCTAAAACAATCAAATCATAATTATTTAGTTTTTCGAGAGGTTCTTGATTTCGCTCAGAAGTGAGACGTTCCCAAAATCGATGGGATATGGAACTTTCTTCGGGAGGGCCGTACCATTGGAACTTTTTAAACCCTGTCTCTTTAAGAAGTTCTTTTCCAAAGTGACCTAAAACGCCAGTATCGAGTACAAGGACATTTTTCTTAATTTTCCCCACTCCATTACCCATTATTTACATTTTTGCTCCTTTTCGTAATTTCCCTTCCAAATGTTAAGAAAGCATTAAATTTGTTAACAGATCGTTAACAAGATCGTAACGAGCAAAAGATTGAAAATTGATATAATTAGAATTGTGGAGGTGGATAAAATAATGAAAAAAGTTAATAATAAAAAGAAATTAGTGAAAAAAATGTTTAAGTCACCTGAAGTGTTGGAGCAAAGAATAGCTCCAGGTGTAGTGGGGGGGCCACTTGTAGCAGGCGGTTCAGGTTCTGGAGGTTGTATCAATAACCATAACATCAATAACCATAACATCAATAACCATAACATCAATAATCATAACGTTAATAATCATAACATTAATAATACAGGTCCGGGTAGCGGTAGCGGTAGCGGTAGCGACATTTGCGGCGGTAGCGGTTTGGGTAGCGGTTCTGCTCTACCACCCATACCACCCCGACCAGTAGCACCACCTATTGATATCTCACAAGGCTGGTTGCCTGGATAATAGGGTAATTAGCTCAAGGTACCAGGGAGTAAAAGCTCCCTGGTACCTTTATTTATGAGACGTGAGCGAGAACAAAAGCGCACCCTTGGGTGCGCTTTACAGGAAGGGATAGTCAATTTAACTAAATAACGATTTCTAGGATGGATTTTACCAGTACGAAGAGCCGAGAACACTTCGTTATTTACCATAGCCTCCTTGCTTTTATTATATTTTGTTTTTCTTCTAGACATTAGTGATGTAAAACGCCAGTGTCGAGTATAAGGACATTTTTCTTAATTTTCCCCACTCCATTACCCATTATCTAAATCTAAGCTTTCGCTCCCTTCCAAATGTTAAGAAAGCATTAAATTTGTTAACAGATCGTTAACAAGATCGTAACGAGCAAAAGGTTGAAAATTGATATAATAGAGTCATGGAGGTGGAAGATCATGAAAAATAAGAGTAAAAAGAAATTAGTGAAAAAAGCGTTTAAGTCACCTGAACTATTGGAGCAAAGGATAGCTCCAGGTATGGTGGGAGGGGGAAGTTCAATTGCCCTAACCGGTTCAGGTTCTGGAGGTTGTGTTAATAACCACAACATCAATAACCACAACATCAATAATCATAACGTTAATAATCATAACGTTAATAATACTGGTTCGGGTAGCTTTGGTTCAGGATCCGGTTCAGGATCCGCTTTGCCACCAGCACCACCAGTTTTCTCCGGCTCACAAGGCTTCTTGCCTGGACAGTAGGGGATATTAGCTCAAAAGTACCAGGGAGCTTTTGCTCCCTGGTTTTTTTTGTTTACAGGAAGGGATAGTCAATTTAATTAAGTAACGATTTCTAGGATGGATTTTACCAGTAGGAAGAGCCGAGAATACTTAATTATTTCCCATAGTCTCCTTGCTTTTATTATATTTTGTTTTTCTTTTAGACATTTTGATTTTTCTAAAATAGCTGAAATCGCTGCTATTACCTTATTGTTGACGGCCTCTATCTATTTACAAATTGTTATCCCTAGAAGTAAGAAAATCTATATTTTTACCCTGCCAGTTTATATCTTGGACCTTTTGCTTCTCGGACAACTTTCAGTGATTCCCTTTGTTGTCACAGAGGTAGCATATGTGTCTTTGTGGCGACGATGGCTCCATGGCTCTACAAAGTTAGATTCCAAGAGATATCTATTGATGCGATACGTTTGGTTTTCTTTGAGGTTAGTACCTGGGTTAGCTCTTTCAGCTTGGCTATATCATCTCTTGGGCGGGGGAGCATTTTACCAATTTTCTGAAATTTCTTGGCTGCCATTCATTGTTATGGTAATAGTGTTTCAAGCCTATGAGATTGTCTCGCTGTACGGCTTCAGGGCAATGGTATCCGGAAAACCTCCTTGGGCTTTTGTGATTCAATGGGTTGATTTGATTGATTCTTTATTTATCCCTATTGCCTTTCCATGGTATTTAGCTTATCAACATTTCGGAGTGAATGCTTTATTTCTTTCTCTCTTTCCATTTGCGGGAAGTTTGATGCTGGTTAAACTTTTCTTCCAGGAGAAAAATGTTCGCGAGCAAGCAACCCACCTTCTCGACGTCGCCAATGAACTTATTTCTTCAACCCTTAATTTAAATGAAATGGTTCAAAAAATCTCTCTCCGGGTCAGTGCTATTTTCAGTGCAACCCGGGTGTTGGTATTTTTAAAAACAGATACTCAGTGGACGTTAGCAGCGGATACCGGAAAACCACATCAGAACGTTTCTGAGACCTTCCTTAATCATATTATTGAAGCTTTACCGATTTCTCCATTTATCATCCCAGACTTATCCCAGGACAAACGTTTTGCTGAGGTTTCATCAGAAAGTTTTAAGTCAATGCTTGTTATTCCGCTCCTTTCCGGGAATAGTTACAGCGGCTTCGTCTTGTGTCAGCACCGGGTTGATAATTATTATGCCAATGATTCTCTTGAGATTTCAAAGATCTTGGTAGGACAGTTGAGTACCGCCCTGGAAGGCGCAAGACTGCATAAACAATTGGGTGAAACATTACGGGAATTGAAAGAAGCACAGACTCAACTGGTGCAATCGGAAAAAATGGCTGGGCTCGGTAAGCTGGTTGCGGGCGTGGCGCATGAAATCAATAATCCACTTAATTTTCTTACACTTCAAATTCCAAACTTACAAGATAAAGTGATTCGGCTTGAGGAAATGTTGGAGACTTATCAAGCGTATGAGTCATCCTTGTCTCAGGAGGACCAAACCTTGTTGTCCGAATTGACACAGAAACTCGGGATTCAAGAAATGCGGGAGTATTTCCCCAAATCATTTTCGGCCGTTCAAGAGGGGATTAATCGCTGCAAGCAGATTGTTGACAATCTACGCACTTTTGCCAGGACGGAGACGGTGGGCGAAAATTGGGATCATATTGATATCAACAAAGCTTTGGATTCAACCCTCATGGTCCTTTCGGGTCTTCATGAGGGACGAGTGACTATTCATAAAAACTATGGAGAAGTTCCTGCCGTTTGGTGCAACGCTCCTCAAATAAACCAGGTTTTTATGAATCTTTTGGCCAATGCTTTTGACGCTATTGAGGGAGATGGAGAAGTTTGGCTCGAAACCATGGTTTCTGACGGGAAAGCCAAGACGGTTATCAGGGACAGCGGCAAAGGAATACCCAAGGAAATTCAATCCAGAATTTTTGAACCCTTTTTTACGACGAAAGAGGTTGGAAAAGGGACAGGCCTCGGGTTAAGCATTGCATACGGAATTATCAAGGAACATCAAGGTGAAATTCAGGTGGAAAGTCAAGAAGGGAAGGGAACAACGTTCAAAATTATCCTGCCTTTGGAGCAACAGTCTAAATGAAGCGCAAAAAGCTTATTTCACAGGATTTACATTTCATTAAACTGATTGAAAATCCCCAACTTTCCCCGGATGGGAAAAAAGTAATTTTTGTATTGAAGACTATAGATCCGAAACTAAATAACTATCGTTCGGTTCTTTGTCAGATTCCATCTAGCGGACCAGCCCCTGTCATTGAAGAATTAACTCAAGGGCCTGCCGATTTCGAGCCAAGATTTTCTCCGGATGGAAGACGGATTGCTTTTACACGTAAAGTGAACGATGTCAGCCAACTTTTTATTATAGAGCGTTCTGGGGAAGAGCCTTTACAGATCACTCATCTTAAAGGGGACGTTTCGGACATTGCTTGGAGTCCTGACAGCGAAAAGATTGTTTTTTCGGCGACGGTTTATGAAAATGATCCCAATATAGATGGAGAGGACTTATATCAGAAATATAATAAAGACGTGAAGGTTGTTGATCATATTTTTTATAAATGTGATGGCCAGGGATTCGTCTATAATAAACGAAGTCAATTATTTGTTGCCGAGTTAACGGCTCATAAAATTACTCAGCTTACATTTGGAGAACATGACGCCGATAGTCCGCGGTTTGCGCCCGATGGAAAATCAATCGTTTTTTCGTCCAATCCTAAAGGGGATTGTGGTTATGGACTCGTCAGTCATATTTGTCAAATATCAGTTTTAGGAGGGGAACCTCAGAAGCTTACACCGGGTGACGTCTGTTTCACGAAGCCAGCCTATTCGCCCGACGGAAAATGGATAGCTTATACCGGATATAATGATTCGAACAATTGGTATGCTTCTTGGCGCCTCTGGATTATTTCAACAGAAACCGGAAAACAAGAATGTCTTACCCCTCAATCAAATTTTTGTGTCGGGAATCACAGCGTTGATGATCTCCAAAATTATACTCCTGGAGAATTACCGGCCTGGGGACGAAATAGTCAGAGCCTCTTTGTAACCGTAAGTGATGCCGGTCAGGTTTACCTTATTGAAGTTGATTTGAAGTCCAAAGAGTTTAAGAAATATGCTCAAGGGAATCATGTAATCAATGCTTGGCACCTAGGCAATGATTGTCAGGGCGCTATTTTATCGATCAGCGATCCGACAACGCCCAATGATCTTTGGAGGCTGAGTTTTTCCTCGGATCAGTTAACCAAACTGACCGATATTAACACGGAATTTCGAAAAAGCTTCTCGTTTTTGGAACCTGAATCCTTGAGGGTTACTTCCCAGGATGGAACTAACGTGGAAGGCTGGATTTTGAAGCCACCGGAGATGGAGGCAGACAAAAAGTATCCTGCAATACTGGAAATTCATGGGGGTCCTATGGCGATGTACGCCTGGACGTTTTTTTTTGAATTTCAGCTTTTGGCCCATGAAGGTTACGTTGTAGTCTACTCCAATCCACGTGGCAGTTTTGGCTATGGAGAAGCATTTACCGAATCCGTGAAATGGCATTGGGCCGAACGTGATTATGAGGACCTGACAGCCATTCTAGAAAAAGTCTTGTTAAATGATTTTATTGATAGAAATCGTTTGGGAGTCGCCGGAGGAAGTTACGGCGGCTTCATGACATGTCATATTCTTGCGCGCACGGATCGTTTTAAGGCAGCGGTTGCGATGAGGTCAATTATTAATGAATACAGTCGATATGGCACCAGTGATTCAGGTTTTATGGGATATTTAGTGGGGAATGATAAGGAATGTGTACCTTGGAGAAATCCGGAAGCCTTCCTTAAGGTTTCGCCCATTTCTTATGTGGAGAATATAAAGACACCGCTTCTTCTCCTTCATTCGGAACAAGATCATCTTTGTCCCATTGAACAATCGGAACAGCTTTTTACGGCGCTGAAAAAATTGAAGAGAGAAGTGCGATTCATCCGATTTCCGGATGAATCGCACGATTTATCGCGAACAGGCAAACCTTGGCACCGTATTTTCCGCTTAGATCGAATTCTCCATTGGTTTGATCTCTACCTGAAACGAAGGTCTAAAATAGAAGCTACTATAACTTGAGCCGCAACGTAAGGTAGAATAGGCGCAAATTCGGAAAGCCAATCGGGGCGTAAGAGCCGGCGAGCGGGTTGTATTGGGGAAGAATGTTTTGGGCACTATCGTTTGAAGTATAGCCGAAAAGGGCCGACTCAGCGTATCCAAAACCATTGATGACGGAATTGTCGGTATTTAAAACCTGCTGGGAATTGAAGAGGTTGAAGACGCTTAAAATGGCGTCCATTCCTTCCGAGGCATGGTAGGTCACCGAGAGATTCCCAAGCCACCACCCGGCGTGC
>Ga0207156_10097_pt1 | contig 22172 bp, 22 predicted proteins | sample Alteio_BWMinHeat_24_FD_153514 | JGI IMG/M metagenome (GOLD analysis project Ga0207156, IMG submission 153514) | Enriched cells from forest soil in Barre Woods Harvard Forest LTER site, Petersham, Massachusetts, United States -... | ecosystem: Environmental > Terrestrial > Soil > Temperate forest >...
TCCGGCAGGATTCACGTTGTTTTGCACCTGGATTGCGTTGATCACGTCGGTTGCGGTGACGCCGAGTTTGGCCAGTTGATCGGAACGAACCCAGACGCGAAGGGCGTATTGACCACCGAAAACCTGGATCCGTGCTACTCCCGGAATTCGGGTGAGCTCATCCTGGAGATTGATGATCGCGTAATTCGTCAAGAAGTTGACGTCGTATCGCTTATCTTGCGAAACCAGACTCAGGACCATCAGGGGCGAAGTGAGGGATTTCTGCACGACAATCCCCGCCGCATTTACCTGGGCAGGTAATTGCGACTGTGCTTGGGCGACGCGAAGCTGGGACAAGACCTGGTCAGTATCAGCGTTGGTCTTCACGTCGAAGTCAACGTATAAAGTGGCCTGCCCGTTGTTCGCACTTACCGACGACATATAAAGCATGTTGTCTACGCCATTCATCTGCTGCTCGACTGGTGTGGCTACTGCCTGAGCAAGGGTCTTGGCGTCAGCTCCCGGATACGTAGCCTGAACCATGATCTCGGGAGGGACAATGTCGGGATATTGTGCGGTGGGCAACGACAGCATTGCAACGATGCCGACTATCACGATCAAAATCGCGATTACGATGGCCACAATGGGGCGGCGAATAAAGAACTTTGACATGTCTCACCTGGTTCCCGTTGGACTGGAGGTCTCAACAGCTGCCTGTTCGGAGATTTCGTGCACACTGACCTGCGCGCCGTCTCGCAGTTTTTGCATGTTGCTGGTGACTACACGTTGATTAGCTCGTACGCCGCTTGTGATGATCCAATCGTTTCCAACCTGAGGACCGAGGGTGACGTTTGCGATGTGCGCTTTGTTGTCGGGCCCCGCCACGTAAACTTGCTTGGTCCCTTGCAGTTCCTGGACCGCCAATTGCGGCACAAGAAGAGCGCTTTGGCGGATCTCCGTCTCCGCCGTTACCCGTCCAAACTGGCCCGGTCGCAGTACATGGTCCGGATTCGGGAACGAGGCAGCGATACGGATAGCTCCGGTCTGCTGGTTCATTTGGCGATCAACGAATACGATGCGCCCTTTATGCGGCCACGGGGTGCCATTGGCCAGGGTTAACGTCAGGGGAAGATCGGAGTGTCCGCTCAGCAGATTGCCTCGCGCCGTGTGGACCCGATCGATAAGCGCGAGATATTCGGCATCGCTGATTGAGAAGTAGACCTTGATTGGGTCGAGTTGCGAAACAGAGGTGAGCACCGATTGCGGGCTAACCAGGTTGCCTACCTGCATCGAGGCCTGACCCGCTACGCCACTTACGAGAGATCGGACCTCTGTAAAACCCAGGTTCAGTTTGGCCGTAGTGAGCGCGGCTTCTGCCGCACTTTCGGCTGCTTCCGCAGTCGCAACTGCCGCATCCGCCTGCTCTGCTTGTTGCGTCTCGTTGTCGAGCTGGCTCTGTGCTATTGCCCTTGCTTGTGCAAGCGGGGTGTCGCGGGTCAGATTGATTTGGGCGAGGCCCTGCTGCGCCTTCGCCTGCGCGAGCTGGCCCTTCGCCTGTTTCACCTGCGCCTCTGCCCGGTCTAAGGCCGCCAGAAACGGGCGTGGGTCAATTTGGAACAGAACCTGATCCTTGGCCACTGGAGAACCTTCCCGATAGCGTTGCTGCACAAGGTAGCCGCTCACCTGCGGTTGGATCTGCGCGTTGACAAAGCCATCGAGCGTGCCAACCCAATCGCCAACGAGAGGCACGTTCGCCTGACGAACTCTTACTGCGTCTACGGGAACGGCAGTCGATGACGCTGCCACCGCGTTTCGCTCCTTGCTATCGCAGGCTGTAATCAACAGAGCAGATGCTGCCAGAAGAGTCACACCCGCCACAGATAGAAGAATGGCACGTGTGTTGTGGCTCTCGACCATGTTCAATTTGAGGAGCTTCATAATGCCTGCCTCCGGGAACGTGAGATTTGACGCGAAATCAGAAATCTAGATGATGCCGGAAGCAGATGAGGGTACACGGAATCTAGCGATTGGAAGTTCGTGCATCCTTGCTCACGGCGTTTCCTTGCTCAACGCAGCCTTTTCGAAGTGTCCACTCGAAGACCGAGAACAGGGTGATAGTAGCGATTGCGAGCGGTCAAAGAAACTACATGATCCTCTAGGTCATCGGTTTTACGCGGTGTCAAGGAGCGTGAGTGTCTCTCTTGATCGGGGGTCCAAGCCGAGTTCTAAGGGGACCGCCCTCCGACAGCAAATCGATCGAACCTCTAGGAACATGTAGTTTTCTTGTGCCTGCGGTGGGGATAGCATCGCCCTGTACTGAAGCAAATCCTCTCGTTTCGAGAGCGAGGACTAAATGACAGGCGACAACAACGAAGTCCGCGACCTGAGTTCCCCACCTGACTGTGGTGGTGCTCCGGAGAAGTGTCCTGCGGTGTCCGCATGGCTCAGCAACACGTCGGCTGAGCGCTTGGGCGAGGCCAGCTCAGTCAAAGTCGACCGTGAGCCTGATACGCACTCGATCGACTTCGATGATCAGTTGCTTGTGAGGGCACAATCTGGTGACCAGCAAGCGTTCGTGGAACTGTGTCGCCGATATTCACCGATGGTGAAAACGCGGATCTTCTCGATTGTCAGAAATCAAGAGGATACAGAAGACGCGCTTCAGGACACATTGCTCCGAGCCTACAGGCATCTGCCTGGCTTTCGTCGAACCTGCAAGTTTTCATCGTGGCTCACGACGATTGGAATCAACACGGCGTTGATGACGTTGCGCAAGAGAAAAATACGAAAGGAAGGGCAAATCGAACCGTTGAATGAAGACGGAGTGGCGAGGGATGCCATGAAGCTTGCGGATACGTCGTTCGATCCAGAGCACCTGCATTCAAGAAATCAAATCATCCTTATCGTCAGACGAGAAGTCGAAAAGCTGAAACCGACTCTGCGTTCAATGATTAAGCAGTATTACGGAACGGAGTGTTCATTGGAGGAATCGGCGAAAGCGCTTGAAGTCTCTTTAGGCACTGCAAAGTCCCGGTTGATGCGAGGACGAAAGACACTTCGTCGGTCTTTGAGCAGGCACGGCGTCTCAAACTCCCGAGTCCACTAATCGTTCTATGCACAGGATCTACAGGGAGCGAGGTAATTCACAGGATGGAGGACAATCCCACACTGAGTCGAGAACACATCGACAGGATCAGAGCGGTGGCACAGCTGCGATCCGTGCGGAGAGGCGAGGTACTCTATGCGCCCTCTCATCCCGACGTTCCCCTCTTCATCGTCCTTGAAGGTACCGTGTCGATCACAAGAGCCGCCGAGGATGAGAAGGTCTTAGCCGTTCGCGAACAAGGACAGTTCACAGGGGAGATGTCCGTAATCTCCGGAAGCAGGTCGCTCCTCACAGCTCGTGTGACCAATGACGGGGCGGTGCTTGAACTCACGCGGGACAAAGTATTGTCTCTGATGGCCAAAGACACGGAGCTTGGTGACATCCTCATGGGGGCCTTTGTCGCCCGCCGTCTCATGATGATTCAGCTTGGCGAAGGCAATGTCATTCTTTTTGGCACGAAAAGTTCTGCCCGTACTCTCGCAATCCGGGAATTTCTTACCAGAAATGGACATCCATTCACATACGTTGATATTGACAGCGATAACTGCGCCAGCGAACTCATGGAGCAGCTTGCCGTCCGGAATAGCGAGATCCCCGTTGTCTATTGCAACAGACGATATGTTCTAAGGAATCCGTCCATTTCAGAACTGGCCGCTTGTCTTGATCTCAACATCAACGTGGATAAAGGCGTGCGTGACGTTTTGGTGATTGGAGCCGGACCAGGAGGACTTGCCGCGGCGGTGTACGCGGCCTCGGAGGGCCTCAAGACGCTGGTGATCGAAAAGTCTGCGCCTGGGGGCCAAGCAGGATCGAGCTCGAAGATCGAGAACTATTTGGGCTTTCCGACAGGGCTTTCAGGACAGGAACTCGCAAATCGATCGATCGCGCAAGCCCAGAAGTTTGGCGCTCAGTTGATGGTCGCCCAATCCGTCGTGCATATCGATTGCAGCCGGCAGCCATACAGGATTGTTTTGGAATCTGGCTTGAAGTTCAATGCGCGTAGCGTAGTGATCGCGACAGGTGCTCAATACGCGCGACTGCCGGTTGAGGATGCAGATGCTTTCGCGGGTAGAGGAATTTATTACAACGCGACCCATATGGAGGCACAGCTCTGTCATTCGGAAGAGGTAGTTGTAGTGGGTGGGGGAAACTCCGCTGGGCAAGCCGCCGTTTTCCTCGCCCAGACATCGTCCAAGGTACACCTTCTCGTGCGTTCGAACCAGCTTTCAGAATCAATGTCGCAGTACCTGATTGCGAGGATCGATGCCCACTCCAAAATAGAGATTCACTATCAGACGCAGATTGTCGGTATGACCGGGGCGGCGCATCTGGAAAGTATCGACTGGAAGGAAGACGCATCAGAAAGGGTCACCAAGCGAATTCGCCACGTGTTTGTGATGGCAGGCGCTGCTCCGCGCACAGAGTGGCTTGAAGGTTCCTTTGTCCTCGACAAAAAAGGTTTTATAGTCACCGGTCCCGACCTTGTGGGGTATGGCGATTTTCAGTGGCCGTTGAATCGTTCCCCACTCCTTCTTGAGACCAGCGTGCCCGGGATATTTGCAGTAGGTGATACGCGAGCCGGCAGCATTAAACGGGTTGCGTCAGCCGTCGGCGAGGGCGCAATGGCGGTTCACCTCGTTCATCGATTCCTAGCCGAGGGCTCGATCCCGCGCAACGGAGCCGTGAAATGACCCCCCGGCCGTGTCGTTCGGAATATTGCCACGGGATCGTGGCACACGTTCCTTGTTTTCCATCAAGCAAAAGCGAGAGAGCCAAGATTCCCTCGTCAATGCCATTTCCAACGATTTCGAACTTCGGAAAGATTCGAGGTTCGACCAATTTGATTGAATCGTCACCTCGCTTTGACAAAGCAGTTGTCTTAAAAGGAGAGACACAATGAAAACAATCACAACACACTATATCGATGGGGCTTTCGTTGAATCCCACGGCCGCGAGGTCATGGACATCGTGAAGCCGACGAACGGTCAGGTGATCGGTCGTGTCACGCTTGCCGATGAAGAAGACACCCGACGCGCCATCGCTTCGGCAAAACGCGCATTTGCCAGTTTCGGCCGGTCGACCAAGGAAGAGCGTACGAAGATTCTGCGTCGCTTGCATGAGGCCGCTTCGGCGCGCCTTGACGATCTGACGGCCGCGATGGTCGAGGAATACGGAGGTATCGTCCAGTTCGCTGGACTCCTCGTGCAGTCTGGCATCGACGCGTTCTTGGCATCCGAGAAGGCACTCCAGGAACTTCCTTTAACGCGCAGTTGGGGTAAGACGACGGTCACGTTGGAGCCAGTCGGGGTGGCCGGTCTGATCACAGCGTGGAATGCCAATGCGCTGTTCATTTGCTTAAAGCTGGCCTCGGCCGTCGCCGCCGGTTGTACCGTCGTCATTAAGCCCAGCGAGTTGAGCTCGATCCAGACCCGGGTGTTGGTCGAAGCGCTGCATGAGGCCGATCTACCGAAGGGCCTCTTGAATGTGGTCACGGGTCTCGGCAATGTTGTCGGCGTCGAGCTCGTGCGCAATCCCGACGTAGCGAAGATCTCGTTCACAGGTTCGGTAGCCGTAGGCGAGACGATCATGCGTGATGGTGCGAACACGATGAAGCGCGTCACCCTCGAACTTGGAGGCAAGTCGCCCACCATCCTGCTCGATGATGCTGCACTCGACAAGGCGATCCCATCAGCCCTCGTCATGGCTTTTATGAACAGCGGCCAGGCGTGCGCAGCGGGGACGCGCCTCCTCGTGCCGAACAACCGGTTGGAGGAGGTAAAGCAGGGCATACGCGAAGCGATTCACGCTTTCGCCGTCGGTGATCCCGCTGATCCCAAGACCGCCGTCGGGCCGATGGTGTCACAGAAACAGTACGAACGCATACAGTCTTATATCCGCAAGGGCATCGAGGAAGGCGCTGAGGTCCTCGTCGGCGGCGAGGGTCATCCGGAAGGCTTCGAAGCGGGTTACTTCGTGAAACCCACGGTTTTTGTCAACGTGAAGAACGACATGACGATCGCCCAGGAGGAGATCTTCGGCCCGGTGCTGTGCGTCATCGCTTATGACTCCGAGGACGAGGTGATCCGGATCGCCAACGACTCTAAATATGGCCTCCACGCCGCCGTCATCGGGACCGACCTTGAGCGCGCGCGTCGCATGGCTTCGCAGATACGGGCCGGGCGCGTGGTGATCAACAACATGACGGATGATCCGCAGGCGCCCTGGGGCGGATTCAAATACTCCGGCGTCGGCCGCGAATATGGCAGGTACGGGATGGAGGCGTTTCTCGAAACCCGCGCTATTCTCGAGTAACCTCTTGCAGCGTCTAAACAGATTGAACAAGGAGATGACCGATGAGCAAACACACTACGATCTCCCCGGAAGAAGCCGCGGATCGCCTCGCCATCCGGGAACTCGTCGAGGCCTACGCACACTTTGCAGATCGCCGCGATGCGAAAGGTCAGATGGCCCTCTTCACGGAAGACACCCACTTCGTCGTGTACATGAATGCCAAGGACTCGACGCCTTCACAGGAACTCCACTCGCGTGAGGCGCTCGCTCCGGTGTTCGCCGCCCTGAACCAGTACACCGCGACCATGCACTTCCTTGGACAGACGACGATCCTAACGCTTGCGGACGATCACGGCACAGGAGAAACCTATTGCATGCCCCATCACCTCACGATCGATGGTGGAACGCGAAGACTGATGATTGCGGCTCTCCGGTATTCGGACCAGTTCGTGAAGATCGACGGCGCATGGCTGTTTGCGGAGCGGTTGCTCTATGTCGACTGGCTGGAGGAGCGAGCACTATCATAATCATTGACTTAACAAATGGAATCGGATCGACACACGCAGATGCAGTGCCAGGGAGCCGTAGATGAACGTTCGAGCGATCGACCAAAAACGGCTTGTAATCGTCGGCGCGACAGGAATGGTGGGTAGCTATGCCCTTCGCGACGCGCTCGACCAACCGGCCATTGGACGTGTGACGGCGATCAGCCGCAGAACGAATGGCATTTCGCACCCCAAGCTGTGCGAGGTCCTGCATCAAGACTTCGGTGACTGCTCAACACTCGAGCCGGCGCTGTCGGATCAGGACGCAGCCGTCTTTTGCCTTGGTGCGTACACCGGGGCGGTGCCGGATGTGCAACTCCGTGCGATAACCGTCGACTACACGATCGAATTCGCGCGAGTCTTACGCGCGAGTAGTCCCGACGCAGCGTTCTCGTTCTTGAGTGGGAGTGGCGCCGATCCGACGGGACGAAGCCGAATTGCTTTCGCTCGTTATAAGGGACAGGCGGAGAGTGCCCTGCTCGGCTCGGGGTTTCCGCGGCTTTACATTTTCAGGCCCGCCTACATCTACCCCGTGGAGCCGCGAAAGGAACCGAATTTTAGCTACCGCTTCATGCGAGGGATCTATCCGGTATTTCGGACTCTGTTTCCCAATCAGGTGATCAGAGCTGACGACTTGGCCCGGACGATGGTGGATGTTGTCGCTGTCGGAACAGGAGCGACTCCAAGCATGGTTTTCGAGAATCGTGACATCCGAGCTCTGATACGGTCGCTTGATCTGCAACGGGATGCCCCAGCGAAAGGGCGCAAATGACACAACGCCGAGCCCGAAAGCAGCCTAGCGAAGCACATGACATCTTGAAAGCTCGGGGTACTGAGCGAACGGATGCACTTGAGAAGGCCAATGAAGAGTTGAAAGCAGCGCAGGCGGAGTTGCAAAGACGATGGCAGTACCTGGCAGAAGCTCAGAGACTGAGCCATTCGGGAACATTCGGATGGAAGGTTAGCAGTGGCGAACTCATTTGGTCGGACGAGACTTATAGAATTCTGGGCTTCACTCGAGAAACGAATCCCACGCTTGACCTGGTATTCGACAGAATTCATCCCGAGGACCGGGACCACATGCAAGAGATCAAAGATCGTGCCGCGCGGAACGGCATGGACTTGGATGTCGAGCATCGAATTCTACTTCCCGATGGTGCCATCAAATACCTGCACGCGGTTGCCCATGCGGGACGAGACAGTTCCGGAAATCTCGAGTACATGGGCGTAGTTACCGACATAACTGAACGCAAACGCGCGGAGGAAGAGCGACGGGCTTTGTCTCGTGACTTACAAGAAAGCAACGCCAGACTTGAGGAAGCACAACGCGTCGCACACGTTGGCTACTGGGAGTGGGATCTTGAGTCCGGTGAGGTTATCTGGTCTGACGAGACCTATCGCATCTTTGGACTCAAACCGCAAGAACGTCTCATGAACTTAGCACTGGTCCGTGAAATGGTCCACCCTGAGGACCGAGAAGCTCTGTACAGCGGTGTGGACATGGAGATTGATGCCGGCGTTCACCCCGTTGCGGAATTTCGGATTGTCACTCCAAGTGGAGAAGTGCGGACGGTGCACGCGATCACCTCGAAACTTTGGGGTGCGATGCCGGCTGATTCTGACAGCGAGGCATCCGGAAAGGCACGCAAACTGTTCGGTACCGTTCAAGACGTCACGGAATTAAAGGGCGCAGAAGAAGCCCGCCATGCCCTGTCCCTGGATTTGCAAGAAAGCAAAGATTGGCTCGAAGAAGCCCAACGCGTTGCCCATCTTGGCTACTGGGTATGGGATCTGGAAACGAATCAAGTGATCTGGTCGGAGGAAACCTATCGCATCTTTGGACTGGTGCCACAAGTGGGCTCCTTTGACATTGCGAAAGTAAGCGAAGCGATCCATCCTGACGACCGAGAGGCTGTGTTTCGGACAGCAGACGAGGCCATTCGTTCTGGGACGCGTGCTGACTGTGAGCATCGGCTCGTTCGTCCCGATGGAGAAATCCGCGTCGTACATAGCTTGGGTGAAGTCAAGAAGAATTCGCAGGGGCGAACCCAAATGTTTGGTACGACCCAGGACATCACCGACCGGAAACGCATCGAGGAAGAACGTCAGAACCTGTCATACGCCTTACGAGAGAGCAATGCGAGGCTTGAAGAAGCTCAACGAGTGGCTCACATAGGACATTACGAATTTAACCCTATAGAGAATCAAGTCACTTGGTCCGCCGAACTTTGCCGTATCTGGGGGATACCTCCGGTGAAAGGCCCCATTGACTTGGGCGTAGTCTTCGAAATGGTCCACCCGGAGGATCGGGAGCTCGCCGCCCGCGCAGTGGACGAAATCATTCGTAGCGGAAGCCACCTGAAGTACGAACATCGTATCGTTCGTCCCGACGGTGAAGTGCGATTTCTACAAGTCCTGGGAACCGTGAAAAGAGATGCCTCGGGGAGCGCCTACGAACTGTTCGGCACATGCCAGGACATCACTGATCGCAAACTCGCAGAGCAAACCCTACGGAGGAATCAGTTCTACCTAAGCGAAGGGGAGCGCCTGGCTCATATGGGGAGTTGGGCATCAAAAGACTTGGGTATCCGTTGGACTGACGATTTAGATATCTATTGGTCTGACGAGGTCTATAAGATTTTTGGATTTGACCCGAAAAACGGCACTCCGCAACTTCCCCAGTTTTTGGCTGCGATCCATCCCCAGGACCGAGCCTCCTTGATTGAAGCAATGAAGAAGATGCATGAGCAGCATTGCGGTTGCGATGTCACGAACCGAATCGTTCGTCCAGATGGGGAAATACGGTACGTCCGTTGTGTTGGTGTTCCGGTGGTAGAAGACGGAGTTTTTCAGGGCTTCCACGGTACCACTATGGATGTCACCGAGCATGAGCTGTTGACACAGGAGTTGCGCCGCCAGCAAGCATACCTGACTGAGGCGCAAAGCCTGACCCACAGTGGCAGTTGGGCGTGCAATCTGGTCACACGGGAGATATTCCACTCATCGGACGAAAACGCTCGCCTATACGGCTTCGATCCCAGCCTAGGCCCGATTCCATTCGACAGCTATTACAGTACAATTTTTCCTGAAGACGAACGGGTGCTCAGCGCAAAGCTTGAGAATGCGATCAGCTCCGGGGCGGATTACGACGTTGAATTTCGGATTCGGCATACCGATGGCACCATCAGATCGCTGCGTGGCATCGGACATCACAACCCCTCTCAGGAAATCGGCGAGTACGTCGGCATCACGATGGACATAACGGACCGAAAGCGCGCCGAGGAGGAGCGCGAAAGGTTGCGTCAATTGGAGGCTGATCTGGCACACATCAACCGAGTCAACATGATGGGGGAACTCGCCGCGGCGCTCGCGCACGAAATCAAGCAACCCATCGCTGCCTCGATCACGAGCGCAAACGCTCTCTTACGTTGGTTGGCGCATGATCCACCCGACCTGGAAAGAGCGCGGGCAGCAGCAGCCAGAATTGAGCAAGACGGCAATCGCGCAGCCGACGTTATCAACAGTTTGCAGTCCTTTTTTAGACGGGGCACACCTGCAAAGCATCAAAGCGTCGATTTGCAGGAAATAGTCGGAGAAATGAGCGTTCTACTAAGGGCCGAGGCGGATCGGCACTCTATAACCATCGATAGCGAACTCGACGCCCACATGCCCAAAGTCTTGGCGAACCGTGTGCAACTTCAGCAAGTCCTGCTCAATCTGATGCTAAATGCAATCGAAGCCATGAAAGACGCCGGAGGCGAATTGACCATCAGGTCACGAGCGGATGATGACGGTCACCTGCTCGTTTCCGTCAGTGATACGGGAGTAGGCCTCCCTGCGGAAAATACTGAACGGATTTTTGATCCTTTTCATACCACGAAGCCGCAGGGCACGGGTATGGGGCTGACCATAACGCGATCGATTTTAGAGTCTTACGGAGGGCGTGTGTGGGCAAGTGCAAACCAGGGAGCGGGCGCAACTTTCTCTTTCACGCTTCCGGGTGAACCTGAGGCTCATGTATGAAAGCTGCAGACATTCCCACTGTATTCATCGTCGACGACGATCGAAGTATGCGCCAAGCTGTGCAAGACCTGGTCGAATCGGTGGGCCTTCGCGCCGAGTCCTTTGCGACTGGCGGAGAGTTCTTAGCTAAAGGGCGCACAAACAGCCCGAGCTGCCTGGTTCTAGATGTAAGGCTGCCTCAGATGAGTGGGCTCGATTTCCAGAACCGCTTGACCGAGAGTGGAATGCAAATTCCGATTATCTTTATAACGGCGCATGGAGATGTGCCGATGTCCGTTAAGGCACTGAAAGCAGGTGCCGTGGAATTTCTAACGAAGCCCTTTCGGGACCAGGACCTCATTGACGCAATTCAGCAAGCTCTCCAACGTGACCGGGCGGCGCGAGAACAGCAAGCCGAGATTCTCGATGTACACGAGCGCTATCAGACCTTGACTCCGCGAGAACGAGAGGTCATGGCACTCGTTGTCTCAGGATTGCTCAACAAGCAGATCGCCTCAGAAATCGGAGCCAGCGAAGCCACTGTAAAGATCCATCGGGGCAACATGATGCAGAAGATGCAGGTGGGATCGCTAATTGAGTTGGTCCGCGTGTCCGATAAGCTAAAGCTCATTCCTAGTAAATAGCTTGGTACGTTCACGTCTGTGGTTAATCAGCTCCTCCCCGCTTCCTAGTTGACTACCCCCTGAGTAGTAGTTTCCTCGTCCACGATCCGATTGCGCCGGCATTGTGCAAGACTCTACCCTTCGCTCATGGGGCTAACGTTCGCTGATCGTGGTAGACGCTTGCTCACGTCCGGCGGCCCAGCGCATAAGAAATGACACGAATGCGCCCTTGCGTGAAAGTAGGTACAAATGCCATGGATAGTACCTTAACCAGTGTCTTGGCTGCTCTTAGCGGCTCCATCATCGGCGCCACAACTCCGGTCCTCAGTAATTTCGTTCTACAACGAAGTGTTACGCAGCGCGAGTTGACCAATCGCGAGATAGCCCAGCGGGAAGAGCTTTATTCGGAGTTCATCCGTCAGGGAACAGCTTGTTACGCAAAGGCACTTTCGCAAAGTCTGGACAACATCGAAGAACTTGCAATGATATACGCTTTGGTCAATCGGATCAGGCTATTCGCGTCTAGCAGTGTGCTTGAAGCGGCCGATGCATTTGTGAGGGACCTGGTAGAGCGATATGGCGAAAACAACATGAGTATTGACCAGATCACGTCCCTCGCGTTAAAGCAGCACCCAGACCCTCTTAATGATTTTGCCCTCAAATGCAGAGCCGAACTTCGTAGGTTGTATGCGCAATCTAGCTGGAGGAGCACGTAGCGCGAGAAGGTGACGAGTGGCGATATTTACGAGGCCGCTATTTCTCGACCTTCCATTCACGCAACTAACAGTGTCACAGTATGACGGCCTAGCATCTCTGAACTCCAGTCCTAGAGGAACATGTAGTTCCATTGCTGTCTCCTCATTGCTACTATCACGCTGTCAGACGCGATGCTTTCAGAGGTCGGCACGGCATGAGTCCCAGCACGCGGGTAAATAGATGCCGGGACCCGTGTTGATGAGGAGGTATTCGGGAGATGCAGATGCGCTGCGCGCAACATCCGCGTCGTCGAAATATTGCCACTGCATCGCCATTTGCAATCGGTGACGCGCTGGCGGCCGCAGGGACGACTCCATTCACACTTGCTCCCGCATCGACACCCGCACTCCAGACCAACAGCGGGACTGTCTCTACCAAAAGGACAGGGAGACTGACTACCACATCAGGATTGGAGAGATCTCATGCGCTGGCTCGCTAGATGGTTGGACTTCGTCGGAAGGGTGGGCTTGTTCGGGATGCGGGTTCTTGCGGATTCCCTTAGACCTCCGTTCGAGTTCGCTGCGCTTTGGCACAATCTTGCGGAGGTGGGAAATCAATCCCTCGCTCTCATAGTCGTTTCTGGCTTCGCTCTCGGAGCCGTCATGACTCTTCACACCAGAAGCACTCTGGTGCAGTTTGGGGCAACGGCTATGATTCCCGCCGTTCAGGCGGTGTCGTTTTTCGTTGAAATAGGTCCATTGGTCGCGGGGCTCTTGCTTGCTGGACGAGTGGGATCAGGTATTGGGGCGGTTCTGGCGAACATGCGCGCTTCAGAACAAATCGATGCGGTCGAGTCGTTATCGATCGATTCCTTCAAGCTTCTGGTGGTGCCAAGAGTCTTGGCTTGTGTGATCTCGCTTCCGCTTCTCACACTTTTTATGGATTTTGCGGGACTGCTGGGAGGGTTCCTCTCTGAAGAACTGACATCTCACGTGGCGCCGGGTCTCTATCTTAGCCGCGCCTTTGATCATCTTCAATTCTCGAACTTCATCGCACCGACCCTTAAAACCGCTGTATTCGGTTTCATCATTGGTTCGGTTTCCGCTCATTTTGGATACACGACGGACAAGGGGGCCAAGGGAGTGGGCGAAGCGGCCACTAATAGCGTTGTTGTGTCTTCGCTATTAATCATCGTTGCAGACGTCTTGCTGATCAAATGCATTTATTTCCTCTTCCCGGACACGGCACTATGAACGAGCCCCACACGATCGCGGTTGAGTTCAAGCAGGTGTCGAAATCGTTCGGTACGCAACGCGTACTGAACGATGTCTCTTTTCGTCTCAAACAGGGGCAGGCGCTTTGCGTACTCGGCCGGAGTGGCACTGGCAAGAGCGTTACCCTCAAGCTGATCATGGCCCTCATACGTCCCGATTCAGGCGAAATCTGGGTGGATCAGGAAAACGTCGTCGGTATGCGGGAACATGGTCTGTCTTCTGTACGCAAGAAGCTCGGCTACCTATTTCAGGATGCAGCTCTATTTGATTCCTTCACTTTGTACGAAAACCTCGCTCTGCCGCTTGTCCGTCTCACTCAGAAGTCTAAGAACGAAATCGATGAGCTGGTCCAGCAGACTCTCACCGATGTTGGTTTAGGGTCACATGGAAGCAAATATCCCTCGGCACTGTCGGGAGGGATGAGGAAGCGGGCCGGACTTGCAAGAGCGTTAGTACTTAGCCCGAAGATCCTGCTGGCCGATGAGCCAAGCAGCGGTCTTGATCGCATCACGGCCTCCGAGATCGATGAGCTCTTGATGCGTCGCAGAGACGAGCACGGCACTGCTCTGGTCATCGTTTCACACGATATACACGGGGTCCGAAGAGTGGCCGACCGGGTCGCCGTGCTCGACAAGGGATATATTGTCGCCTTCGGGTCGGTCGAAGAAGTGAGTCAGAGCGAGAATGACGTCGCTCGCAGACTTGTTACGGAGTGAGCCAATGTCGAGACGAAATCTTGCTGTAGGTAGTTTCATCATCGCCGGCCTGACTTTATTCGGCCTCGGGATCTTTCTGGTCGGGAGTCGTCATGAGGCATTTACACATTACGTATTGCTAGACACCGAATTCGCTGACCTCGATGGCATCACCAAGGGATCGAAGGTGCAAGTGGCTGGCATGGATGCTGGTCAGGTCACTAAGATCGAGGTTCCTCAGTCACCGAACGGTCAATTTCGAGTTCAAATGAAGGTCGATGATCAACTGCACGGCTTGGTCCGAACCGACTCAGTGGTCACGGTCGACACTGAAGGGGTAGTCGGAGACACCTTTCTGACGATTCACCCCGGTTCACCCAACGCCGGCGTCGCCCAAGCCGACTCTGTTCTACAGAGCAAGGCTCCCATAACGCTTTCCGATCTGCTCAATCATGGTCTCGGGGTAATGAGCGACGCGGACGCGACGATGAAGCAACTAGGAGGAAAGCTTAATGTTTCCCTGGATGGAGTCAACAGTGCGGTGGGAAATGCGAACGATCTGCTTGTGGGGCTGAAGGAAGGTCGCGGAACAGCTGGGATGTTTCTCCGAGATGAGAACATGGCGGCACAGATCAAAGAGACTATGGCGAGCGTGCAGTCAACGACGTCAAACCTGAACCAAGCCTCCGTTCGCGTGAACAGCATGGTTACAGATGTTCAGCAGCGCCAACTGCCCCAGAAGCTCGATGAGACCATGAGCAAGATTAGTTCGGCGACATCTCAAGCCGATGCAACGATCAGCCAAGTCCGTCAAAGTTTGGCTCAAGCTCTCGGACCTGATGCGAATGGGGTTACTGCAGCCCAAAACATCAACGAGACGCTAAGCAACATCAATGCCGCGACGGGAAACATGGCGGAAGACACCGAAGCCCTAAAGCACAACTTCTTCTTCAAGGGCTTCTTTAATCAACGTGGGTATTACACGCTTGCCAGTCTCTCTCCTCAAGAATATAGGCGCAGCAAACTGTTTGGCAGCGCTCGCAGTCCGCGCGCTTGGCTGGAAGCCACCAGCCTTTTTCAGCATGGCCCAAACGGGACCGAAGAGCTGAGCCCGGAAGGGAAACGCTCAATCGATACGGTAGTAGCGTCATTCGGAGATGTGATCTTCAAATATCCAATCGTAATCGAGGGATATTCAGATGCGCCGATGCCAGCGGACGCTATTTCCTTGTCCTACGCACGAGCACAGCTTGTTCGCAATTACCTCGATTCGCGGTATCCATTCGTCGTTAAGAATGTCGGTGTGATGCCGTTGAGCGCAACTCCTCCGCCCGAAATGCAGCATGACCATTGGTCAGGCATCTGCATTTTGGTTGCTGAAAAGAAATAACCCGCAAGGGGCACAAATCAGGGATAGACCAACATCATTCCAGATGGCCGTTGTCTGGAGGATCTCATTTCCCGAGCCGGCCGAATCGATAAATGGAGAGCTGAAATATGGCAACGCACGCTCCTCTCGTTGTAATTGTTGGCGGCGGCTTTGGGGGACTTGCCGCTGCAAAGGAGTTGAGGTGGCCGTGCGTCAATGTGCTACTGATCGATCGCTCGAATCATCACGTTTTCCAGCCTCTTCTCTATCAGGTCGCAACGTCGGTTTTGGCATCAGGCCAGATAGCGTCGCCAATCCGCAGCTTGCTTTCATCACAGACAAACGCGTCTGTGATGCTCGGCAATGTGACCGGAGTTGATGCGGCCTCGAAGCAGATCATCGTAGACGCAAATGACCAGGTCGGATTGAAAGTCGACTACGACTACCTGATCCTCGCGACTGGCGCCAAGCATAGCTACTTTGGCCATGATGAATTCGCGGCCTTCGCTCCAGGGCTGAAAAGTCTCGCCGACGCAGAGGCCCTGCGGAATCACATACTCGAAGTCTTTGAGAAGGCCGAGATCGAGGACGATCTGGAGAAGCGCCAGGCTCTGATGACCTTCGTGATGGTCGGCGCTGGGCCGACCGGCGTCGAGATAGCCAGTGCAATCGCTGTCATGGCTCAAACCACGTTACGACGGGACTTCCGCCGCATCGATCCGACGTCGGCTCACATCGTTCTTATTGATTTGGGAACACGCCCACTTGCGACATTCTCCGAGAAGCTCTCCAAAGCTGCGATGCAGCGGCTAACAAAACTTCGGATCGAAGTTCGTTTGGGTGCCGCGGTGCAAGTGATCGACGAGGAGGGCGTGGTCATCGGAAGCGAGCGCGTGAGGGCCAAGACTGTGGTCTGGACTGCGGGTGTCGCGCCTTCGCCCGCTGGAAAGTGGCTAGGAACTATGGTGGACCGCGCTGGGCGCGTTCGAATTCAGCCGGACCTTACAGTCATCGAGCAACCGAGCATCTTCGTAATCGGAGATACAGCTTCACTCGATCAAGATGGCCGTGCACTACCTGGGGTCGCGCAAGTTGCGATCCAGCAAGGCAGATACGCCGCGATGTCAATCCTCAGGAGGGTTAGAGGCCATTCTCCATTGCCTCGGTTCCGCTATTTTGACAAGGGCAATCTTGCCGTTGTGGGCCGGAGTTTCGCGGTGCTGCAAAGCGCGGGAGTCCAGTTGAGCGGCTTCATGGCCTGGCTCGTATGGGCTCTCATCCATATCCAGTTTCTGGCAGAAGCGAGCTTGCGATTCAGCGTCTTTCTGCAATGGATGTGGACATACATAAGCGGTAAGCGCGCGGCACGGCTGATCATCCGGCAACAAATCAACGATTGAGACTCCCTATTTGCTGGACGTACTACCGTCCACTTGTCCTCGAGGTCTAGCTGATTACCACTCAGGTGGTACTTTTTTCGACCACGACCCGATTGCGATGACTTTGGTGATTGCAGTACCTTTCGCCCATGAAGATTGAGCACACAACAAGCCTTCTGGCAATTCTCGATGATGACAAGTCAGTTCAAAGCGCGCTGCAAGATCTGATCGAATCGGCCGGAATGTCCACGCTCTGCTTCGACTCCGCAGAGCAGTTTCTAGATTCCGGAGCCAGGCACAAGGCCGCGTGCCTGATTGCCGACGTTCGCATGCAAGGTATGTCTGGTATTGAACTGCAAGCAAGACTTAAGACCGAACGATGCCTAATACCAATCATCTTCATCACCGGGCGCGGCGACATTCCATCGGCAGTAAACGCGATGAAGGAGGGTGCGAGTGACTTTTTTACCAAACCGGCTGACGGAACTGCATTGCTCAATTCGGTTGAAAGGGCGTTGCAGCGGGATCGCGCCAATCGCCAGAAGGCCACCGAACGTGCGGGATTAGTCGCCCGGTATAAGTCTTTGACGCCTCGCGAGCGAGAGGTGCTGCCGCTGTTGGCTAGCGGTCTACTAAACAAACAAGTGGCATTCGAGTTGGGGATCACCGAGTACACGGTTCAACTTCATCGCGGGCATATCATGCGAAAGATGGAAGCGGACTCTTTTGCAACTCTAGTCAGAATGGCGGACAAGCTCAGCCCTAATCACCAACGGCACCTACAGTTACAATTTGTAGCCCGTCCTTGTGGCTGATAGGTTGTTGTTCTTCTCTTGTCAGCGGAGTCGACGACCATAATTCAAGGATGCCGCGCGTCCGGGAGTTCAAATGCTCGGTCAATCTTAGGTGCAAACTGGGCGCAAATCGCACCCAGTTTGCAGCCAATTTTATTGATTTCGCGTCAGCAAATCGTGTGCGATCTGTAAACCGCATCTTGTCCGCGGCCTTTGAGGGTGTCAGGCTTGCGGGATGAGAGAGCGGGGATTGGAAGCCGAGGCAAGATGGCGTGTTCTGGTATCGGAGCAGGAGGAGAGCGGCAAGAGCGTAGCGGCGTTCTGTCGTGAGCGCGATGTTCCTGCGTCACAGATGTTTTCCTGGAAGAAGCGATTTCGCGAAGCAGCCTCGGCGAAGTTTGTGGAAGTAGCGATGAAGCCGGCGCTGGCAGCCACATCAGCCGTAGCGGTACGAGGGGGTGGGATTGAGGTGCGCCTCCGTGGTGGACGAAGCTTGGTGGTGGAGCCTGGATTCGATGCTGGCCATTTACGTGCGTTGCTCGCGGTGCTCGATACCTCGCCGGAAGGGGAAGCATGATCGGTCTGCCGAGTTTGCGCGCCCTGGATCGCACGCAGGGACCACGCATCTGGCTGGCAGTGGAAGCAACAGACATGCGTTGCGGTTTCGATCGTCTGGCGGAACGAGTGCGTGCGGTGATCGGCCAGGATCCATTGTCGACGGCCTGTTTATTTTTCGGTCGCGGAGTGGCGACAGGCTAAAGATTCTTTGTTGGGATCGCGACGGATTCGTACTTTGGTACAAGCGGCTCGAAGCGGGCGTGTTTAAGATACCTCGTGTGAGCCCGGGATCGCGATCGGTAGAGTTGCGAGCGAGCGAACTCGCGATGATCCTGGACGGGATCGACATGACGAAGCTGAAGCGCGTGCCGCGTTACGAGCGAACCAGCGGAAGCAACAGAGAGAAGGTCGCGATATAAGCTATCCGAAGCAACTTATGGCATAACTTACTTGTGCCTGCCACTGCGCTGCCCAGCCTATCCGACCGCTCTCGATGCGATCCTCGCTCGCGCCGGCGAACAAACCCTTGACTCCGTCGTGACTGCATCCAAGGGTGATTCAAAGCAGATGATGGAAGAACTCGCGCGCCGTCAGCTGATCAGACCCATCGCCACCCAGGGGCACATCGGCGACGTCCTGAATGACAAGATTGTCTATGATGCCCAAACCACCTCTGGCGGCTCCGGCGGCCCGCTCTTCAATAACGAGGGCAAAGTCATAGGAATTAACTTCGCTGTGGTGCGGGAATTCGGCGGATCGAATTTTGCCATTCCTGTTGGATCGGGAAGTTACTTCTGAAGCCTTAAGCGGGGACAGCACGTGACTGTATTGATCACTCATGAACCCGTAGAGCTGACCGAAGAACACCTTATGCCGTTCTCCCTTGTGGGCCAGCACGGGGACCAAAGGCCCCAAAAGCTCCTGACACTCTATACTCCAAGGCCCTGGCTGCGCCTTTCACGTGAACACCATACCCGAGGCCACATTGAAAGAGCTAGCGACCCACACTGGTTTGGGCGAATTGCTGCCGACCGACGGCGGAATTAGCGAGGAAGTTCTGGGACAGTTCGCCAAGGCTGGTGTCGATATCGATGCAGTGACAGCGCAGCTTCAAAGTGAAGGAGCCGAGTCCTTTGTTAAGTCGTGGAATGATCTGAAGGGGGTAAACTCATCTAAGGCCGCGGCGTTTGGGAAGAGCACTGCGCCGGAGGCCGTCAGTTAGCCTGAGTCAAGCCACATGACGCTAGCCGAGCGCGTGGACACGAAGGTAGTATTCGAGGCGATGGTCAATTCGGGCCAAACCCCTTGGGATGGAATATGTGCTTCAATTTGAAAATCTGAGGTGACCGAGAATGGACACGCTGCAACTTCAACAAATGAGAACAAAACCCGGTTTCGTTGCGGCGCTGGATCAAAGCGGTGGCAGCACCCCCAAGGCGCTCAGTTCTTATGGAATCAAGCAAGATGCATGGTCCAATGAGGCCGAGATGTTTGCGCTCGTGCACCAAATGCGCACGCGGATCATTTCCAGCCCCAGCTTCACGGGTGAGCGGATTCTTGGCGCCATCCTGTTCGAGAACACCATGGACAGTGACATCGAAGGGCAGTCGAGCGCGGACTATCTGTGGAAGATGAAAAAGGTTGTGCCCTTTCTAAAAGTGGACCAGGGCCTTGAAGCGGAGAAGGGCGGTGTTCAGTTGATGAGACCGATGCCCAATCTTGCTGCGCTGCTCGCCAGGGCCAAAGCGAAGCGCATATTCGGAACCAAGATGCGCTCCTTCATCAAACAAGCCAACGCAGAGGGCATTCAGGAGATCGTGAACACGCAGTTCGGAGCGGCTAGGCAGATCATTGCGGCGGATCTCGTGCCGATCATCGAGCCAGAAATCGACATTCAATGCCCGGAAAAAGCCAAGGCTGAAGGGCTGCTTAAAGCAGCTCTTCTCGAAAAACTCAACGAATTGTCAGTGGGCCAGCTAGTCTTGCTGAAGCTCACCCTACCCGAGCAGAACGACTTCTACTCGGAGTGCGTCACTCACCCGAAGGTAGTGAGGGTGCTTGCTCTATCGGGCGGTTATTCGCGGGAAGAAGGCAACAACCGCCTGCGCAGGAATCACGGCATCGTGGCTAGCTTCTCGCGGGCCCTGGTCGAGGGGCTGTCGGTCCACCAATCCGATGCCGAGTATAACGCCCTACTGGATGAATCGATACAGAGCATCTTTGAGGCGTCCACTATCAAGACAGGCGATCAGCGAAAAATGGGATAGCAAGGCCGCAGCGAATCGAATTCGGAGCTCCGGCCGGGTCACTGGCGTTCCGGCAGTTGATACACATGCAACCTAAGCAAATCGAAGAAGTCCCGCCGCCTCCTCGTTTTGACCGGTTGACAGACAGAACGCCCGTTGAGATCACCTTGGCTCAATTTGGGCGGGTTGTTATTGAGACTTCCTGCTGCAGTGTGAAATCGATCAGGGTCTCGCTTGGCACCTTAACTTGGTCCCCCTTCGTGATCGTTTCGGATCCTGCTCCCACGCCGGCGCCAACACCCGCACCGATTGCCGCTCCTTGGCTGCCCCCGGCGAGGGCGCCGATAAGTGACCCAAAAGCCGCGCCCCCAACCGTCCTCTTTGCGGTGCTTGCCCCGCGCGACTTGCCACTCAGTTCGTATTCCCCCGTAACCAGCGGCATTGTTCGTCCGTTCACCACGATGCCGGTTAGTTCCAGCCGAAGCTGCGATCTGCCGCTGAATGTCCCTGACTCCTTCGATTCCGCCAGCCGCCCATATACATCGGCGCCTTTCGCGACTACAACATTGCCATCGACGATCAGTGGTTCTTCGAGGGAGGCTTGAAAGCGATCTCCTACATGATTCTTAGCCGAATCTATGCCGTCGATGGTACGTACTGAAATGCGCGTTCCGGCCGGAATGGTGACGCTTGTTGGTGTCTGCCGGCTGGCGTGTTCTATGTTTTCGGAGTCATTGAGCGGCACTCGATCTGGTCCGTTAGGCGCATCACTCACTGCCGCATCGGAGTCAAACCTTATTGAGACGATGTCAGAGCGGTTGAACTTCTGCACGGATGATCCGACTTGGAAGCTGATCTCATTTTCCGAGCCGCCCATGAACCTGCCATTGATCAGGCTTCCATTCTTCAACTCCAACGAGTCGGCTCGCGCAATCATAGCGGCCAGTAGGACTGTTATCAGCATTCCGTAATTTCGTCTGAACTTCTCCATGAATTCTCTTCTGCGTCGTTTCCGCTTAATCCGTAACTCGGCCAACTAGGCGAATGCCTAGGATCCCACAACTCCCGCGCCAGGGACCTGCGCGCGATCACTGCGCGCGTCAAGTTCAACTGCCACCCCAACAACAGGTTGGACGCGCATAAGAGGATGGTCGATTCGATAATTGTTCGAACTCATTAGAGCAGAAGCCACGACTCAGCTAACGCCATCACCACTTGCGCCGTTCCCCAAAAGTACGCTAGAGACTGTGAGCAACCGACCGCGTCCTTGGACATGAAACAAGATCGTGATGAGCAAGAGGAATAACGTGCATGTCATGGAGGCAATTCTGACTACGATCGCCCCAGCTCTCAGTTGGCGCTAAAATGACGCTTCGGTCGACAGATGTCGACTCTTCGCGTCGCGCAATTCCGGGTTTTGGTCATCAAATTCTTACGGAGACGCGGAAACGCGTTATGTGACTCATGCGCGAATTGGCGTGCGCCGAAAGCGCACGGAAAGCACAGTCCGTTTGAAACGGACACCGTGACCGGCGGTCGAACTGCGACCGTGAGTCCACCCTTATTGCGACCGATCGCTCCGCTGTTCATCGAATTCTCCAGGTATTTAATTTTC
>Ga0207156_10098_pt1 | contig 22054 bp, 19 predicted proteins | sample Alteio_BWMinHeat_24_FD_153514 | JGI IMG/M metagenome (GOLD analysis project Ga0207156, IMG submission 153514) | Enriched cells from forest soil in Barre Woods Harvard Forest LTER site, Petersham, Massachusetts, United States -... | ecosystem: Environmental > Terrestrial > Soil > Temperate forest >...
GCGCGACGGTGATTGGAAGGAGAGCGAGGCGTTTGGGATGAGCGACTGCCACGTTATCCGAGGACGGGTCCGGCTCAGGGGGCGCCAGCTTTTTCGATGGCAGGAGAGGAATGATCGCGAGGATACAGCCCGCGATAGCTAAGACATCGCGAGCCGTGTCGTTAAGGAAACCGCGATCTGTGGCATCGATGAGGATCACGAGGTTATGTCGTCTCTCTTGCCGATGGTCTCCGGCAGGATTGAACAGGAGACCCTCGACAAATATTAAGGCACAGACCGCGGCCAAAGGAAAGCCGATGCGGCATGCAGGATTTCCTCGTCGAGGGTGCGCTTGCCGCGCCAATCAGCCCGGCACGGCGGCCAGTTCGTCCTGCACCTGGGCGGCATAGTCCGGATGGAAACCGAGTTCCATAGACGCGATGCGCTGCGCGTCGGCTGCCGCGCGGAAGATCTCGCGCTTGTCGTCCTTTAGCGCCTTGATCCAGCTTGCAATGTAGCTCGCGTGATGCGGAATGTCGGTCGGGATGCCGATTTCGTTGGCGACGAATGCGGATGCCAGCTCGGCGCGAAGTTCTTCCATCGCATAGGCCGATGACCCGAACCGATGCTGAAGATCGCGGTTAAGGCGGGAGGGATGCCCCGTCCAGTGGGCCAGTTCATGCAGGGATGTCGCCGCGAATTCTTCCGGACCATTGAAAGCGAAGTCAGGCGGAAGCTGGATGTGATCTGTCGCAGGTGAATAAAACGCACGATCTCCGCCGATGCGAACCACGGCGCCGCTGTTTTTCAGGATGATTTCCGACGATTCGGGACGTGTCCACGGCGCTTCGTCCACCGCTGGCACCTTGTAAGCCGGAATACCTTCAATCTGTAACGCGTGAAACACCGCATAGTGCTTCAGAACACGAATTATCTTCCTACTGTCATCGGCATTATCGTCTTCGACCTCGTACGGCTTGGTGAAAAAGATAGTCGTTGACCGTTCGCCCTTACGGACCTGCCAATCTTTGCCTTGCGCCTGCTGGTAGGTCATCCAACGCGGGTCGCCGCTCTGGAAGGCGCGCAAGTCCATGCCGAGAATGAGGACATTGATGCCGTGATAGCGCTTGCCGGTGACGGGATTGAAGGGCGCCTGCGGGCCGCCGGCCTTCTCCGGGTCCCAGGTGCGAACCCAGGGCTTCACGCCGTTTTCAAGCTCGGTGATGATGCGGTTTGCGAATTCCTGCATCGGATCGCGGGCAGGAGTCTCGCTCGCGCGGCGGATGTCGGATTTTCTGTGCGCTGCTAATGTCGTCATGATGTGCCTCTTTCGTTTCAAGTGCCCCCCCGCGACGGCGGGGGCGAAAGAAGGCACAGGGATGCCGCCGCAAATGAGCAGTGGTCATAGGATTTTGGGGTGACTGCCCCGCCCCATCCCTCCTCTATGTCGTGTATGTTGTGCCGGGGCGGGGAGAGGGGGGCCAAAATCCGTCATTGACGGCAAGCGGCGGCGGCTAGAGTGCCTATCGCCCGCCGTTTTTCGGGATCACAGGAAAGAGGCTGGAGACGACAAGGCGCACATGGAGCAGAACCGAACCATAGTTCGAAGTGACTAGGGCGAGCAATAGAAGAGGCGGGCATTGGCATGTATTGGCCTTTAGCTTGGATATCCGAGTCTTTCAGTGCCCGGAGGATTCCCTGAAGGTCTTTCCCCTCTTCGTCCGAACGCTTGAAGTATCAATTTTCACCCGCTTCGTCGCAGCGCACTCAAATGCTGTACCGTGGCAGCTTTGAGTAGACTTGCGTTATGCGACCCCTTCGGTATTCCATCAACGTCACATTGGACGGGTGCTGCGATCATCGTGCCATGATCCCGGACAAAGACTTGCATCGTCACGCGGTCGAGAACCTCAACCAGGCCGATCCCCTCCTCTTTGGTCGGGTGACTTACGAAATGATGGAGGCAGCGTGGCGAACGCCGACGCGGGCGGGAGCGAGGCCTGAATGGATGGAACCCTTCGCCCGGACGATCGACCTGGCAAAGAAGTACGTCGTGTCGAGCACCCTGGACCGGGTCGATTGGAACGCGGAGCTCGTGCGCGGGGATCTAGGGACGGCCGTTCAGCAGCTCAAGCGGGAGTCGGGTAAGGGACTGTTCGTGGGAGGCGTAAAGCTCCCGCTCGCGTTGGCAGAGCTGGGATTGATCGATGAGTACGAGTTCGTGGTGCAGCCCAGGCTGGTGGGCCACGGGCCACGTTGTTCGCGGGGCTATCGAAGCGTGTCGACTTGAGGTTCGTGAGCCGGCTGGAGTTCGGCTCGGGGACGGTGGCGATGCGGTATGAGCCTAGAACGTAGCCATCGGCTGGTTAGCCCGAGTCGGCCGTTCGCGGGGAGACGCGCCCCCTCTCCCCGCACCACTCTACCCCACCTGCCCCGGTTCGCACTGGACCGACCTTCAGGGCCCAACACCGAATAAGAAAGCGGTGAGATTTGATTGAAAGTGTTTCAGTCTCCCCAGATTTTCAACGACGCCACCGATCTGCGCCGCTCCTAAAAGAGCGGGAGGAGTTTTTGACCCATCTGCTGCAGATCGGCTGGGACGCGGATTGTGTTCGGGCCGCCGCCGGTTACCTCGTCCGCATCGTCCAGATGATGGCGCTTACGAGTTTACGGAGCGTCGAGCTCACTGAAATCGAAGAAGCCGGGTTGCGTTGGGCCGACAACCGGGGACCCGAACGAATCGGCAAACGCCCAGACACTTCGCCCAGAATCTTTACACTGATCGCTCGCCAGTGGCTGCGCTTCCATGGCGCTCTGATCTTGCCGACCGCCGCGCCTGGTCGTTTTGATGCACAACTCGCTGAATTCAAGAGCACTTTGGAATTTCGCGGGCTGGCCGCTATCACTATACGGAGCTACGTTGACCGACTTGAGAATTTCTTGCGGTGGGCGTCGAAACGGCATAACGACCTTTCGCTCATATCCGTCAATGATGTGGACGATTATCTCGCCACCAACCGTGATGCCGGGCGGCGTCTGATTACGATCAGAAGCCAATGCATCGCACTGCGCGCATTCTTCATCGTCGCGGGTATCCTTCTGCTTCACATCAGGGAAAAGCATCCTGTCGTTACCTGTGCGTCTTTGGCAAGCTGCGCAAGCAGAAGTGTTGGCTCCAGGCAACGTGCCAACCATGGTCCCCGACAGCAACAGAGCCGCTAAGGAGAAATCTGTCGAAACGGACATTGGTAATCCCGAATGGATTGATCGTCGAACAGCGGACCGGACAGATTCAAGTCGGTGGAGTGGTTCGGCCTGAATGCACAACCTACGTCGCCTGACATCGAGTCTTGAAGCTCTGCTGCGAATTGGTCACTTCGGCTCGAAGCGGTAATCCACATGGCTATCGGTCAGAAGATATCGCGGTTTTGCAGGATTGGGTTTTGCGCCGATCCGAAAACCGCGGACAGACTATGCTGGGCGACGGAATCAATGATGCCCCGGCGCTCAGTGAAACAACGGTCGGAGTAGCGATGGGCAGCGGAACTGACGTTGCCCGCGAAGGCGCCGACGTGGTCCTGATTGGAAACGATCTTGAGAAGTTTGTAGAAACAGTGAGTATCGCCAGGCGCTGCCGGGCCATCATATTCCAGAACTTCTACGGCATCCTGATTGTGGATAGCATCGGCATCGGAATGGCCGCTGCGGGACTGCTCAATCCATTGCTCGCAGCGTTCATTCACGTTGCTTAGGAACTAACGTTCATTCTGAATTCAACCCGCCTGCAGGCGCCGAGAGAAAAGCAACCAGTGTCCAAGGGTAAGCATGGCGTCAAGCATATCGATCTCGACGCCCACGCAGGGTAGGATCAAACAGATGACTTAACGCATGGAGGACTCAAAATGGGGGCCGGCTTCGCGGGCAATCCGTGGTTTACAAACCGGGTCAGCCTCGTTCCCCTTGACTGTACCGTATGGGGGTATGGTGCAAAGAGACTGAGGGGTAACCAACGGCAGGTCATTATCGTCGTAGAGTTCAAAAGGTGAAGGCGCGGTAGGCCCGATCTTGACCAGAAACAGAAAAGCCACGAACCCAGTTTATGGGCCGTGGCTGCACTCTTGTCGAGTGAAAACCCGTTTCCGGTATTACTGCTACTTCTTTGGACGCAAATCACAGCCGAACGGTTCTGACACTTTAGTTGTAGACCTGCGTCATCCTCCTCACCTACCGCAATTCGGTCCCCGCCCGCACGCCGCCGACATTCTGGCCTCTCAGGCAATGATGACATTTCAGGTCCCGGGCGTCGGGGTGGCAGTGGTCAAAGACGGCAAGTTGGTGTTGGCAAAGGGTTACGGAATTCGGAAACTGCTCGAGGGCGCGAATCGGGCAGGTGCATTCCGACAGAGGCACGTTGTCGGGCTGGCTGCCTCTGGCGATCTCGACTTCCCTTCCCTGCCCTCCTGGTCGGTCTTCGACATGGCCAGCGTGATGGTGATCCCGCTTCCGCTCGAGTCCCACGCAAGGTCTTCGAAGCAGATTCCGGCCAGTTCCGACAGGCGCATGCCTCCCGCGAACCCGATCAGAATCAGCGCCCGGTCCCTGGCCGCGGTCAGGGTGCCCTCCACCGCATCGACCATCCTCTTGATCAGCTTGAGATTGACCGCCGCCTTTCCGGCCTGCTTTATCCCTCGGGTCTTGCGGATGCCGGCGTAGACGCCGGCCTCCAGACGTGCTGCGTGAGCTTCACTTCTTTTCATGGCCGCGACACTCCTTTAACGTTGTCATCGCAACCCTACGCTCAAAGGCTGACCGTCACCCGCAAAAAAGTAGCCGGGATTGACGTGCTGCCATGATTGGCCGTGTTCTGCGAATTGGCCAGTTCCACAAGCTGGCTGTGTAGTTCCTCCGCCTTCCCGTTCTGGCCGGCGGCGGCGTATGCGTTCATCGTAGGGCCATAGTAGCGCCGGAACAGTTCGATCACCTGCGTCGGGTTCTTGATATCAGAGGTGAAGTGAAACGTGTCCTTCGTCAGCGAGATTCTCTCCCGGGGAACTCCCGCCTGTCCAAATCTTTCGATGATGTGCGTGTCCACACCCCACGTCATTGGACTGACGAAACCTTCGGGCGGTGGAGGCGTAAACGCCGAGCTGATCCTGAGGATCTGCGCGACGAATGTTGGGTCGTTCGGAATCCAGTTGCCCATCACGATGCGGCCGCCCGGCTTGGTGACACGCACCATCTCTTTCGCTACGTCGAAAGGCCGCGGTGCGAACATGGCGCCAAACACAGAGAGAGTCAAATCGAACGAGTGGTCGGCCACGCCTTCCAGATTGCTCGCATCTCCCTCTTGAAATCTGAGGTTCGTAAGCCCTTCCTCGGCCGCTCTCCTGTTCCCGGCCTCAACCAGGTTACGGGCAATGTCGATTCCCACAACTTCGGCACCCGCCCGCGCCAGCGGAAGCGCCGTAGTGCCATCCCCGCAGCCGAGGTCTCGTGCCCGAAGTGGCGGTTCGATCTCCAGTGACTTCACCACCGCTGTTCACGGAGAACCGTATTGATGGGAGCCGCCGCGGGGGAGAAGCGGCTTGAATACTCGAGGTAGATTATTTACTGAAGCCTGAACAAGTATCTCCCTGATTTGCTCATAGCGTACCGGCGAACCGGCACGGAGCATGGTCAGTATTGCCTTTCACTGCGATAACACGGGGTCAAATCCCGTCGGGGACACCAATATGAATTCGATCGGATAGCGAGGGTTTCGCCTTGCATTCGTGGGTGCAAAATGGCCGCGATTTGGTGCCCCTTTTGCACCCTCAAATCCTTTACCTTTGAAGCGCTAGGGACAGCCTTACGCTCTTCGCTTTTACGCGCTCCGCGGACTAAACCTCAACGCCCTGTTCGGCGGGAAAACGAGGGACAGCACTGCGGCCTGTGCGATGTACCGCGATTGATGCAACCGAAAACGCAATCCGACCAAAATGTCGAATTAGTTCACTGTAAACGGAATATTCACCGATTGCGTTGTCGCTCCGTAGGTTCCCTGAACCTTCAACGTATAATTCCCGATTGTAGTTGACGCCTGTGTCTGGACAAACACGTAACCGGTCACCGCTACAGCTCCCGAAATCGTCGCCGGTTGCGTGGATACCGTGCACGTGGGAATACTCACCGCACCGGCCGGTCCTGTAACTGAGCAGGTAAGCGGCACCCTCCCCGTGAATCCACCGCTCGGCGTCACACTCACAGGCTCATGGAGAGACCCGCCGCGCCAGGTGATCGTAAATGAGTTTCCCGCCAGCGTGAACAAGGGCCCCACACTCGATCCAATGACGTACGCTGAGCTCGACACCACACTGGTCCCTATCATGGGGCTGATCGCAATCGCTTTGATGGTTAGCGAATTCGAGACCGGAATTGGACTTGTGTACAGCGCCGAGGTAGCCGTCGGCGTCGAGCCGTTTGTCGTGTAGTACATGGTTGCGTCCGGAGTCTTACTGCTCAGAGTCACATTCTGTGGCCCCGAGTAAGTACCCGCACCCGGCGAGAACGCGGGATGCACCGCCTGGGTTGAATAGGCCCAGCTGATAAGCTTCTGGCTGGAAGAGAGTCCTCCAGTCCCGCCAGTGAAGCCAACATAGGCCGTATTCGCGCCGACAATCTGCGGGATGTTGATCGCCTGCGAGTAAGTGAAGGTCTTGTTTGTCACCAGGTCGAACAGCTGCAGCGTAAGCGTCAGTCCCGTGTACGAAACCGTCGCCTGGATCGAGTCGCCACTTCCCAACTGGATTCCGCTCGGGCTGATGTCCACTGTGGGCAGAACCGGCGCTTGTCCATTCGTATAAATGCCCGTGGAATCGCTTCCCTCGCCGTTGTAGTTATAGAAATTGAATTTGACGGCAACACTCTTGAGGATGTCCTGATATCCAAGACCGGCTGAATCCCCTCCAAGTGCTGTCGCGCCCGCGTTCTGGATTGTGAATGTGAACCCGTTTCCCTGTGCATTCGATAGCTGAAATTGAAACGTAGTCGTAAACGCCTGGATGTTGATGGGCGTATTCCACCAGACGCTGCCCGCCTCCGACAGCCCGCCATCTGTCAATTGCAGTCGAGTGTCGTTACTTGCCACGGCGCTCCCATTCAGTTGCAGCCCCGTGGTTGATGAAAAGCCGCTGCCAAAGTTGATCGTCATCCCTCCGCTCTGAATCACATACGCAGCAGTCGTCACGTTGCTGTTCTGGAGCGCAGGATCAAGAGCAATAGCTTTGATCGTCTCTGAAACCGCCACTTGGATCGGCCCTGTGTAGAGAGTCGACGATGTCGACGGCGTAGAACCGTTGGTGGTGTAGTAGATCTTCGCGTTGGCATCCGTGTCTGACAATTTGACCGTCTGTGCAGCCCCATATGTTCCGCCCGCCGGAGCAAACGTTACCGCCGGTGTTTGTGTCGTGAACTTGAACACAGCGCTGCCGATGCTGCTCTGCAAATATCCCGGCGCACTCGCGATCGCCTTGAGTGTTGTATCGGCGCTGATGGTGATCGGTCCCGTGTACTGCGTCGAGGCCGGCGTCGGAGTCGATCCGTCGACCGTGTAGTAGATGGCAGCCGACTGAGTCGCAGAGGAGAGCGTGACACTCTGGCTCGCGGAGAACGTGCCCCCTTTGGGGCTGATTACCGGAGTTGCAGTCGTGGGTTGGCCATTTAGCAGCCCGTAAACATCAACTTCTCCATGTGCCGCAACATACACTTTTCCGTTGGTCACCACCGGGATGGAGAACTTGTTGGCCGGCCCAGCGTGGTCGCGCGTCGCGTTGGTATCGCTTTCATAGATCGTGTTGGTCAAATCGTTCGCGTCCCAGGCGTAAAGCACGGCAGGCCCATTGCTGTTGAACTGGTCTGACCGCACCGCCCAGGCGATCCCGTTCTGCGCCCCGTCTGACGAGATCGAGAAGGTGGGATCAGGAAACGCGGAAGTAATGGTGGATTGGCTGTCAGGTTGCGTATCCATCACCCCGCCATTCAGCTTGAACAGCATGGGCACGTTGTTTTCAGCCCAGACATACACGTTCCCGTTCCAGTAAGCTGGAGTGCTCCAGAAACCCACATTCTGCGGAATAACGTTCGAGATATCCTGCAAAGCATTCGTGTTGTACGAAGCTCCCGAAGCAAAGCCGCCGAGGTTATCCCGATTCAACACAACAATCCTTCCCTCTTTGCCTCCGGTGATCAGCAGATGAGGATTTGCTCCCGGCTGATCGGGCGGCATCAGGAGGCCGCCGGAACCCTGGTCCAAATCATGATCATTCAGCGTCTGGTAATTGAAAGACGTAAATTCATCCACCGGCGTGATCTTCCCGTTGGCAAGGGAAAAGGCCACCACGCTCTCGCCATATTCGGTGCTGACGCTGAATGGCGGTGCGCTCGAACGGGTACCGTTCCCGGTCACGATGAACATGCGTCCGCCCGACACCGTTGTATCGATGGGCAAGCCGGCCCCGGCGGCCCAAACACCCGCACCCACTCCGTTCGGCGTGAGGCAAAGCGCGGTGGTCTGCTGCAGCGTCGTTGCGTTGTATGCAAATAACCAGCCATGCCACGGCCCATTGTCTCCATGAGCTGCGTAACCGATGTAGACGTAGCCGTTATAAAAATCAAGCGCGGGCCGCTGATTCTCCCATAATGGGCTGAAGGAGAGTTGCCCGCCTGAGCTGCCATTCCCGGTGCCGGCAACCGTCGCAGTGATATTCGCGGGACTATTGGGCTGCTCTTTTCCGGTGACGATATTGATGGCGTGCAGCCTGGAGAAATATACACCGTTCTCTTTCGTTGAGGTCACTACGAACATCGTATTCGTCGCCGGATCAATCGCCGGTGTGCCAGTGATGCCCACCGTAGGCGCCACGTCCGGCGAGCCGTTGTCCTGCCACGGCACCGCGGTCGCTCCGGCCCCCGCTCCATATGCCGATGTCAGCAAACTCGCGTGCCAGATCGGATTCGCATTCGCGCCTCCATTCGAATCCGCGTCAAAAGCATAAATGGAGTCATTCTCGGTGGCCACAAACAGCACGTTGTGGACCAGGCCGTCGCTCATCTTTAACCCGGGGACGTAGAGCGGCTGAGCGTAAACCGTGCTGTCCACCGTAAGCGAAAACAGCTTGCCGAACGAGTTCGCATTTACGTTTGACGGATTCAGCGCCGTCTCGCTGGTGTTCTGCCCGGCATGGCTCAGATCGTATCGCCACGTCAACACAGAAACCGGCGTCGGGGTCTGTGCCAGCAGCGCCGGCGCCAGCAACCACAACAGGGACCAGACAATAGTGCAAGAGTTAGCCGCGAATTTGGCGCGGTGGCGATGGCTGCCGAGCAGCGACTGGGAAAGGGAGTGGAACAACCTGAACCTGGCAAGCATATGACCGTCACCCGGGAACAATGGAATGCACTGCGCAACTCCGGCGCTGTCCAGAGGACACACGGGAGCGGAAAACTCTGTCGTCGTCGTGAAACTAGGATGCAGCTGAGGAGATCGAAATTCAGGCGGGGAATGAAGCGCCTTACATGATCATAGCTCACACGGCTCCCAGCTATATGTGCCCTTGTTAGCCCATTGATGCCTATTGATGAATCCGACCTTCGACCACGGCGCCCGCACGTCCCACTGAACGTTCGGTAATGAGGGCCGGGCCCGTCAGCGCACCCCCCCGTGTTGTGTAGATGGGTTCTCGGGGTTTCGGCGCGTGTGCAACGACCCGCGACGCATGCCCCTGCTTCAGGTCGAAAGACTTGCGTACATGGCGCCCAGGATCCGGCCTCCTGTATCACGCTCTTCTCCTAAATGGGATTGAAGGCCGCGCAGTAATGGGATTTCTCCAAAGAGAGCTCGGCACCCCTCGGGGCCGCCGACGGGGCCGCCGGGGGCCTCTAGGTTTTCGACCGTATGAAGATGTATCTTTGTAGTCACTTTCCCAGCAAGCAAAAGGTGGGATAGTGAAGACATGCAAGGCTACCATCGTGTGCATGTCTAGTTACAGAGGAAGGATCGGCAGAAGGTCGCGAACGTCGTTCGTTCGATTGGCAGGCGAATCCGTGACTCGATGAAGATGAGCTGCGAGACCATATAGACGAACTCGGCGGCGGTCTCAACCTCTTCCTGTAGAATCGTAAGCGCGTAGGCTTGGAATTGGGCTGTGATCTTCGCCATTGGAAGGTCGTAGATATTGAGATTCTGCTTCTTGATGAGGGTCGGAAGAACGTCCAAAAGCCCATTTTCTCAAGGGTATCGGTTGCTGCAGCTCGCGTGTTGAGCTCTTTATCGTTACGGCTGGAACAAGGGAAACCTCCCTCCCGTCGAAATGGGTCTCATTCGGGGATTGAACCGGCGGATGCACAGTTGGATTCGCAGGCGGTGCAAGCGCGTTCACAGCGGGTGCGATCGCAATCAACGACACATGCGCGCTCGTGTAGGGATACTGTAGAAATGCCACATCGTGCAGTCCACAGGTGAGCGCGTTATAAGCCAACATGGCCACCGCAAGGATCCATGGTGCGACCCGAAGGATGATGCGGATCTTTGGGTGACCGGCGGGTTCCACGCTCCAGATTTGGCAGGTCTCCCTTACCGCTTGTGCAAACCCGGTACCGGACGTGTCCGATCTCCAGGCAGGGGTAGCCTTAGCTGACGCAGTATTGACGAGATTCAAAGTTCGCTGCGCGGCAACTCCCAACACGGCGACCAGAAATGGGACTAAAATCGAATACCCCCAGACCATTGGGTCGCCGACGAAGCTCACGCCGACAATCCGCCAGGCCTTCCCATCGACGAATCCCTCCTGAACCAAGCTATTAAGCAGGAAGCGGTGCTCGTGACTCGTTGCGCACCAAAATAGGAAAAGGGGCACGACGATCGCGGCCGCCAGTGTCAGGCGTTGGCGCCAGTTGCCAAGGCCTACGTAGGCATATACGGCGGCAAATCCGCGACCGTCCAACACATCTGATTCGGCGAACGTCGCAGCAGGAATGCCCGGGGCTGAACTCATCGTAGTGGTCTTCGACATCGAGATTAAGAGAGAATGTACCCGCAGTAACGGAGATGGCGCAACGTGTTTCGTCTTTGGGGTCACTTCAAGAAAGGGAATGCCACGTACGCTAAAGCGAAGCGAGTGTCACAGAGGTCTTTCGTAATCAGCAAGATAGAAGTAGTGAGAGTGAGCTGCTCTTCGAAGGACAAGAACTCGTCCCCAACGTCCCGCTAAATCAGTGAAAACATTACATCGATTCCCTGCAAACGTATATAACTTTCCGTTTCGTGAGGTGTCCCCGTAGTCACCACGAATTTACCGTTTTCCGAATGGACAACCGTGTTTCCGAATCCCCGGCTCTGCAAGGCACTACTGGACCGGATCACGGATCGAGCCCACATCATCGACACCGGAACAGAGTCATTTCGTTTCCGGAGAACGCTGGAAAGGAGCAAAAAACGCTGATTGGAAAATCGCGCGCGCAAAAAACAAGGCCGTGGAAATGACGGTCTGTGGAAAGCATGGGAAAACGATAGAACTATTTTCCCACCCTTCCCCCAGCCCTTGGAAATCGCTGCGGTGATTCCCACATTACCACCGCCCCGACTACGACGGGCATGAATTATCTCTCAACGCCCGAAAAACCAAGACCAGAGGAATGATGCACAATATCACTACCCAGGTGGGCCAAATCAGATGATCAAAGTGGGCCACGCCGGAATAGCGAACTCAATCAGTCCGTGACATATCATCGCGATCGATCAAAACAGGTATGCTTCAGGACGAAAGGGCGGATCACCGGTCGTGCCAGTGAAATAGCTTATGCGTGATCTTCCATTCGCCGTTCCACTTGAGCAGAGTGAATACGTCGGAAGCTCGGGCATTGGCGCCCGCCAACTTCCCAGACCAGCGTTCGACTTCCAGATGAACGATTGCGATGCTCTCGATGATTTCAATGCGTGCGAAGCGAGGGGTGATGTTCGGTGCCGGGCCGTTCCCAGTGATCCACTTGAACACGTGCTCGACGGAGCCGGTATATTCGACTCCCTGACAGTAGCCCGAGATGGTTGCGGAAGGATGGAAAGCCGGGCGCATCAAATCTCCGTCGCCTGCCCGGGCCGCCGCGATATAGCGGTGCATCGTGTGGGTAATCGCGTCATGTTCGACGAGGTAAGCATTTGTTGTTGGTTTGACGGGGAGGAGGTTCTCGGCTTCATCGACCGAGATTTCGGCTGGGCATTTTGTGCGTAACCGATTCCAAGCCTCTATTTCGTGCCTGAACGCAAAGACGGTGTCCTGCTTTTCGTGCTCACGGCGGTGGACTGGGAGTCCCTCCGTCGCTTCCCAACGCCGCACAGTGCGTTCACTGCGCTCCAGATAAGCCGCAATCTGCTTCCACGCTTCCAGCGTCTTCTGTGGGATATTCCGTTCAGGCATCCTAAGACTCCCGCGGAAGACTATACCAGAAGCGGCGCCGCTAAGCTGGAGAACTCATGAATGCCAATGAAAAGCCTTCTGGATGATCTTCCACCCACTCGGCGTTTTGAGAAGCGTGAAGAGATCGGACATGTAGACATCGGAGCCGGCCAACTTGCCTGACCAGCCGCCGACGTCGAGCCGAACCACAGCGATGGATTTGAGAATATCCACACTCACCATGCGGGGTTGGATCTTGTCGGCGGGCCCATTCTTGTCGATCCAGTCGAAGAGGAACGGAGTTCCGATCGCGAGTTGATCTCCCGCGTATCCGAAGAATGAAGCGTCCGCATGGAAAGCAGGACGCATGAGTTCGCTTCTGCCTTGTTTGCTTCCGTCAATATACATCTGCATTGTATTGACGATTTGGTCGTAGTCGGTGAGGTATTCGTCGTTAGCCATGCGGAGACTGTAGGGACTGGAAATGGAGGCGTCAACGGACAAACGTGGCCAAAGTCGGTCGCGAATGTGGGCGAGGTCCTGTTAGGCCACGCGGAGGTTTGCAGAACGATCTCGAGGAATTGTTCAGTTGTGATTCACGAATGTACCTGGATTCCTGACGACGTCGTTATAGAGAGTCTCAAGGTAGATATCGGTGGTGATCCATTGTCCAGACCAATCCTTCCACGGATCAAGAATCTTCTCATGCTTGAGTTGATCGAGAGTTTTTCCTCGTTTGACCCCGCGGTCCACCACCGCGCGCGTTTCCTTGAGCATTTTCACGAAAGTCCGCACGTCATCAAGATTGGAAACCACACCGTGACCCGGAATGACTATCACATCCGGGGGAAGTGTAGGAATGAGTTCCTCAAGGGCAGCAAGTCCGCGAACGGAACCTCCCGCGGCTAAATCAACGAACGGAAAACCGATGCGAAGAAAATCGTCGCCCATGTGCACAACGTTCGACTTGGGAAAATAGACGATACTGTCGCCGTCGGTATGGCCATTCTGAAGGTGCATTACCTTGATATCTTCGCCATTCAGATGAATCGTAACATCGTGGTCAAAAGTCAAGAGCGGTAACGCACCTCTAACCTGAGGTTTGGCTTCGAATTTGAGCGAGGCGAGATTTTCTGCTTCACCACCGTTTTCCAGACGTTTGCGAACATTATCGTGGGCGATGATGGGCGCCTGTTTCTGGAAGTATTCGTTTCCATCTGTATGATCAACATGATAGTGGGTGTTGATCACAAAGCGGATCGGCTTATCGCTGATTCCCTTGAGAGCAGATTGGATCTTCTCTGCCAGCGGCGCGTACTGGTCGTCCACAATGACAATTCCATCCTCCCCGATGGAAGCAGCGATGTTTCCGCCATCTCCAACCAGCAAGTAAACGTTCCCGGCAAGTTTAGAAATTCTGATGTTGACCTTGCTTAGATCATCCTGAGCTTGAACGACCGGAGCAAAGGGGGTCAATGATGCAACAACGACGAGGATTGACTTCCACATCGCGTATTCGCCGTTCCGATGCGCTTCGTTTCGAGATTGCCACATTTGCTGCGGACTAAGGTTCCGGCTGAAGGCTGCGCACGAGCTTAAGGTATCGCGCATCGTCATGCATGAATGCCAACTCCGGCGCGGTCCTTATTTCGAAGAGTACTTGCGAGGACGTTGCTTCAAGGTTTTCCATTACCTTCTCTGGATTCTGAAGGTTGCCATACTGGAAAGCAGCTGACAGCTTGAATTTGTGTTTTTCCATCAATTCGGCAGCGCGTCTCCTGGCAGCCAGCAGTCCGTGGTGCGCGTAGATTCTGCCGATTTCGTCCTGATCCCGAATCCACAGATCCAGGTGTCTCGCCGCACCTGCCTTCTTTTCGGCCCGAATAGCTTCGGGAACTCGACCCTGTCGCCAGAAGATGCGTGCCATAAGCTCGTAAGGGGCCGGAGATTGTGGGGCAATTTCGGCAAGGTGCCCCGCCTGTACCAGCGCCCCTTCCAGTTCATTGGAGTGAATCAAGATGACCGTTCGCATAGTATTGACGGCCATTCCGAACGGATCCAACTGCCTTGCCTGATCGTTTTCAGCTAAAGCATCCTTTGGGCGTCCGATTGTTAATAAATAGAGTGAGTAGTAGTGGTGGGCCATGGCGTAATTAGGATTCAGCTCAATGGCCCGGCGCAACTCCGGTTCGGCATCGTGCAGGCGATGTTCTTTCAGCAGCGTAACCCCAAGCGACGCATGGCCTTCGGCCAATTCGGGGTCCAGGGATATGGCCTTTCGTGCATATTTTTCAGCTGCAGGCAAATCTTCAGGGCCCCAACCGACCCCGAAACAGTCTGCCAACCCAGAATAAGCGGACGCGAAATCGGGGGAGTCGCGAATGGCTTGCTCGAAATAGCTTTCGGCCTTCGCGACGGAATCGGGATCACGCCGGTTCCAAAGATATCGTCCCCGTAGGTAGCTTTCGAGAGCCCCGGGCGAAATCCCTCCTTGCGTGTTTCTATCCGTTTCCCTTTTGGGCAAGACTTTACCCCTGATTTCCTGCGCGATATCATGGGCAACGGTGTCTTGCAATGCCAATGTATCCGGCAGATCCCGCTCATAGCTTTCCGCCCATAGGTGCGAGTCGGTTCGAGCATCGATCAATTGTGCAGTGATCCGGACACGGTCCCCCGATCTTGTGACAGTGCCCTCCACCACGGCGTCTACATCAAGTTCCCGGGCAATCTCTGGCACGGGCGCCGTTGATTTCTTGTAGCGCTCAACGGATGTATGCGAGATGATCCGGATCCCACTCATTTTGGCCAGATCCGTAATCAGTTCATCTGTTATACCGTCGCTGAAGTATTCCTGTTCAGGATCAGCCGAAAGATTACGCAATGGAAGCACCGCAAGAGACGTGGGTCTGCTGCCGAGTCGGGTCAAGGACTCCCGGTAGCGATGGTTCCAGGCGATGGTCGCCGCACAGGCGATCACAACCGGAATCAGGACGAACGTGGCGATGGTCGCGCGATTCAGTTTTGGCCGGGTGAGCGACGTCGGCGGCGCCACCGGCTCAATCTTCGCCGGGGCCACCGGCTGCGTCTCGGCGAGCGGCGCAATGAACCGGTACCCCGTTTTCGGAATCGTCTCCAGAAACCGTGGGCCATCCGCGCCATTCTCCAGCGCGGCGCGAATCCGCCGAATCGCGTAATTCAGACCTTGGTCGAAATCGACAAAGGTCTCGGAGCCCCAGACCTCCCGGATCAGTTCCTGCCGTGTAACGATTTCCCCGGCGTAGCGAATCAACACCCCAAGGACTTTTGCTGGCTGGGGCTCAAGGCGGAGCGTCTGGCCATGTTTCTTGAGTTCCCGGGTGCCGCAATCAAACTCAAATTCCGCAAATGTGACTCGGTTTTGAGGTGACTTTTCCTGGGTTGCCAATGGGAACCTCGCCTTGAGGCTGGGAGGCACCAGTATATTCCGATCAGCTAACTTGCAGTTAAATTTCGCCTTAACTCCCCTCATAAGACCCTCATGGAAGCCTCAGGGCGCATTCATTGACGTGAGTGTCTGCATCGGGCACCTTTGCTGACATGAACCAACCGGCACGACTGAAGTTGGGCCCCATGGAGAAAACATGCTTACCCAATTCAGCAAGGTCGCTGCAGTCGCCGTCTCCGCAATGCTGTTTGCGGTTGCCGTGGGCGCACAACCCAAGTCCTGCCAGCCGGCTGGCGGAATGCTGATGACCGATTTAGGTGCCGTCGATGCAAACACGACGATGGGTGTTGCAACCGGGGATCTCCGGGGCGCCGTCGGCGCCACGATGTTGAACATCGACGCGCAGAACGACGGCGCCACGTTGATATTCACCGTACAGCACCACTGGGTGGCCGAATCAGGGGATCTTCTCTTCTTTGATCAGGCAAAAGCCACCGTGGAACAGGTCGGAGGTGCCCAATCTACGCGGTACGGCGTAGTCAGCTCTACCACTCATTTGAAGGGAGGAACCGCCGGTTTGCTGGAGCCACCGAGGACTTCACGAACGTTGGCGAGGCCGATCCAGCCACGGGCCAACTAGTGTTCCGGTATAGCGGAACTGTGTGCTTCGCCCAGAAGAACTGAGGATCCGTCTGCCCTGACCTGTTTTGCCCGACACGCCGATGAATTCTTTTGGATACGGTACGGTCATCTTAGCCATATCTGGATTGCCTAACGGTGTCGCCGTGTCGTCCCTCCCGTGGACGGCTTCGCAATCCAGATCGCATTCGCAATTGCTAGCGGAAACTGAAACCGTGATACGATTCCGGCACCCCGGAGGCCGTAGTGAAGATCGACGATCTCAAGAAACAACTACGCGGAACTGTGCTCCTCCCAGGATCGGAAGAGTACGAGGCTAGCCGCCGAATCTGGAACGCGATGATCGATCGCCGTCCGCGTGCGATTGTCTGTTGCAGCGGGCCGGCCGATGTCCAGGCTGCGGTACGATTTGCCGCTCAGGAAGAAATCTACCCTGCGATTCGCGGAGGAGGACACAACGCCGCGGGATTGGCAATGCTAGACGACGGACTGGTCATCGATGTGTCGCGCATGAAGGGAATCTTCGTGGAACCCGCGGCAAGAACTGTAACGGTACAGACAGGACTCACATGGGGCGAGTTCGACAGGGAGACCCATGTACATGGCCTGGCGACAACCGGAGGGCTGATTTCGACGACAGGAATTGCCGGCCTGACTCTGGGGGGCGGTGTCGGGTGGCTGATGGGACGATGCGGGCTCGTGTGTGACAACACATTGAACTACGACGTGGTACTGGCGAGCGGCGAGATAGCAAGAGCGAACGCAAGCGAGAATGCCGATCTGTTCTGGGCGCTGAAGGGCGGCGGCGGCAACTTCGGCGTGGTCACCTCCATCACGTATCACATGTATCCCATTCAGGAAGTCCTGTCGGGATTGTTGCTGTATCCGCTCAGCACGGCACGGGAAGTACTCAGGTTTTATCGCGATTTCACGTCCGGCGGGATTCCCGACGAGCTAACCATGTATGCAGCAGCGCTATGCGCACCGGATGGAGTCCCGGTAGTCGCGCTGATTCCGGCATGGTGCGGAGAGGTCGAAGAAGGAGAACGCGTATTGAAGCCGGTGCGGACATTTGAATCTCCTATTGCCGACTTGATTACGCGGATGCCTTATCCGGCGATGCAACAGATGATCGATGGAGTGGCGCCGTTCGGTTTGCGAAGTTATTGGAAGAGTCAATTCCTTCGCGAACTTACGGACGAGACGATCGAACAATTCGTGGCGTTCGCCGAAACGAGCGTATCGTCGCGCTCGATTGCGATCCTGGAGCACGCCCACGGAGCGGTGGCGCGCGTGCCGGACGATGCGACGGCGTTTCCGACGCGAAGTGCGCCATACGACTTGGCAGTGATCGGCCTATGGACAAACGCCGACGACGACCAAGCGAACATTACCTGGACTCGCCGCTTTCATTCGGCCATGGAGCGATGGTCGACGCATCTTGTCTACGTCAACGCATTGGACCAGGACGACGTAGATCGAATTCCAGAGGCTTATGGACCGAATTACAAAAGACTTTGTGAGGTGAAGGCGAAGTACGATCCTGAAAACCGTTTCCGGCGCAACCAGAACATCCGTTCGCTCACGAACGCACATTGAGATCACGATTGTGTTTCGGCGACTTTCGTGAGAACGTGGTTATCTTCAAAAACGGGCCGCGCCGCCCTGCCGCCTTTCTTCATACCGGCGTCATTGTTGATTCTCGGAACTCAGGAGGAGCACATGATTCTCCTTGTCGGAGCGACCGGAACCCTCGGATCGGAAATTTGCAGCCGTCTGCGGCGCGAGCAAGCCGGCGTGCGCGCCCTTGTTCGCCAATCGGCCAACCGGGATCGTCTAGCGGTGATGCGCAACGCGGGGGTTGAACTCTGCATAGGCGATCTGAAAGACCCGGCCAGTTTGCGCAAAGCTTGCGAAGGAGTTGACGTGGTTATTTCAACTGCCTCCTCAACCCTCTCGCGCCAGGAAGGAGATTCCATCGAGACCGTCGACAGGATTGGCCAGCTCTCACTTATCGAGACGGCACGCACTGCGGGAGTGAAGCATTTCACCCTGGTGAGCATTCCACGCCAACCCTTGCGCGAGTCCCCGCTTACCCGCGCCAAGGCCGAGGTGGAGCGCACTCTCGCGGCAAGCGACCTCGACTACACGATCCTCGGGGCAAATTTCTTCATGGAGGTTTGGCTGAGCCCCGCGCTCGGATTCGATGTTGCCCATCGCAAGGCGCTCATCTTCGGCGACGGCAATTCGCCGATCTCATGGGTCTCCTACCATGACGTTGCAGAATTCGCTATCCGCTCTCATAGGACTCCGGCAGCGCGCAATCAGCATTTCGATATTGGTGGACCCCAGGACCTCAGTCCCCTTGATGTTGTCGCCGTGTTCGAGAAAGACACGGGCGAACCTTTCGAAAAGCAGTTTGTCCGGGAATCCGCCCTGCTCGCACAGCTTGAACGGGCGAATGACCCGCTTGCGGAGACTTTCTTGAAGCTCCGACTTGAGTATGCTCACGGCTGCATCATGGATAGCTCGGAAACGCTGCGTGCCATGCCTCTCAACTTGAGGACCGTCGACCAATTCGCAACCGAAGTTCTCGAACAATCGGTGCCTGCATAACTGACCCACGGCGGTTCCCTTCCATGGAGAGCTCAGAAGAAAGAGCCCTTCGCACGCCGAGAAACTCGCTCCGCTATTCAAAGAGACAAGTCACCGATACGTATTGACAATCCTTAAATCGGACGAAGTCGGCCCTAGAGTTCCCACCAACCTTCGCAACCGGCGCAGCAAGGAGAATGACCATGAGATCCATAAGAACGCTTTTGCATCAGAGGACGACAACTGCTCTCCTCGCACTCGCAGTCGTATTTGCCGGATGGCAATGCCCGGCCCGCGCGCAGGGATTCATGCCAAACACAGGCCTGAAGACGCAGCAAACACCCACCGGCAGGATCGTCTGGCACCATGTGGGAAGGGTTTTCGTGAACCCAAACACCGGTCAGTTCGTCTATGTCGGATACCTAGTCCACATCGACCCAATCGACGACTCGCTCTTCAATGCGTCGCCCAGCGAGAGTACGGCGTATTTCACCTTCAGCACCGACCTGGCGCAGCTTACACCGCTGCCCAACAATAACGATGCAGTTCTGGATCTTGTGTCAGCCGGTACATTCAGCGTCTACTACAATAGCACTCCCGGCGCCGACTGGACCGACCCGGCCAGCTTCTCGAGAGGAAAACGGATTGCCACGTTTCACAGGAAAGAGAGCCTCTATCAACAGGTCGGGTCGGTCTCACTTCACAGCGTGTCCGAGACACTGATGTGGAGTTCCAATTTCGAATTCGGTGGCCAGACTTACAACTTCAATCACATTGCCCCGAATGGAATTACCTTCGCACAGTTTCTCAGCGCCGCGCCACAAGCCGGAACCGCCGATTATCCTGTGACGTTTTCAGGCGCGGGCTCCGTGTTTGCGGTCGGTACTCCGTAGGAGCGGCACTGGTAGCAGTAAATCTAATTTGGCCCCATTCCGGACGGGTTCTCGATGGGGCCAAATCGTCGGCGCGGTCGAGAGCTGCTGCAGCCAACGCTACGCCAAACAGGCCGCCGACCCGGACTGGTTCAAGCGGGAAAATGTGAATAGAAATGAGGGAAAACACCGCCAAATTCCGAATGTGATGAATGACAGTCGAGAGTCTCGGATGTGGTTTCGAGAAGATAGTCCGCGGGAGCAATACGACGAAGTCTGGACGCCGCCGAAATCGCGACTGAATTCAAACGAAGGTTAGAAGAGCGCCGAACACCGGAACTGAAAGGAATGGTGGATGTCGATCGACACGAAACAGCTTCATGGAAAATTCGCCCTGGTCACCGGCGCCTCGCGAGGAATCGGGCGCGGTATTGCACGGCAGAACGTGGCGCCGCAGTGGCCGTCAATTTCCTTCAGAACGAGCCTGCTGCCTTAGACACTGTTGCTCGAATCAAATCGAGAGGTGGAGAAGCTTTCGCCGTACAGGGGAACGTTGCTCATCCAGACGAATTGGCCGCAATGGTGCGAGACGTCCGTGATCAATTCGGAGCGCTGGACATTTTTGTGCATAACGCACTGGGCGACCTTCTTGGTTTCATGAGCCCTCCCCTGCAAGTCACGCTGGAGCAATGGAACGCGGCCCTTGAATGCCAGCAGCAGGCCTTTCTGGTGGGAGTACAAACGGCCGCGCCGCTTTTGCGCGACACGGGACGCATTATCGCCATGAGTTATTGGCCTGGAAGTCACCTGGGAGGCTTCCTGCCCTACTTCGCGATGGGAACAAACAAGGCAGCCATAGAGGCAATGTGCCGCTACTTCGCCGTCGCATTGGCACCTCGTAAGATCACCGTCAATGCCATATGTCCTGGCATCACCGACGATAGCATCGTCAATCATCTGCCGCAGCCGGCTGTCGATGCGATGGTCGCTTGGTTGCTCGAAGGCTGGAATCCGACGGGGCGACAGGGAACGCCGGCTGACATCGGCGGCGCAGTGGCCGCGCTTTGTTCTGACGATGCGGCCTGGATTACTGGTCAGACAATTGTCGCTGATGGCGGCGCATCACTCATGAGTCCGGAGGTTCCGCTCGTCTTTCAGCGCCCATAAAAACCGAATCGGTTGCGGGATTCCCTTGCGATTACTCCTCATTGGATAAGCGAAAGACTCTCCTGGAATCACGCACTCCAAATGCCTACTTGGCCTCAACATCCCCCAACCCCAACATCGAGAAAGGAGCCTATGCGATCCACATTTGTAGTATCGGCACCCGAAACGGTAGGAGCTTTTGTCCAGGAGTATTTCGATGCCTGGAAAGGCACCGATGTACAAAAGATCCTGGCTTATTATTCGGACGACGTGGTCATTCAGCTTCCCACGGGAACGTTGGATGGAGAGTCCGCCGTTCGAGACAACTTTGTGATTCCGTTTGTTAATGGATTCCCAGGCAATGTGCATTCCATCCGCAACCTCGCACATGCCGACAAGCTTGTCGCCGTGGAATGGCGCTTTGACGCCGTACATAAAGGCAGCTTTGCCAATATCGAGGCCACGGGAAGGACAGTTCAGGTCTTTGGCTGCTCCTTCTACGAATACAACTTGGAATCCCGAAAGATCCACGCTGGACGCATTTACTTCGATCTTGCCACTCTCATGCGCCAGATTGAGACGCAGCGCTAGTTCCCGATTTGTCATTCGCTTCGCCACAACAGACAGTTCCCTATGCCAAAGCTTTCAGCGACCGAAAGGAGCCAACGATGGATGAAGTTATCCGCATGCAGAAGGACACCGTTAACACGCACATTCGCCATGAGAGCAAAAAGAATTGGAAAGGAGTGTACGACACTTTTGTGCCCGACGAACGCGCCTTCTATGATGTCGTCCCGTTCAATGCCCGGTATTCTGGGTTTTCAGGAGTGAAAGACTTTTATGAAGTCGCGAGCGCCTCGTTCCCGGACTTTCAAATAGACGTTTGGGGGGAATACGATGTTCCGGGATGCTCGGTTCGCGAAGTCACCATTTCAGGAACCCACCAAGGCGATTGGTGCGGCATACCTGGC
>Ga0207156_10099_pt1 | contig 21887 bp, 23 predicted proteins | sample Alteio_BWMinHeat_24_FD_153514 | JGI IMG/M metagenome (GOLD analysis project Ga0207156, IMG submission 153514) | Enriched cells from forest soil in Barre Woods Harvard Forest LTER site, Petersham, Massachusetts, United States -... | ecosystem: Environmental > Terrestrial > Soil > Temperate forest >...
CTGGAATGGGAGAAATCATTTGGCGGCAGCGAAGATGACCAGGCTAATGATATAAAACGCACCTCCGACAATGGATTCGTTATTGCGGCATATTTCAATTCAATAAATGATTTTAGTACAATAAAAATAGATAGTTTAGGAAATGATATATGGGAGTCTTCAAAGGGAGGTTCAGGTGACGATAAAGCCTTTAGTATTATCGTCACCAAAGATCGCGGCTTCGTACTTGCAGGGTATTCCAATTCAATCAATGGTATAGTTACAGGTAATCATGGTAATATTGATTTTTGGATCATCAAACTCGATAGCACGGGGAATCTCAAATGGGAAAAATCTTTTGGCGGAGGTGATGCAGATGCAGCATATTCAATCAGACAAACTTTCGATGATGGGTTTATTATTGCCGGAAATACTGCTTCCAATGATGGTGATGTTACCGGTAACAACGGCGGTGACGATTACTGGGTTGTAAAACTCGACAGCCTTGGTAATCTTCAGTGGCAAAAAACTCTTGGTGGAAGTGGCGAGGATTTCGGACTTTCCATTATCCAGACATCCGATAGCGGCTATGTTGTTGCTGGTTCTTCGGATTCCTATGACGGCGATATTACCAATAATCGAGGTCATGAAGATTTCTGGATCGTGAAATTAGGGAATAAACCGGTAAGTGATGTGAATTATTCAGCGAATTCTTCACTGAATGCGATAAACTTTCCGAATCCATTTAGCGATAGAACGGAAATCCAATTCGACAAGGTGATCGAATTGCCTTCAGAATTTATTCTTTATAATGTGCTTGGTGAAGAAGTGCAAAAGTTGAATATCCCCCCGGGAATGCAAAGTATCATAATAGGCCGTGGAAAATTAGCAAGCGGAGTATATGTGTATCACGTGATGAGCGGAGGAGCACTTGTTATCAGTGGAAATATTAATATCGAATGAAGTTCAGACTACCACCGCTCATCCTTTGCTTCCCTTCTCATCAAGTCGCGTGTTGCAGTGCGATGATCTTTGCCTTCAAATAATATTTTATAGGTCTCTTCAACGATTGGCATTTCGATATTATGGCGCTGTGCAAGAGCTCGCGCAGATTCCGTTGTCCAAACGCCTTCGGCAACCATTTTCATTCCGGCGAGAACGTCTTTTAATGACTTCCCTTTTCCTATCTCTTCGCCAACTCTTCTGTTACGCGAATGCTTGCTCAAACAAGTTACCACGAGATCGCCTAAACCTGCAATACCTGCAAATGTTTGTTCATCTGCTCCTAAGGCAATGCCCAGCCTTCGAATCTCGGCAAGCCCTCGAGAAATAAGTGCGGCAACAGTATTATCGCCGTATCCCTCGCCTTCGATAATGCCGGCGCATATTGCAATGACGTTTTTCAGAGCGCCGCAAAGCTCCACTCCAATCACATCACTCGTCGAATAGACTCTGAAGTTCGGAAGGAAGAAAGCATCTTGTACGATCTTGACTGTATTTGGATCACTTCCTGCAGCAGTGACAAGTGTAGGAATCCCCCGCGCAACTTCTTCGGCATGGCTCGGACCGCTGAAAGCTAGCGCCCCCCCTTTCTCAATGCCAATTACTTCCCGGATTACCTCTGTCATCCGCATGAGTGTGTTACGCTCGATGCCTTTCGAACCGCTCACATAGAGCGCCGAGTTATTTTTAAGAGATGGATATAGTATCATCGCAACGTCGCGTAATGATTGCGACGGAACTGCAAAGACATATAGTTCTTTATCCCGAAGAAGCTCGGCGTTATGTGTTATAGTGATCGCAGGAGGAATTTGAATGCCGGGAAGATATGCATCGTTTTGACGGGTCCTAGAAATCCTCGAAGCAAATTCTTCCGATCGCGCCCATAGCGTGACATCATGACCGCCTTCGTTCAATAAGAGGGAGATCGTCGTTCCCCATCCACCGGCTCCGATGACGGCTGTTTTCATGAGAAATGTTTCGGTAGGGAGAGTATCATTTCGAAGAGCTTGGCATGTTGTTCTTAAATTCTTGTATGGTCCTTCCCATAACAATATCGAAAGGCTCCGGTTTAATAAGACGCTCAAATCTCTCATCATAAAGTACGGTATCCACCCGCTTTGGTTTATGAAAGGTATCAAGTTCTGATTTTTCGAGCGGTATCGGCATTTCACGCAACCCTGCCTCTGCCAGCATTTTCCCAACTTCGAAGGGAGTCGTAATTCCTTCATCATAAATATTCCAGATACCACTCCAGTCATTCGGTGAAGAGAGGCAGTACCTGAGGGTTTTGATGATGATCTCCATGCTCGACATTGAGTTTGGAGTTGTCACTAATCGCGGATAAGAATTTAATTTCGAAATCGTATTCCGCGGGGAACGCTGCGAAGAATAGACTTGCCGAGGGCGAAGGATAGCAACATTTTTCGGATCTTCTTTGAGTAATAATTCATCACTTGCAGCTTTTGTCCAGGAATAAAGCGCTGCAGGACGGGACGGATGAGATGGAGTAAATGGATTGCCATCTTCATCATAAGGTCCATCCCATAGACATCCGCTGGAAAAATGAAGAAAGCGAATGGGGGCCGAAGATTTTTTATTAAGCGAAGTGATCCTTTGATAAAGGCTAACTGGCGATTCAATATTGCATCGCACTGCTTCGCGGGCATTCTCTTCGCACCATTTCAGATCGGTTTTGCCGGCAGCATTAACGATTGCCTCAGGACTAATACGGATGATCTCTTCAGTATTAAGCTCGTCAATATCCTGAGTCCAATGATACACTCCCTGCTCTTTGAGTGCATCACGCAATGCTATACCTACCTGTCCTCTACCGATAATGATAATTTTCATTGTATGTGCTAAGCAAATTCCGGCACAGAAGATCGTACTAATTCATTCGCTTTTGCAAGCGACGGAAATGTCCCGGCATCGCTCCAATAGCCTTTAAACTTTGAATATCCAAGCCTGCCAGCTTCGATATAGGCATTATTTACGTCGGTGATCTCAAGTTCATTACGCGCAGATGGCTTCAGTCCTTTGATAATATCGAACACATCGCCGGGATAACAATAAATTCCCGTTACGGCAAAATGCGAAGGCGGTTGCGGCGGCTTCTCGATAATACCTGTGATCTTTTTTCCATCAACAACGGCGACGCCGAAACGCTCGGCGTCAGGTACTTCTTTCAAAATAATGTGCGCATTGACCGGGTCAGTCATAAATTCTTTTATGACGCCGAGAATACTGTCTTCGAAAATATTATCTCCTAAAATGACGCACATTGGTTGGCCGTTTGCGAATCGTTCGGCAAGTGCAAGTGCCTGAGCAATACCCCCTGCTTCATCCTGAACGCGATAAGTAAGCCGACATCCGAAATCTTTCCCGGAACCAAGCAGCGAAATGAAATCCCCCATATGTTCTGTACCGGTCACAATAAGAATATCGGTGATCCCCGCTCCGACGAGTTTCTTCAGTGGATAAAAGATCATTGGCATATCGCCGATGGGAAGCAGATGTTTATTCGTAACTTTGGTACAGGGATGCAACCGCGAGCCTGTTCCGCCTGCGAGAATAATACCGACGCATTCTGAATTTCCTATCATGGTTTTTCAAGTAAGAGCGCATATAACAGCGTATCGGTAAAGAAGATTTTATGAGCCTTCGGATTATTTAGATAAATTACTGCGGAGTATAATTGATATTTTTTCGTTGTACGGTTCACAAAAAAGTGAGAGAGTATTAATGTCTGATCCGAGAGTACTGTTATTGCACTGGAACCGTGGGAGATGGCGGGCGAAAGACCGCCCGGTTCAAGCGCTCACCGAAAATGCGTGTGAGACATGGGTGTTCGCATTCAATGGTGAATTCCTTAACTCATCTATAGCCAAACCCTCTGATCTGGCTGGGTATGATATTATTATTGCCAACAGCGATCCGATACACCTCGAAAAACTATGCGCACTTTCAGCATCAAGACCGGCTTCCTGTAAATGGGTGACGCTTCTGGAAGGTGATTCGCTGGAATATATCAAGCCGCGACCGTATATCCGCGAACTTCTCGATAGCTCCGATCTTGTAAATTGCATAAATAAATATTCGGAAAGTTTTTTTAAGAAATTTACCACGGCTCCGGCAAAATTTATCGGCTTCCCGTATCCGGCAGAAGGAATACGCGCCCTTGCCACTCCGTTCGAGAAACGCCGTAAGGATATTTTTTTAGCGCCGATGCTCTTATCACGCTGGCTAGAATATTTCCTGATAAAAGATCTCGGATTTCCTTTCTACGGTTACGAGAAAAAAATAACCAGAACACTAAAAACTCTGTATCGGAATTTTCGGCGGTATGGATCGAACAATTCGAATTATTTCCATAACATCGTTCGCTTATTATACAAGGATCCTTCGCTGCAACTGAAAAAAGAAACTCCACTTGCTGATTTTTTTCGTTATAACGGAGCGGCGCATTTATGGTTGAATCTCGATCATCGGTATACCTGGGGACGTTATGTACTTGATGCCGCAGCTCTGCAAATCCCTATCATTGCAACACGTTCAACCGGACACGCCGAAGATTTTTTCGCCGCCACAATGATCGAAACGGAATTCGAAGTGGAAAAAGCACTCGAAATGACAAAGAAATTGTTTGCTGACCAGGAGTTCTATCGCGATGTGGCTTCTGTACCGATCGAACAATTCGATCACCTTCGTCCGGAAGTAAAGAAAAAGGAATTAATGCAAGCCCTGTCATTATAAAATTGAATTTTCATAGCATAATGTCCGAGCCGCGAGTTTTACTTTTAGGAGGTAACCCCGGGCGCTGGAAAGCGTCGGAGAAAATTCATGAAGCATCGACGATGAATTCCGGCGAAGCATGGGTCTTTGCATTCAACGGTGATTTCGTTCAGAATTTACAGGCACGAGTTTCTGACCTTCACGGCTATGATATTGTTATTGCAAACGCTGATTCATTCGCGGTGAAGCACCTGCTTGAACTTTCCGACAAGCGTCCTTCTGATTGTAAATGGGTAACGTTGCTTGAAGGCGATGCACTGGATTATATCAAGCCGCGTCCGTATATTCGTGGACTTTTAGATAACTCTGATCTCGTAAATTGCATTAACATACATACAGAATTATATTTTCGAACGATGACCTCTGCTCCTGTGCGATATCTCGGATTCCCATATCCTGCAGAAGGGATCAGAGCCTTAAGTACACCGATCTATGAACGTCGCCGTGAAATATTTTTAGGTCCGATGCTTCTTTCACGGTGGTCAGAGTACTTTTGTGCAAGGGATCTTGGCATAAAACTCTATGGCTATGAAAACCGGATTACCAGAAAATGGCGGACGATCAGAAAGAATCTGCAGAAACATGGCTCGCTCAATCCATGGCATCTGCACGAGAAAGCAAAATCACTTTACAAAGAACCAAATTTCTCGATATTAAGAGAAGAGCCGTTGCCTGATTTTTTCCGGCGCAACGGAGGCGCGTATCTTTGGTTGAATTTAGATCAGCGTTATACATGGGGAAGATATGTTCTCGATGCCGCCGCGCTTCAGGTGCCGATCATCACGACTCGTTCGACCGGTCATGCGGAAACGTTTTTCCCGCAGACAATGCTTGACAATGAATTCGAACTCGAGTGGGCGTTTGAACTTATGAAACGTTTACTGAATGATCAGGATTTTTACAACGAAGTTTCTGCTGTGCCCATCGAACGATTTGCTCATCTTCAGCCTGAAGTAAAAAAGAAGGAATTACTAAGCGCTCTTTATTCATAAAACAAGCCGGATGAGTTTAATTGAACGTCAGGAACGCGCATATCAAATTCCTTATGAGATCGAATCGCTCCAAAATTTGGTTGCGTCAAAAAATCCGAAAGTGATCGTTGAGATAGGTAGTTCATTCGGTGGAACGCTTCCGAGATGGCTCTTTCTCGATGGCGCACAAACTATTATTTCCATTGATCTGCCGGATGGAAGTTTCGGCGGTGTGTCACGCGAAGAAAAGGACGAGTTGCGTAAAGAATGCGAGGAATACAGTGCAAGTCACGGGAAAGTTTTCTACCAGATCCTTTCCGATAGTCATCAGCCGATTACCGTGGACAAATTGAATGCGATCTTGCAAACTGGAAAGATAGATTTCCTCTTTATCGATGGCGACCATTCCTATGAAGGTGTATTGCGGGATTTTCAAATGTACGCCGGCCTCGTCAAAGAAGGAGGATTGATAGGATTTCATGATATTCTCAATTCTAAGTTTCATAGAAAATCGGGATCCTATGTTCAAGCTCTCTGGCACAGATTGAAAAGGTTTTTCTTCTATTCAGAATTCATTACCGATGATAAAGAGGAGTATAAACGGATCATGCCGTGGTCATACCCCACCGGATTTGGCGGCATTGGGGTGATCAAGTATGACAGTTCAATTTTTCAACGATTTATTTCTCAAACCTCAATTCAGGGAAAGCCGCGTGATATTGTTTTGACACTTTCGGCGTTATTCAGGAGAAATTCAAGATACAGGACAGTGTTATAATAATTTTCAGATCTTAGAAAGACATTTGAAACACAGATATCATATCATACTTCGTACATGCGATCTTGTGCATTCATTACATCATGCGCCGCGTCCCTTCAATCTGGATAAGCGTTCGCTGATCAAAGTTTGCTTTAAGAGCTTGTATGATTCTCTCAAGAATTACCCACATAAGATCACGATCTTAGGAGACAGACTCTCCGATGAAATGCAGGAATTTTTTCGTTCGTATCCGGTCACGCTTCTCAACGAAGAACTCGGCAATGATAAATCTATTCGCCGGCAGGTAGAACTTGCCTTGGAAGCCGATGAAAACGATTGGGTGTATTTCGTTGAGGACGATTATCTTCATACACCCGACGCCTTCAAGTGGATAGATGATCTTCTGACGAATCGGGAAGAATATATGTCGAAAAAACGCATTGCACGTCAGATCAGATTTATTCATGTTCAATTGGATAATCGCCCGCTCGTCATTCACACGCCTGATTACCCTGATCGTTACAAACCAAAGTATCTCCGATTTTCTCTGATCTTTCTTTCAAAATATTGCCACTGGAGACAAGTGACCAATACCACTTTTACCTTCATGATGCAGGGAAAGACAGTGCGCAAATACAGAGAGATTCTCTTACGTTCTTCGATCGGTGCTGATGATGGCTACTTAAGCCGAAAGCTTTTTGCCGGCCTGCGGCTTGGCGATAAAGCGCTCTGCCTCTCCCCTATTCCAGGAATCTCGACTCACATGCACGAAGAAGTGATGACACCGCTTGTGGACTGGGAAAAAATTATTAATGAGTTAAAATCAGAATAATTTTGCGCTGCTACTTAAAATTCAATGCAAAGTTGATGCCTGTGCTCAGCGGAGACGAATATACCCCTAAAGAAATGTTCTTATTATCGATCCGATGCATTTCCGGAACGAGAATTCCGCACATCCCGCCAACGACCCATCCTACCAAAACATCACTTGGAAAATGCTCCAGGGCAATGATTCGAAGATATCCCATCGCCATAACGGGAATACTTGCCAAAGAATAGATGCCAACCTTATCCCATCCTTGAATCTGGGGATTATAATCACAATAAATTTTCGCCATCAGATACATTGAGGCTGCTGCAGAAGTAGTATGACCGCTGAAAAGAGAATTGCGATAGCCCCCGTCTCTATACTTATTACGGGTTGCCTCATCTTTTGCGTAATAGACAAGAGGCCTGAATCTATTCTGGAAGTATACTCCAAAGGGAGCAAACTGGAACACATCCGAGGCGATCGCATTCGTTTCCAACATCAGAAGAATAATATCATCCCAATTTTTTCGGTAACGATCACCGAACAATAGCGAAAGCGGCAAAGCCGCGCAAACTGTCTGCAGACCAACTGCAACGTATGTATAATCCCTGGAAGGCACGCCTATTTTCAGTACCCACCTATCGAACCCATTGATAGAGGCTATATTGGAGGGCAATTGGGCAGCGTCAAATTCCTGATCAACTATCGGAGGTTTAATCGCAGACGTATGAGCAATAAGCAGCGCTGCCTCGCCTCCCACGCCAATTGCAAGGCTTCCCCAGAAGTTCACATGGTAGACATGACCTTTGATTCGCGTCGAGTCATCTGTGTCTCTGACGGTATCTGCGGCATTGACTGGCGGAATCTTTTTTTGAGCTTGAGCAGAAGTATAAACAAAAAAGGCTAATAGAAAAAAAATAGATTTCATATTTTTTACGGTTGTAGAGGGAGTTTTTTGAGGAGATACACTCAGATATACAAAATATTGGTCTATATAGTTTTACGATTTTTTATTTTTTTTTATTTCGGATTTAATGAGCAGATTCCGGTGGACTTTCCAAACTAATTTTCTAACCACATTTTTGCCACGAAAGCAAAGCGATCTAAAACCTAAAGTCTACAACCGTTTCGAGATTTTAGATTGCTTTTCCTGACTAAAGACTACCCCGCGATGACATCGTTAGTAGAGCAATCAATTCAATGACTTAATCTCTCGGAATTCCACGATGTTGATAACTATTAAGCATGTTCCTAAGATAGTGGAAAAGTAGGTGCAATTACCTCTTGCATTTTGACCTTTAATGTGCGATATTTGTAAAGCTTTTCTCCTCATTACGTAAAAATAATGAGTTGAGTTGTGTTCATAGAAAGATGATGCTTTCCCAGGCTGAGGTTGAGCGGAAACTCACTAAAGTTTTTATCATACATACATTGCCGTATCGTACGAGAAATAGCCCCCTCGGCGGAATAAGCATTTTGCCTTCATGTGAACCTATAAACGTTTGGTATACAATTACTTAGTTACTGCAGCCCCTTCCTGTTATTAAGGCGTAGCTGCCATTCGTGCTCTAATCATTTCACCGTATTTATTGTTACATACATACACCGTATGAAAGTCAGTCGTCTCTTCACTAAAAAGGGCGTTAGCCCCTTCGATCAATTCGAATACACATTGCGTTCGAGCGTGCTCCGCAATCCTGATGGCAAGCCAATTTTCGAAATGCACGATATCGAAGTGCCGAGCAAGTGGTCTCAGGTCGCTACCGATATCCTTGCGCAAAAATATTTCCGAAAAGCAGGAGTTCCGCAGCGCGATGGCAATGGCAACTTGCTGATCGGCGAAGACGGCAAGCCCGTACTTGGCGCGGAGCGTTCGATCAAGGAAGTCTCACATCGCCTTGCAGGCTGCTGGCGCTCATGGGGCGAAGATCACGGCTATTTCGATACGAAAGCAGACGCTCAGGCGTATTACGACGAAACCGTCTATATGCTGATGAAGCAGATGGCTGCTCCGAATTCGCCGCAGTGGTTCAACACCGGCTTAGCCTGGTCGTATGACATCACCGGTCATGCTCAGGGGCATTGGTATGTCGATCCGAAGACGGGTGAGATGATGCAATCCACCGATTCCTATACTCATCCGCAGCCGCATGCCTGCTTCATTCAATCGGTCAGCGATGATCTCGTGAACGAAGGCGGCATCTTCGATCTCGTAACACGCGAAGCAAGAATTTTCAAATACGGTTCAGGCACAGGCTCGAACTTCAGCGCATTGCGCGGAGCAGGCGAAAAACTTTCAGGCGGCGGACAGTCCTCAGGACTAATGAGCTTCCTCAAAATTAATGACACAGCAGCAGCAGCAGTAAAATCCGGTGGCACAACTCGCCGTGCTGCGAAAATGGTCGTGCTCGATATAGATCATCCGGATGTGGAGCATTTCATTTCCTGGAAAGCAAATGAAGAGCAGAAAGTCGCTGCACTTGTTGCAGGCTCGAAGATCTGCGACCTCTTCTTAAATACGATAATGAAGATCGCTGCCGATGGCGGAACAGATCGTCATGAAAATCACGATCTCGATATTGCTATCAAGAAAGCACTCGCAAGAGGAGTGCCGATGAATTACATCGTCCGCGTTCTGCAGATGGTGGCGATGGGATACGATCACATTGACTTCAAAATTTTCGATACGCATTACGAAGGCGAAGCATACCAGACCGTTGCCGGACAGAATTCCAACAATACCGTCCGCGTCACCAACGAGTTCATGAACTCGGTGATCGAAGATAAGGAATGGGAATTGACCTGGCGCACATCTAAGAAGGTTGCGAAAAAAGTAAAAGCAAAGCGCCTGTGGAATGATATTAATCTTGCTGCATGGGCATCGGCCGATCCGGGATTGCAGTATGATACCACTATTAACGAATGGCATACCTGCCCGGAAGATGGACGCATCAATGCATCCAACCCCTGCTCGGAATACATGTTCTTAGATGATACGGCCTGCAACCTTGCCTCGATCAATCTTGCGCATTTCTTCGATGAAGAAACAGGCGTCTTTGATATCAATGGTTATAAGCATGCCGCTCGTCTCTGGACGATCACGCTCGAAATTTCCGTGCTCATGGCGCAATTCCCTTCGCGTACGATTGCGCAGAAATCCTATGACTTCCGCACGCTCGGTCTTGGCTATGCCAATATCGGCACAGTGCTGATGATGCTTGGCATTCCGTACGATTCGCCGAAAGCATTGGCGATCACCGGAGCGCTGACTGCCATCATGTGTGGCGAATCTTATGCAACAAGCGCTGAAATGGCGCGCGACCTCGGCGCTTTCCCTCGCTACCTGAATAACAAGGAGCACATGCTTCGCGTCATCCGCAATCATAAGCTCGCTGCTTACGATGCAGAGCCTGAGCGTTACGAAGGCCTGACCATCAAGCCGCTCTCGATCAATCCCGAACTCTGCCCTAAAGATCTGCTGAAGGCTGCACGCGAATGCTGGGACCGCGCATACGAGCTTGGCGAACGCCACGGTTACCGCAACGCACAAGTCACCGTTATCGCACCGACAGGGACGATCGGCCTCGTCATGGATTGTGATACGACGGGCATCGAGCCGGATTTCGCCATCGTGAAGTTCAAGAAACTTGCCGGCGGCGGATATTTCAAGATTGTCAATCAATCGGTTCATAAAGCGCTGACGCGCCTCGGATATTCCGAGAAGGCCATCGATGAGATCGAAAAATATTGCAAGGGATACGGCACGCTCCTCGGATGTCCGGCAATTAACCGTTCGTCGCTGAAGATGAAAGGCTTTACCGATGAGAAGATCGATGAAGTCGAGAAGCAATGTGATAACGTGTTCGATCTGCGCTTTGCATTTAATAAGTGGTCGCTTGGCGAAGACTTCTTGAAGAAGCTTGGCTTTACCGATCAGGAGATGAACGCTCCGGATTTCGACATGCTGATCTCGCTCGGCTTTACGCGCGAAGAAATTTCGAAAGCGAACGATTACGTCTGCGGTACGATGACGATCGAAGGCGCTCCGGGCTTGAAGGATGAGCATCTTCCGGTTTTCGACTGCGCATCGAAATGCGGCAAGTATGGCACGCGCTTTATCGCTTATGGCGCACATATCCGCATGATGGCAGCAGCGCAGCCATTTATTTCGGGAGCGATCAGTAAGACGATCAATATGCCGAACGAGGCGACGATCGAAGATATTAATAATGCTTACATGGAATCGTGGAAGCTGATGCTCAAGGCCAATGCGCTTTATCGCGATGGCTCGAAGCTTTCGCAGCCGCTGAACTCCATCAATGAAGAAGGCGACCTGGCAGAGCAGGTGCTTTATAACGATTACATCGACGAAGATAAGGATACCCTCGATGCAGCGCAGATCCATCAGTTGGTCAATGCGCAGGCAGAGGAAGTCGGCAGCCTGTGGCAGCCGCAGCGTCATAAGCTTCCGGCTAAGCGCCGCGGATGGCTGCGCGAAGCAACCGTCGGCGGACATAAGATCTATCTGCGCACCGGCGAGTACGAGGATGGATCGGTCGGCGAGATCTTTATCGATATGTATAAAGAAGGCGCAAGCTTCAAAGGCCTCATGAATTGTTTCTCCGTGCTTGCATCCAAAGCATTGCAATACGGCGTGCCGCTGGAAGAACTTGTCGATACCTTCACCTTCACCCGCTTCGAACCTGCCGGTTCGGTGCAGGGGCATGAAGCGATCAAGAATGCAACCTCCATTCTCGATTACGTTTTCCGCGCACTGGGATATGAATATCTCGGTAGGCAGGATTTCGTCCATGTCAAAGCCGTTGATGAACCCAAGCATCCCGAACATCAGTCTCCCGCTTCGCCGGCTCCGGATATGGAGCTTCCGAGCGAAGATGCAATAGTCGAAATGCTGAAATCCCAGAACGCCAAATCCGAGAACGAACCCGTCATGCAAATGAGCGCAGCGACGACAGCCGAAACGCGAAAGGTCAAATACCGCGAAGCCAAAACCAAAGGCTACACCGGCGAACAGTGCCCCGCCTGCGGCTCAATGCGTGTAAAGCGCAACGGCGCCTGCACCGTCTGTGAGGATTGCGGGACGACGAGCGGATGCTCGTGAGCTGACAGTTTTCTCCAGTGGGGCGGACTCTTAGTCCGCCCGTAATTCATCTCAGGTAAATGACCACTGCCACCGGATTTTACAGTGATAGTTTTCGTCGTTTCGTGCATCGTATTTTTCTACTCATGTGTGTTGATGTAAAAGATTATGAAATTTTCTGCCAATATCGCCGACTTGCAGGCAACACTGCCGAAAGCAACTTCCGTTATTCCGACTCGTTCCACACTTGCGCAGCTTGAGAACGTACAGTTTGACCTGAAATCGAAAAAGCTCAGCATCATGGGTACCGATCTGGAGATCTGCGCCCGCTCGAGTTTCGATGTATCATCGAAGACCGACGGCTCGGTTTCCATTCCTGCCAAGAGACTGGCGGAGATCGTCCGCTCGCTGCCGGAAGGTGATATCAATTTTTCCCTCGATAAAACAACACGGCGCATTTCGCTTGTGACGGCGCAGGGAAATTATATCATGACCTCTGCCGAAGAGAACGATCTTCCTGATATGGCGAAGGAATTCAAACCCGAAGGCTCGGCACCATGCAGCGCGGAAACGCTGAAGAACATGATCTCGACGACGATCTTCGCTGCAAGCGCCAATGAATTCCGCGTGGCTATGATGGGAGTGCTGTTCCAATTCTCACCTGATGGCACAACGTGTGTTGCTACCGACGGGCTCCGGCTTGCGAAGATCACGAATCCCGATCTGAAGACAGCCGTCGAGCGCGACATTATCGTCCCCGCAAAAGCTGCGAATCTTGTGGCAAAATCCTTTGGCGATTCCGAAGAGATCACCATTAATTTCAGCGCAACACAGATCGAATTCAAAAGCGAGAAGACTTCCATCTTAAGCAGGCTGATCGACGAACAGTATCCGAATTACGAAGCCGTGATCCCGCGCGAGAACCAGAAGGTGATGACGGTTTCGAGATCTGCCATGCTTTCATCGCTGAAGCGCGTAATGATTTTCAGCGAATTCGATACGCGCCAGGTCCGCCTGCAGCTCGGAAAAAATTCCGTCACGCTCACAGCCGATAACACCGAAGAAGGAGCCAACGCAAAAGAAGAAGTGAGCTGCGATTACAATCACGACGATCTGCTGATCGGCTTCAACGGCAAGCAGATGGAAGAATCGCTTTCGCATATCGAAGGCGATGAAGTCACCTTCAAATTCTCCACGCCAACCCGCGCCTGTATCATCGAACCGGTAAAACAATCAAAACAAGAAGTGCTGATGCTGGTAATGCCGCTGAGGTTGAATGCGTAGGGATAAATTTTATTGAATAAATGTTCGAATACCGCGAAGCCAAAACAAAGGGCTACACCGGCGAGCAATGCTCTGCCTGCGGCTCCATGCGCGTCAAGCGCAACGGTCCGCCCGTGGCGGGCACCGTCTGCGAAGACTGCGGCACGACGAGCGGATGCTCGTGATGAATTTCATATATGCGAACTCCAGAAATTGAGGCTTGGGCACTCAGCATTGCTGACTTGATCAGCAAAGGAAGAAAGGTCGAAGATTCACGAGTGGAATTAAAGGCCGAATGGCCTATGGAGTTCAATAAAATTGCTCGTAGAATTGCTGGACTTGCCAATGCTGCTCTAGGAGAGCCTGTGATTCTTTTGATAGGATTATCAGAAGAGAAAGGAGTAATTGGAATTACGACAAAGAAGGATCTTGCAGAATGGTGGCCTCAGGTTAGAGCAGAATTTGATGGAGAACATCCAAGTTTGCAAGATATGAATCTGGAAGCATCGGGGCAAACAATTGTGGCATTATGCTTTGAAACGGACCGTGCGCCTTATGTAGTTAAGAATGCAGCATATGGTACTTCACCTACCTCTGTAAGTTGTGAAGTCCCTTGGAGAGAGGGTACATCTATTCGAAGTGCGCGTCGTGCCGATCTTCTTCGAATTTTAACACCAAAAATTAAAATGCCGATTGTTGAGATCGTTAGCGCTCGCATGAATGAAACTATTGCCACATATGTAGGTAGGGGAACTGTTGACAAAGATAACCTTCGTATAGGGTATGACATAAACTTCTCAGTTTATTTAACTCCAGTCGATCAAATGCCGATTAGTTTTCCGTTTCATAGTATTGAGACCTACTTGGAATTTGAATCAGGAAAAACTACTCCCTTGGTTATTCGCAACCTTAATGTTGATGCCGATGAGTCAGATGTCCAAAAAACATCAAGTGGAATTACTTTCAAAGGTCCAGGTGCTATCTCAATTTTTGTTTACGGACGTCCTTCGGCAGATGAAGCTTTTATTTCTGAGAATGTGTCTCTTTCATTTAAGATGATCTCTCCTGCTCTTCCTTTACCGTTAGTTATTACACGAAATTTTAGGAGCAAGCTTACATTAGAAATGCTTACTGAAAAAATAGCCGAACGTCAAAAAATAAAAAAGGAGGATTAATGATAAATCCGCAATTATTTTCTATGGAAGGTCTCACTTTAAAAGGTCCACTTGGCGAACCCTTTAATGGTACAATCAGTGATAAGTTGAAAAGTGCAGGGTGCATAATAAACGTTGTTATTTCTCAAATTGCGACAGACGATAATCCAAATCCAAAATCAAAAAGTGGCTTGGCATTAATTGATACTGGTTCATCTCATTGTGCGATATCGCAATCAGTTATTGAAGAATTGGGATTAGTCGGATTTGATGACGGTATACCATCTGTTGAGGGCATGGGCGACTACGAAAGTTCACCGAACTATAATTGCTCATTCTCCTTCGTTGTTTCTGGAACAACTCACTTATATACTCCCCAGGGGGTTACATTAGTTAAGTCCTTTAAAGAAGAAGAAATTGCTCTAATAGGAAGAGATATTCTGCAAGAATTTCTGTTACTCTATGACGGAATTCATGGATTTTATACCCTGGCTTTCGCGAAGGATGAATCCTTCATAGGTTCGGGATTTCATATTTTTGAAGCGGGGGATGTATTTCCATAACATCCAAGAGCAATCCTTCCCCGAGCTTGCCAGCACGGGTATCTTTTTTTTGGACAGCTGAGCTAAACTATCATTCCAAAACAATTGTAAAAGGGAAAGTAGAAAAGAAAAGAGGAAAATCAAGTCTGTTTTTAAACGTATCTTTGACCCCATGCTATTAAATTGTAATTTCGTCGGTTGGTGCAATCTTTCTCCTGCAGAACAGATTGCACTAATCACAGCTATTTTTACAGGGCTTGCCGTCATAGGAACGGCGATTTATGTAGGGCTTACATATCGCATTATGGATTCCACGAGAGAATCCGTAGCCATGTTAGCTGAGAAAGAAAAGCCATTCCTAAGTATTACAAACATATCCTTCTTACATGATACAAGAGCACATGGCAGATTTATATTTAATCTTTGGGGTGTGACTATTGCAAATGGCGGTATTACAAATGCGCTTATTACAAATATTAGAATTAAGGCTGAAACAGTAGATATATTAAGATTAAGGGATCCCAATGGTGTAGAATCATTCTCATTCTCTAAAAATATTTTTGTTGCGCCCAACCATGAATGCACACTACTTTGTGGAATCGATCAACGGACAACGGGTACGGTTTTTAATCGACCCGCCGAACTAACTATTGAGGTAGTGATAATAATAGACTATTCTGGTATTGGCAAAGATACTTATACTTATACCTACAGCGGCGCATATTATAATGATTTGAATAAATTTATTGCAGCAGAGGAAGAATATCAGGAGACAACCCAAGCCCACACATAAATCTGGAAAAAGATGGCGATAATTGTGAGTTGAGTCAAGGGAATGCGCTTGCCTGCTCGGGTAATCTTTTTTAGGGCTCCGAGGGGCAGTTGTTATTCGTTAGCGGGGAGGGGATTTGCTCGGAAATTACTAACCCTGCTCAACCCCGTATCGTATTGCCGCTTCAAGTATATCAATGTTTATATCTTTCAGCGCTTTGAACTTAATGCAATAGCCGGTCACGCTTGCCTTGCCTATTTTTTTTCCGTACGTTTTTTTTAAGTATGTCTTATCGGCGATACCCATGATATAGACGGAGATCCCTGTTGTATTTGCACTGAGACCAATTTGATAAAACTCTCTGGCCGATCCATCGGCATATTTCATGGTCTGAAGACCGTATCCGATATTAGGATTGGAAACAGTTTTCCCTTTATCATCCTTACCATCCAAGAACCATAATTTACATTCTGGCATGAATTCCAGAATGATGCGGTGCAGCTCCTGCATGTCGCTCCGTTTTGGTTCAGGTTGACTGGCAATATACTCTTTGATCTGTGTTTTTACGTTCATGGTTTATCGTTAATAATTCGGATCAAATTCCACTATCCATTCAATACCATATTTGTCTCTAAAACACCCAAGGTATGACCCCCAGGGGCCGTCCCCCATAGGTCCTTCGATTTCTCCTCCTGCAGAAAGTCCGGAAAATAATTTGTCCGCTTCTTCTCTGCTTGCTGCACTGATGGATATTTTAGATCTGTTTTCGTTTTCATTTGTTCGTCCCATGCCTTCAGGGACGTCATTGGCTATTAAAAAATTAGGTCCGATAGGCAGAGCAATGTGCATTATTTTATTGTCCTTGAAACGCAGGATCCTTACGAGATCTCCACCGAATACTGATCTGTAAAATGTGAATGCTTCTTCGGCATTCCCGTTGAAATTAATGTGGGGATTGATCACTGCCATAATTTTTACTTTTTAAAATGAATTGTAGTACAAAAATACGGAATTCCAGAATAGAGAGGTGAGGTGCGAAAATGCCATTGTAAGGGGTTGATTACGACAATCGGAAGAAAGGGAGCGGCTTCATTTTTTTGCCGGCTCATAGTAAAGGATTATCGGACCTGCGCCAAAGATCTTTGTCTTAATGAGTTTAAGCTCAACTCTATCCTCGATGTTTTTGAATAGTGGCAACCCTTTTCCTAAAATAGTCGGATTAACGCAGAGTTGATATTCATCGATTAAGCCAAGCTGCGTTAAGGCTACTATTAAACTTGGGCTGCCGGCTAAAATGTTTTTACCTGCTTGCTGCTTGAGTTCTAAAATTTCTTCTTTAATGATCTCTCTTTTCAATGTTGAATTTTTCCAATCAACGCTTTGCAGTGTGCGCGAGAACACGATTTTGGCAATGTTGTCTATTAATACTGCAAAATCATCCATTGGTTTATTGCCGGAAGGATTTTTTACAAGCGCCGGCCAATAACTTTCCATAAGTTGATAGGTTATCCTTCCCCATAAAATGGTATCTGCGGTACGTAATAGCTCGTTATAATGCTCGTGTATTTCATCATCTGCTATCCCTGCCTCGTGATTACAAAATCCATCAAGCGTCATATTGATCGCTGCAATTAATTTTCTCATTCTGTTTTGTTTGAATCAATTTTCCTTTCGGTCGATTGAAGTTTTGAATTAATTAATTATCTCTGCCTTATTGAGATTCGCTAACTTTTCGCGCCATTGTTGGAGTTGCTCTGGTGTCTGTCTGACCCAATCTGTTACTTCGCCAACAATTTTCAATGGTGCTTGGGTGCGATATGAGCGTGTCGGATTGCCGGGGAATTTCTTGTCCGTGACGTTCGGATCATTTTCAAAGCTCCCTGTCGGCTCAACTATATAAACACGTTCACGTCCATCACCTTTCGCTAATGCTGCGGCGAGTCCTGCCCCATTCACCAGGGCGGTGAAATAAATATGATTCATTATCACTTCGTGGTGGTAATTAGACCCGAATCCCGCAGTCAGCAGATCGCCAACGTTCAGATCCGCTCTCGTCCCGTGATAAAAGGGACCGTTATCAGAGAGTTTGTCCTTGAAAGATTCTGCTAATTCAAAATTCTTTTTTGCATTGTCAAGGTCGCCTAAGTCCTCATAGCATTTAGCAATATTTAAATAGAGAGAAGGAAAAGCTCCCTTAACACTGAGGTCGTTTATTTTTAATGCAAACTGCAAAGTTGTTTGGGCCCAATGTAATTTGTCAGGAACTTTTTTTTGATGGCGGGTCACGTAATGAGCAGCAAGATATTTTTCAAAGTCGTTTGTCGCCTCGTTCCAGGCTTGAAGGAATAATCTGAGTGCTTCTTCAGGTTTGTTTTGCCCTTCGAAGGCCATACCTTGAAGACAGAGTTTAACTACATTGTTGTTCGGGTCGAATTCCATTTTCTAATTATTTTGTCTATAAATTATTGTATTATCAATTTAGTTGGTTGTCCTTAGATGGCAGTCGTTATTCTTTCGCCTTTGCCCCCTGTTCGATCATCTTTTTCAGGACGGCAGTATCAACATCGCTGAGTTTATTTATATAGAGACATCCCTTCCCTTCTTTATATTTGCCGAGTTTTTCCAGGAGAGCTTCCTGTCCTTTGGAATTCTTGATTCCGTAAAGAGTAAGGTTTGCTTTGCGCGGCGAGAATCCAATTTTCATCCAATCAAGCTCTCTGCCGCTATCGTATTTTAACTTTACGTTTCCAAAGCCGATAATAGCTGCGCCCCACATCTTCGGCTTATCGCCCGTAGCTTTCTGCATCATCTTCACAATAGCAATGCTATCGGCGCGTTGCACATTGTCCTTTATGCCGTTCAAAAAATCTTCGACGCTTGATTCGTTCTTCTTTGTTTTTAACTCTGCTTTTGCCATGATGATATGGTTTCTTAGGATTATTTTTCTAATCGTTTTTTGTATGCCTTATAAAATGCCGGAAGTTTTTTCTTGAAATCGTAGTCGTCCTTAACGGCTTTGAATTTTTTTCCTTTCTCGATTTCTGCGACGACATCGTATGTCTTGCCGATCGTCAGAGAGTTATCTACCAGGTATGATCTATCGTCGGAAAGATAGATATCGGTGCGGATAATAGAATCTTTTCTTAATCGTTCATAGAGGGTTGATTTTCCTGATCCATTGGGACCTGCAAACATTCTGAATCTTTTCTTCGTCGTCATGAATGCCTGACCTGTGCATATTGGAGAATTTCACTTTCTATCGAATTTCCATTATGAGGATGCGCGAGAATACTCCTTAACTTTTTTGCGCCGATCACAACGATCTTGCCTTCGATCGAAAGGGCGATCTCCCCGTTATTCCTTGCAGCAGTTCTGAGAACGTCTTCAAATGCCTTCGCCGCACTTTCCCTGAAAGTTACCTGATGTTCTGTTTTTTTCGTTTTCTTCTTTGGAGATTCTTTGATCATACAATTAAAACGAAAAAGGAACCTGAATAGTTGGGTTTTCTCGCTTAACGCGTACTTAGCAGAGATTCGTATTCCGGATGCTGCTCTATGAAAATGGTCACAGTAGGACAACCGTCGATTACCTTCAGATGCTCAGTATTAGCAAAATCTAATGCAAATTTTACGAGAGCAAAGGCAATACCCTGATGCCTTTCTTTCGGCGGAACAAAAGTATGAACGAGAGCCATTACGCCTCCATAAAACTCATAGTCAAGGTAAGCAAATTCTCCGTTTATTTCCGTTTCAAAACGATTTCGTTCTTTGTTATCTGTGATGGCAATTTCCATTATGCGATATTTTCTAACCGTTTCTATTGAAGGATAGCTTCGCCTGGCTTATGCCCCCTCACTCCTGTTACGAGCAGATAATAGACCATCCAAATCTCAGCAAATGCTGATGGAATAGTAATGTAGCCATGGATCATTTGGCTGATCCCGGGTGAGATAAATGCTACAAGGAAGTCTATGAGATAGCAGACAGTACCAATGATCAACAAAATGCCAAGCGACTTAGGAAACCAACCGGATTTAATCGCAAGATATCCGAGCGGCGCAAGCCACAAGCCAAAGAAGATCTGCGCAACGAGCAAGCCATAATGCTGGGCATCGAGAAGGAGCAAAACGACAGAGTTCGAACCTCCGGCGCCGAAGGATGTAAAGTTGACGGCGCCGGTTGCAACCTGCAATCCTTCGAACTCAAAAACTGCAGTGATGCTGCCGATACCGACAGCAAGTACGACGAGGAAGAGCATTGCTGTAGCAACATTCTTATTAATATCTTTCAGCAAACTATAGAGCGTCAAGGCAAGGAAGATGAAGAAAGTCTGATCCAATAGGTCGGCGACAACTCCCATGCGGACGAGCCCAGCGTTTGCTACAACGTTTGCAGCCGTTGCAGCGGCGTTACCGGCAACGTACATCTTAGGTTCAACATATCCTTCGGCAAAGCCGCCGAAGATGCCGACGAGCAGGTAGAGTACTCCGGCAATTCTTGCAGTCTTTTTGTTTGAATCCATGTGATTGGTTGTTAGTCTTTAGTTGTTAGGCTTTAGCCGTTCGTTAGCAGATGCGAAAGCGAAAGCGAAGGCAGAAGGATTGAATCCTTTTGCAATCAAATATATCGCCAGAGTAACTTCAAATAACCCTCCGGGAATATCCATAATGAGATCGACACTAAATCCGAACAGTGCTAAAATAGCGCCGGATATGAAAATGATATACCCGATAAATCCCCAGACTGAAAGAAATCGCGGAACGAGCTTTGAAATATAGAGCAAATAACAAAACAGCAATCCGCCTAAACCCCATATTGCCATTGCAGTTTGATAAGAGAAAAAATTTCCCTTTGTACAAAGTGCGCTCAAGGTTTGAAGATACCGCGTATCGCCGGAGCCCGCTTTTATAAACTCATCGCTTAACGGAACCAGCAGCAACAGGAAAATCGCACCGATAACCATCAGTAAGGTAGTCATTATTGCCGCACTCAGGTAACCATAGGCAGCAGGCTTGTTATACTTTTTTAATAGCGGAAGTATTATGACCACTAACCCCATATTAAAAAACGTTTCAACTGTTGACATGAGGATCGCTCCGAAAATTACCTGCGTTTTATTTGCATAAACATGAGAAAGGCCTTCGGGAGAATTTGCAAGAACATTACCAATTATATAAGCAAGATACCCGACAAGAAAAAATATTCCAAAAAGCCTTGCAGCTGTTTTGTTTGAATTCATGACGTCATCCATATCGGTTCTTATTCTTAATTTGGTTTCCTGAACAAAAGTACGCACTTTTTCGGAATGCAGAATAGAGAATGAAGAACACTATGCGAGAATGGAATGCAGCTTTTGCATTTCTTGCTAAAAAACACTATCTATAATTTAAAATTTTGGAAGGAACATGAGTTTGAAGTTAGTGAAGGAGTTCACAACATCACCGGTATTGACAACTATGGGAAAACTCATTATTGCTCAGTGAGTTCTTTCATGGGGGTTTTGGTAGTGTAATCAGTTTTAAGTGTCATTGCGAGGAGTCCGCCGCGGCGGATTAGTCCGACGAAGCAATCTCCTGAATAGTGTAATAACATTCTGATTTTCAACACGATGGAGGGGATTGCTTCGCATTCGCTCGCAATGACACACAAACTGATACACCACCGCGGTTTTCATTTAAAATATTATTTGATAGCCTCAGGCTGATTTACTTACTTTACCTTCATCGCATTCTCCAAATCTG
>Ga0207156_10100_pt1 | contig 21885 bp, 21 predicted proteins | sample Alteio_BWMinHeat_24_FD_153514 | JGI IMG/M metagenome (GOLD analysis project Ga0207156, IMG submission 153514) | Enriched cells from forest soil in Barre Woods Harvard Forest LTER site, Petersham, Massachusetts, United States -... | ecosystem: Environmental > Terrestrial > Soil > Temperate forest >...
CGAATATATAACTATCTAAACCAAGCAAAAAATTATGGCACTTTTAAAAATCATACATAAACTCAAAAATAAAAAACAATTTCGTTAGTTATTAAGAAAGATTAATTAAACATATTCTTATGGATTGGTATGAATCTAAAGTTTTTTTTTCTATGTCTTGTTGTGTTTACTATCAATATTAGTTGTAAAAGACCATTACTAAATAGTGCCCGTAAACAGGCAGAAAAACGAATAGTCATTATTGTTGCATCTTATAATAACAAAGAATGGTACCAAACTAATTTAAAATCTCTTTTTTTTCAGAAATACAACAATTATCACATTATGTATATCGATGATTGTTCTCCTGATGAAACAGAAATTCTTGTTGAACAATTTATACAAGAAAATAACAAACAAAATAAAATTACTTTAATAAAAAATAAAGTACGACAAGGTGCTCTTGCTAATATTTATCATGCAGTACATCAATGCAATGACGATGATATTATTGTATTAGTTGATGGCGATGATTGGCTCTGCGGTCGTAACGTATTATCAAAACTTAATTTGATATACCAATCCCCTGATATTTGGCTCACTCATGGCACTTTTATCGAATATTCTGGATTAAAAACTAATTTTTCAAATGTTTGGCCTACTCATGGAAGTTTTAATCAAAGAATTCGTTGGTGTCAACCAATGCCAACTATCGCGATTAAACAAAATACATTCAGGTCATATCGTTGTGCATCACACTTACGCACATTTTATGCGTGGCTCTTTAAAAAAATTAGAATCGAAGACCTCATGTATGAAGGTAAATTTTTTGAAATGACCTGGGATCAAGCAATCATGTTTCCTATGCTTGAGATGGCCGCAGAACGGCATATATTTATTTCAGAAATTTTATATGTTTATAATGTGAAAAATAGTATTAACGACAACAAAGTAAACGCACAACTACAAAGAGATCTGGAACACGTCATACGTGCGATGCCACCATATCAAAGATTAACGTCAGCCCCTTAATTTTTAAGGAAATTATGAAAATAATCGCAATACTACTCACACATGTTTTGTTTTTACACAGTATCTTGGCTTATAATGTAGGCCTTTGCATTGTAGCCACAGGCAGGTATGATAAATTTGCAGAACAACTTATTGCTTCGGCACGTAATTATTTTTGTACTAATCATAACGTTACTTATTTTGTTTTTACTGATAGTGAAAAGCTGATTGCTCCTGATATTGTAAAAATCTATCAGCAAAAATTAGGGTGGCCCTATGATACTCTCATGCGCTTTGCAATGTATGATCTCCATATGCCTCATTATGATCTCGATTACATTTTTGCACTTGATGCCGATATGTTACTTGTAGCACCTGTTGGAGACGAAATTTTTCATGATCGTGTTGCAACACAACATCCAGGTTATGTCGATAGGCGTGGAACCTATGAAATAAATTCTATTTCAACCGCCTATGTTAATGATTCAGAAGGAAATATTTATTTCGCAGGTGGCTTTTATGGAGGAACAAAAAAAGAATTTTTAATGCTAGTACATCTGCTGAAAAATAACATTGAAATAGATCTTCAAAAAAATCATATTGCAATCTGGCATGATGAAAGCCATTTAAACAGATATTTCATCGATTTTGAACCAACAGTTATTTTATCATCTTCATATTGTTATCCCGAAGACCCCTGCTATAATCTTACTTGTTCTAAAAAAATTATAGCACGTTCTAAAAATCATATACAAATACGCAAAAAACTACGAAGACAGCCAAAAAATCATGATTTACAACAGAATTCTATCATTAATGTTCCATCCAAGTTAAAAAATATGAAACCCTCTAGGAAATAAAAAGGGCAAATTATGATAAAAAAAGTTCTTTTGACATTCATAATTATTTTTATCTCAATATACCCAAAAACATATGAGCTCCTTCCTTTTAACAAGGTAATTATTTGGGGGCATAAGTTGCATACGCATACCCATTCTTATATTCATTATGCATTTCACAAAACTTTTTCATACCTTGGTTACAACACATATTGGCTCGATAATAATGATGATGTTAGTAACTTCAATTTTAGTAATGCCCTTTTTATCACAGAGGGTCAAGTTGATGGGAAAATACCTCTCAGAAGTGATTGTTACTATATATTACATAATTGCGATCAAACCAAATACAATGGCTTGTATAATAATGTTATGTTTCTTCAGACATACACCAATGAATGTCTTAATAAAGATGTGGAAAAATTGGATGACTGTATTTATGCACAATATTCTACCAGATATCTTTATATGCCATGGGCTACAGATTTATTGCCCTACGAAATAAATGTTGTAAAAAACTCTTTGTATGACATCAAAAAACAAAAAATAGTTTATTATAATGGCACTATTTGGGGTGAATTCTTTGGAAATATTAATGAAATAGAACCCTTTATGAAAGCTTGCCAAGAAAATAATATTCTTTTTGAGCATAACCCTCCATGCAATATTTCTAATGAGTTTAATTTTCAAACTATTAGCAGCGCGTATATGGCTCCTGCTATTGTAGGTACCTGGCAAAAAGAAAAAGGATATATTCCTTGTCGCATTTTTAAGAATATTAGCTATGGCCAGATGGGTATTACTAATTCAAAAACAGTTTTTGACCTTTTTAAAGAAAAAATTATTTATAACCCTAATACCTATGAACTTTTTTATGATGCGCAACGCAATATAGAAAATGGAAATATGAAGCAAATTTTAGAGCTTATGGATTTTGTTAAAGAAAAACATACTTACATTAATAGGATTGACAGTCTACTTAGCTTTTTTAATGAAGCAAGAAAAAGATATACTACTTTACCTTAAAATTATCGTGGTTCTAAAATATTGTAATAATCTGTCAAACTAGATAATATCCCAAAAAGAGTAGGGGCGCATTTGAAATTAAGGGATATCAAAAATGATTAGGTTGAAATTTACCAATAAATACTTTTTTTTAATACCATTTTTTTTAATTAACAATAGAACTCTTGCAACACAACAAATCCTTAAGAGTTACTTACCTGCACAGTTGATGACCGAAGCTTTACAAACTAAAGAATTATTCGAAAACAAAAATATTCTTGTTTTAGGTGGTACGGGCTATTTAGGAAGAGCGATAGTCACAGAAGTATTAAAACATAATCCAAATACTATAACTATTTTGAGCCGTGATGAAGTTAAACATTTTAATATTACAAAGATTTTTAATAACAACCCTAAAGTACAAAACATTATTGGTGATATACGTGATTATACTACAATATTAAAAGTCACTAGAGATATAGATATTGTTTTTCACGTTGCAGCACTAAAACGTATGGATGTCTTAGAAAGTAACGTTGAAGAAGCAATAAAAACAAATATTTTAGGCTCAATTAATGTATTTAATGCTAGTATCTCAAATAATGTAGATAAAGTATTATTCATCTCAACAGATAAAGCATGTTTGCCAATAAATACCTATGGTGCTTGCAAATTTGTAAGTGAAAAAATATTTACTAATTATGATAAAAAAAGAATTAAGACAAAATTTATTATTGCACGATTTGGAAACATCCTTGAAAGCACAGGTTCTGTGATACCAATTTTTATTGACAAAATTAAAAATGGTGAAGATATTCCTCTTACCAATGAGAATATGACACGGTTTATCATATGCAAAGAAGAGGCAGTTGAATTAATATTTGATGCTTTACGCTATGGAACTGGCGGTGAAATATTTATAAAGCGGCTTCCGGCTCTTAAAATAATTGACCTTATAGATATTTTAAAAGATAAATTCAATGCAAATAATAAGATAAGACTAATTGGTTTACGGCCTGGTGAAAAAATTCATGAAGTATTAATTAATAAATCAGAAATGGCCAGAACATTGGAATTTAATGATCGTTTTATAATAAGATCCTCAATACTGCCAATATCAAATAATGAGTTAGAAGTTCCTCTTTATATTAAATTAGGAAAACCAGTTGATAAAGAATTAATCAATAAATATAGTTCAGATCAAGCTGTTATTTCAAAAGAGGCATTATCAGAGCTTTTTAAGAAACTTGGGTTATTTGAAATTACAAAACTAAGTGACCAAGAATATCAAACTTCAGATAATGATCTTGATATTTTATAAAAGTTAGGAAATAATTCACATGAAAAAAACAATATTTCTTTTATTTTGTTTCTGGCAAGTTAATGCTCATATAAAAAACATTCTTATATTTGGGGGGAAAACAGGCTGGATTGGCCAAAAAATTGTTAAGATTGTAAGAGGCCTAGGCCACAATCCAATATGCGCTCAATCAAGATTAGAAAACCGGCAAGATATAATTGATGAGATTTCAAAAACAAAACCAGATTATATCATAAATACTGCAGGAATTATTGGTAAACCTAATATTGATTGGTGCGAAGATCATAAACAAGAAACAATTCGCACAAATCTTATCGGCACACTTAATCTTGCAGATATTGCATACATGCATAATCTTCATGTGACCAATATTAGTACCGGTTGCATATATGAATATGATGACAAACATCCCATGGGAAGTGGGATAAGTTTTACAGAGGATGAGGAACCTAACTTTACAGGCTCATTCTACTCAAGAACAAAAATTCAACTTGAGAAACTTATTCTTGTATATCCAAATGTTCTTAACTTAAGAATAAAAATGCCAATTTCAACAGATCTTGATAGAGGCTTTGTTAGTAAAATTATTAAGTATAAAAAAATAATAAATGTCCCAAATTCACTCTGTATTTTAGATGATCTTTTGCCAATAGCAGTCGATATGACTTTGAATGAAGTTAAGGGTAATTATAACTTTGTAAATCCAGGAACCATGTCACATAATGAAGTCTTGGAATTATACAAGCAACATATAGACCCATATTTTACTTATGAAAATTTTTCTTTAGAAGAACAGGATAAGATACTCAAAGCACATCGTGCCAATGCTGAGCTTAATATATCAAAACTATTAAAACTTTACCCTGATATCCCGCATATAAAAGAGTCTTTAACAAAATTATTTATAATTATTAAAAATCAATAGGAACTTCAATTTGAATCAGATAAAATTTTGTTCACAGAATCTAATATTGCAAAAGAGAATAATTTTTTGTAGTCTAAAACCAAGTTATTTTCAAAATAAAAAAAGGGACATTAATGAAATATATTTTATTGTTTATTTTTTTAATTCAACTATGCAGTAGCGCTAAAGTTTTAATTATAACTCACAGTTATAATAGACCTGATTTTATAGAGCTACAAGAAAAAACATTTAAAGCCTTTTTGCAAGATGCCTATGAATATGTAGTATTTAATGATGCTCGTGACGATGGTATGAAGTCAGCCATCGAACAAACTTGCAGTAGACTTGGCATTCGGTGTTTTAGAGTTCCTCAACATCTCCATGATGCTCCTGGAAGACAATCGGCTGGACATAGACATATGGATGGAATTGCTTATGCTTTGCAGCAGATTGGCTATGATTATGATGGTATCGTTACTCTCATTGATTCTGATGTTTTTTTACTCAAGAAATTTAGTATGGAAAAATATTTAGAAGGATATGATATTGCAGGAGAATTACAAGGACGAGAAAATGGCTCGATAATAATAAGACACTTATCTCCTATTCTTACACTGATGAATATGAAAACTTTGCCAAATAAGCGAACTTTATCATTTGAGGGAGGTCATATTCATGGAATAGCATGCGATGTAGGAGCTCATACTTATTATTACCTCAGAGATAATCCCTCTATTAAACCCTTATTTTTTACTTTGACATATATACCAGCATTGAAAATAGCACTCAATTGTTTGTCATGTAGCAATTTTTCATGCAACAATTGTGTCCAATATCTTAAAAGTATCAATTTTGATGACAAAATGATTACCTTTGTACAAAATTGTCCCGATAATAATATGGAATTTGCACTTAATAATACATTTCTTCATTATCGTTGCGGTTCTAATTGGAACCAAAAACCAGGGGAGTACCATAATGCCAAAACCAATGCCTTAAATAATCTTATAGCAGATCTCCTATATACACATTACTATCATTTACATGCCTTAGTGGGTCAATTCTAACGAAAAAAATTTTACTTTTTATTTTTTCAATCCAATTATGCAACAATGCAAAAGTTTTACTTATAACTCAAAGCTATAATTAGCCCTTTTTTTTTAATAAAGCATAACTTACGCAGCTATTAAAGGTTAAACCGCTATTTAAAATAGCAGTATCTTTATTAGTTCGCTCATAATAAATAAATTGATCATTTTTTGAATAAATAATTCCTGCATCAAGATTAACAATCGCATCATCCTGATACGGTACAAAATAATCTTTAATTAAATTCAAGAATTCTGGCAATCCAAATGATCGATTTCTTCTTTCAAACAATTGTTCCTTCATAAGACTTTGTTCTAATGTATTCCACCCATTGTCATGAGTTACTAGCTCATTTTTATCCCATTCTTCATCAAGTGTTATGACAAGCATCCCATCATCTTTTAGAACTCTATAAGCTTCTTCGATTGATTTCATAAAAATCTCATAAGGAATATGTTCAAATGTGCTAATACAATATGCGATATCAAAAGATTTATCTTGATAGTGCAGTTCAGCCATATTCATATACTTAATTTCATAGTTAGGTGTCATAATGAGTTCATTGAGTATTCTACTATCAAAATCAATACCAACATAAAAAGCTGGTCTTAAATGAATCATGACATGTTGGTACCAGTTATATTGGGATGGCAGTCCTACTCCAAGATCTATCACTTTTTTATTTTTGATAGAAACCACAGAACTTGTCCAAGCATACTCATATGGCCGACTTCCCCAATTACCATATTTAATTGACGAAAGTGTCGGGTCAGAATTCTTAAAAATTCCTACATATTGTCTTCTGGTTTTATTATTTAAATCTACTGAATCAATGTGCAGAAAACAACCAAAACACATTAAAAACAATATAACTTTATTATTCATAGCATCTTTCTTAATTTTCATTTTTTAAAAGAATATGTGCAATGATCTCATTACCTTCGATGTTTTCCCAAAATATTTCTCTTACTTTCTCACGTGATAATACATATTGAATAAATTTTTTCTGAGAATATCTGTTATGATATACTGAATGTCCATTTAAAAATACAAGATTTATAAAATCATCTTCATCCATGGATGGCTTTATAAAGAATACGATTATCACCTCTTTTTTTGCAATACGAATGACTTCATCCATTGCTTTGTTATAATGTTTGAGATGTTCCAAAATATGTCTACAATAGATTACATCAAATGAATTTTCAGGGTGATCTATATTTTCAATGTCACCTTGTTTGACATCAATATTGTTTTTTTGAGCCTTTTGTACAAGTTTTATGGAATAATCCATGCCTTTGTAAAGAATATTAATGGTATCCTTTTTCAGTCCAAAATAATCGGTACAAAGTCCGCAGGGAATATCTAAAATGGTATCATATGCCTGTTTTTTTAGGTGATTTCTTACCGCAACACGTGAGCTGGCATCAACATCTCCAAGCCATTGTGCAAACAAATCATAGCTTACTGAACTGTCGAGGCAAAAATCCCACCACTCACAAGGATTGTTGGCCATAATTAAGTTACTTATAGTAGAAAACCATATAAAAACAAAAAATAATTTTAATTTTAAAATCATCACAACTCCCAATAACACTTATTAAGAACTAAATTTTTTCAAATTTTTAGAATGTGTGTGTAAAATTATTAACACTAAGCTTATCACTCACCTTCATTAAGTCTTATTCTCTGTTTTTTTATTTTGTAAGTACAAACCAATCATGAAAAGCACTTCTATCAGCTTGTATTATTAGTTCTGTGTACAATTTTTTATATTCAATTTTTCTAAAATATTTTGATGCTTCTAATAAAATTGTCTTCTTATGAAAAAAAGTGTTTTCAGGATATTGCCACTCATTGGTGGTGCTTTCTTCTTTTACTCCTGTATTACTAAATTCATTTGGTTCAGTTAAACGTAGAGAAAAAATAACTTTGCCACCATCTTTAAGTACTTTTGAACAGTTTTTTAAGAACAATTTAAATTGCCAAAGAGGGGCATGACTCATAATAGAATGTGCTATAATATAATCAAATGATATATTTGAAGAGCTGGCATCAAAATTTGCATCATATAAAAATACAGGTTGTTTATCATCAACAATTTCTAGATTTTCATTAATTTGTAAAGTTGCATCGATAAGCCATTTATTAGGATCAATACCAACAAAATGGCCTTTTTGTAAAAAATACATAATCGGAATAGATGCAACAAGTGCTCCACAACCAATCTCAAGAACATAATCATCTTTTTTCAGACCTTCTCGCAGTAAAAGCTCTAACTGAATTTCCCCATGTTCAGCATATGCATTTCCAACATATTTTACAGCATCTTTATTAGCATTTGTGATATGCAATAATTTAGTTGAAATATTTTGAGGATAAATAAACAAACAAATGAATACAACTTGCTCTTTGATAGAAATTTTCATAATAATCCTTTACATTTCTTATGAATAAAAAATATTAACTTTGCCTGTGTTGCACATAACCTCCTAAGAACTAAATTTTTTTAAATTTTTAGAATGAATATGCAAATTATTAATTTTGTACATTTCATTTCCAAATATCACAAAAGGAATTTTTCTTCCTAATTCATCTAAAGACCAGTCAAACTGTAGATGAGAGGGATTTAAAAAACATCTTTCATTAATAAATCCCGGTTGCGATAGCCCATTTTTTGGGTCTATTCCCCCAAGGTATTGACCAAGAGCTGCTCCATCAAATATTGATTGAAATAATTCAAAATTTTGAGAATAAAGTGATGGATCAGAAGGTTTATTACCCAGGCGATTTCTCAAAATATGCTTTTTTTTATAAGAAGGCATTATTATGGGTAATGCACCAACAAGTTTATCTCCCTTCTTTTTTCTAAAAATTGCAAGCACATCCATGTCAGTTTTCAATTTTTGTGAATATTCTACAAAGTATTCTGCTAATTCATGCATAATATTTTTATTTGAGATATAAACAAAACAGGGAATACAGCGATTATCATTATCAAAAACAGCTCCAATGCCAGGATATTTTCCCAAAAAAATTGGTTCAAGCGTCTTAAGATCAACATACAGCATGGTGTCATTTTCTATATGAAAAATATTTTTTTTGTTGTAATGCTGCATGAAGTCATTAAGATAAAGAAAACGCTCACTAGCATAAAACCAGAGACCATTATCCATTGTACGGCTGAGTTTTGATAATTCAATAAACTTTTGATGAACTTTAGTTTTATGAAGTATCTCTAAGGAAATTAATGTTACATCAAGATTATGCATGTCATTAAATTGATATAATGCTTTTTGATTGGCTAATAAGTAGATGGCGCAGCTTTTATTAAATAAACGAGCTTGCATAAGAGCATCATACATATAAACAGGGAGATGAGGCCCAATATGAATAAAGACAATTGAATAAGGATAAAAAGTAAGAAAAAACAAATAAAATACCAAAAAAAACATTCTCTTAATTTTTTTCATAACTAACTCATCCAAGTATGGCAACAAACATAATGATACCCATTCTGCTTATATCTCTCAATTTCATAATGATTAAACACTATATTGCTCCATGTAAGTAAACGTACTTTTGCTTGTTTAGTTCTTGCAAAAATAAAATTGAAATAAATTTCATATTCTGACAATGGTGATCCATATATATGTTTAAGATCAATACATTTACACAATGCACGCCATGGTTCTAGAGCATGAGTACTTTTAATAACCGCAAATAAATCTTCTAAAACAGGTTTTTGGAATAACATATGATGCGCAATTCCTGAATAATTTCTAAATAATTTTTTAAATCCTGGCACAAGAAGAGCTGCATGTTGAAAGTATATGGGCTGAAATTCATTACTAACATTGAATAATGGGTTTCCTGCTGAATCCATAAATGTAGTCGGGTTTAAAAAAATAGTATCCGCATCCACTATTAATACATTTGATGATATATCTGGAATTACAAAAGGTGCATATAATTTTAAAAGCTGCTGATATATCCAGCCTAAGCGAGACTTCGGGTCAGTACAAAAATTGTAGGCAGCGGCTTGAATACCATTAAACATTTCAAGAGCAACATCTTCTTTCGTAAAAGGATACAACGTTTCTTCAAACCATTCTGCTAAATTGGTTAACTTTTGTGAGGAAACTACGATAACTCTTTTAATATTTTCCCCATTTTTTTTGATTCCCTCGATGGCAAGATCTAATGCACGTATATCTTTTGGATGACATACAAATACAACATCTATTGGCTCATGAGAAAATTTGTACACATGTTGAGGTGTATGTGTTGGTCTTTTGCAATCAATAGTTATAATTGGTATTACGCAAAACAAAACTAATAATAATTTTACATCCATAGTAACTTGAGTATTTTAAACTCTTTCAATTCTGTCAATATATCAGCTTATGTGATATATTGAGCAAAAAAGGGGGAGATTTTTCTATGAAAATTTTATTGTGCAGTATATATTTTGTAATTTTTTTAGACAGTTATGCGCTTACTAGTTCTATTATAATTCCTTGCTATTACGGCCACTTTAAACATCTAAAAAAATTATTATCTTCTCTTTCAAAACAAACTGAATTGCCAGAAGAGGTTATTGTTTCTCTTTCTGAATGCGATAAGATACCTGTAACAGAGGTTGAGTCGCTTCAAAAAAACTCATATCCTTTTAAGCTTGTAATAATAAAGCATAGAAAAAAACTCTCTGCGGGAGCCAATAGAAATAGTGCTTGTTTTCATGCACATGGCGATATTTTAATTTGCCAAGATGCTGATGATCTTCCTCATCCACAAAGAATTGAGATAATAAAATATTTTTTTTCTCATTATAATATTGCTCATTTAATACATCGATGGGTTGATTTCAAAAAAACTGATACAAAGTTTTATTGGGAAAAATATCATAAAGAAAAAATAGATTTTTTTTATCCAAAATATTGGGAACAATCGGATAATTATGATTATATTACTCATGGAAATATAGCAATCAAGAAAGATGTTTTTAAGCAGATACGATGGAGCACTATTTCAGTTGGTGAAGATGTTTTATTCAATCAGCATGTTTTTGAAAAATTCAAAAAAACTATTATTATTGATGCTTTTTTATTAGATTACCGTTCCTATTTATCATCGCAGGGCAGCAAAAAAGTGCACTCATAACTATCTAATTTTTTAAACAGTAAGATTTTGTTCTATATGAATTTTATCAATAACATTGCCATTTCCAGATTTTTTAAGAGATGCAGGTGATATTATTATTTTAAATGTCCCTAGTCGTGAAGCCATAATTGAATAATTTGAATCTGGCCGTATCAAACAGTCAAAATGCATCATAGAAAAAAAGTCTACCAATAAATCAGCATCTGAGCTCGAATTTCGGCAAGCAAACTGAATATGAGGGTTATTAATTGCATGTTCAAATGTATTTTTTATTTTCTGTGGAGATGGGCAATCTGTAAAAATATAAACATAGAGCGGCTGTTCAAAAATTTCATATATTTTTTTAATACTTTCTATATAAAAAGTATCATTGGGAAATTTAAAAGGAAGCTTATTAATCCATTGATAGGTATCAATATTTTGTGTTCCCTTGCGAACATGAACTGCCACCGTAATTTTATCTTGTGGAAGGGGAATGAGTTTTAACTCATGAACAGGACTTATGAGTGATCTTAATTCCTGCATAAATTTCTGATCACTCCAATTAACTTTAGAATATAAAAAGAAACTATTAATATTTTCATATTCTTGCAGAGATTCTGGAAAATAGGGAATTATATATAATAATCCTTGCGGCGAATCACGTATGAGACGCATTCTACTATTAAAATTTACTTTTTTATACATGCCTGAAATTTTTTTCTCATCATAGAGTGTTTCAGAGTAATGTAATTTTAACATATCTGAAAAAGGAAAGGGTTTATAGAGTAAGGGTATACCATATAAATGTGAAAGCCATTTTACATGAGTATAGGCAACTAAATCATCTCCAAATCTTCCCCCACTACGAGTATAGGTAAGAGCATTTTGTCGACAATAAAGAGATATAAAAATTAAACTTACTACCAGTGCGATTTTTATTTTCATACTACCCTCCATCATTAAAAATTATTTTCTGCGAACAAAGCCTCTCGGCTTCATCCAGCGCGACTCCCAAAAATGCACCGTAAAACTTTCTGGCCGTATCCATTTTTGAAGAATATGATCCGGTTGTACGCCATGATAGGTGTTAGGTAATGGATAAAAAAAACTTACTGGAAAAGCTACAATCTTATTGCATATATTATTTTTTTGTACAATTTCTAAGAAACATTTAGTAAAATGAAATGGTCCAGTTCTTTCAAGTGTTTCACTAAAAATATGGCGCGGTTTTCCCTTTTTTGCTATCAGATCAATAGATACCCGTAGAACAGGATGGTGAGGTGCAGCACCAAAAAGAGCATTATTAACCTCTACACGTGTTGTATTTGATAGCCCAGCATAAAATTCATAACGGTAATGCAATGGCTTTATTGATCGCAAACAGCGCACATCGGTATCGATATAAACGCCGCCATAACGCCAAATAATTTCATATCTCCATATATCAGCTTTTTCGCCATAATTAAGTGCAGCATCAAAAGCTCTTTGATTTTCTAAATTAAAATTTTTTAACTCAGCATCTGTCCACAAATAAAATTCAAATTCAGGATTAAGTTCTTTCCATCGGTCAAAATTTTCATGAAATTCAGTTGGCACGGGGCTGCCAATCCAAATAAAATGTAATTTAAGGGGAATAAGTGGTTCGTCATATTCGATCATCGCATCAAACTGATTTTTTTCATACAGCTTTGCAAAAAAGGTCCACAATGCACGATCTTCTGGAAAAATGGTATTACCTCGAATAGGAGAGAGAGACATAGATCTCGCAAAAGGAACTGCCATAAAAGAATTATTTTTATGAACTTTATGTTCTTTTGTCTGCTTACTTTGTAAAAAAGAAAAATTCAGGAGAACTACAAAAATATAAAAAAGATACGCCATCACTTGTTTCTCCCACGTAGTGGCTCATATTTTTTTCGAGCACGAATATTTTTTTCTAACATTGTTACTCGCGGCAAGTGTAGCTTATAATCATTTCTTGCATGATGTCTATAAACATACAAAATATCACTAATAAAACGTATGTGGCCATAAGAAGCCATTTCAAGCATAGGCATAAAAGCTACATCCCATGCTACATCAAAAAATTTATTTTGATACATGAGATCTTCTTTATCAATTTTTTTAAAAAGCCACGCATAAAATGTCCGCGGATGAGATGCTACCCATGGATAATGACGAAAATTGTTATTTTTTATCACCATAGGGGGAAATGCATGACAATGACCTAAATCACCCTTGGGATAATTAACATATTGTCCATAAGTAAACCATGCATTATTAAAAATATATTCACATGAAATACGGTCAAGTGCTTTTGGAGTCTTAAAATAATCATCCCCATCATATAAAACTACAACCCAATCATCTTCGGCATAATCATGAATAGCTGTATAAATATTATCAAGAGCACCTCTACGCTCGCTATTACGCATAAGAAATATTGTGCTCGAAAGATCATGCACTGCAATATATTTTTCAAGTATTTCATAGGTCCCATCATCTTCTTCAGGTGAACCATCAACAATAACAAGCGCCTGCCATTTTTTATAAGTTTGTTCAACAAGCTTGGTAATATTTTGTATACAATAATCTTTATTTCGATACGTTGGTATCACTACAAAAAAATGTGGTGATGGCGCTTGTGCTCTGCGCGCTTCAGAATCAAAAATAAAAAATACAAGTGTTAGAAAAATTACATATCTTTTCATGATTTCTCCCATGCAGTTGGTAATAACCAACTACCTTCCCAGTGATGAATAGCATACGATTCTGGTTTTAACCATGTCGTGCGATTTTCAAAAGACTGTGTATATCCCCGTGGATAAAAAAATGTTGGTGGAAATGCACAAACACATTCAGAGCATGTTAAAGCAGTATCACAAAATATGCGCGATGCATATATTGGACCAGTTTTTGCTATAATTTGCATAATATGTTTGTTAGTTTGCAGGCCCTCAATGATAGTATTTAATAGCTCGCTTCCTGGACGTGCACCAATAAGACCAATGCCCAGTTGAACACTATTGGTGTCAAGTGGTTGTATGCCTATATAAAAATCATAACATCTATTAAAAATATCGAATGGCTTTAAACATTCAAAATCAGTATCAATATATAATCCGCCATATAAATATAAAATTTCATAGCGGGCAATGTCAGATTTTTCTCCATAATTGCGCGCTGCTTTGTATAAATCTTTATTGCGCATTGGCACGGCAGCTAATGTTTCTTCGGTCCACAAATAATATTCCCAATCAGGATGATTCTTAATCCAACTCTGTTGGAAAGCCTTATATTTTTCAGGAAAGGAGCTGCCAAGCCAAATCTGATGTAACTTTTTTGGTATCTTATATTTTCGAGAATCTTGAACACGTAAAAGATTATTTTTTTGATATAACTTTGAAAAAATTGAATAGGTATGCATATTCCAGGGAACTTTAAATAGCTCAGGATATGCTATTTTTTGCAGAGATTTATCAAAATCAACATAAGTTTTATTTTTATAAAAAAAAACAAAAAATATACTTAAAGCAATACCCAAAATAACTAATATATATACTATTTTTTTCATAGATCATGAAGTGAAGTAAATTCAGTTTTCATGCAGGGTGTAATACGATACGCTTCTATTCCAGAATTTTTTTGTTCATAATACCAGGCAATCGTTTTTTTAAGCCCTTCCTCAAGAGAAATATGTGCTCTCCAGCCAAGGTTGTGAATACGTGTAACATCAAGAACTTTGCAGTGAGTTCCTTCTAATTGTCCATCAAAAATAAAGGCTCCTGTGTAACCAATAATATGTGCTATCATCAATGCTAATTGAGCAATAGTACAACCTTCACCCGTTCCAATATTAAGAGGAGTTTTATAATCTTCATAACTATTCATAAGAAAAAGTGCAGCATCAACACAATCATCCACATATAAAAATTCTCTTATAGCTCTTCCCGTTCCCCACAGAGCAACATGTGGCGCTGATACTTCATGTGCTTTTACAATTTTAGCTATCAAAGCAGGTATGACATGTGCACTTTCGATATCAAAATTATCATGCGAACCATATAAATTTGTAGGCATGCACGTAATAAATTGAGTCCCATATTGTTTATTATATGCATTGCATAATTCCATACCAGCAATCTTGGCAAGCGCATAAGGACGGTTTGTTTCTTCAAGTGGTCCAGTCAGAAGATATGATTCTTTTATAGGCTGCGCACAATCACGAGGATATAAGCATGAAGAACCAAAAAATAATAATTTTTTTGTATCATGAAGATATGCTGAATTAATAACATGCGCTGCGATAAGAATATTGTCATATATAAAATGGGCAGGATACGTAATATTTGCCTTAATGCCACCAACGCGCGCTGCAGCTAAGAACACATATTCCGGCTTTTCGGTCCAAAAAAATGCTTCCACATCTGATTGTACACGCAAATCTAATTGTTGCGGCGTCTGAACAATAACATTCGAATAACCCGCTTTATCCAATGCGCGGCATAGTGCTGAACCGACCAAGCCTTGATGCCCCGCTACATAAATTTTTGAAGATAACTCCATACGCTCTCACTACTACAAGATAAGTTTATTTCGCTACTTTTGCACGGGCAATCGAATTAGTCAAGATGTAGGGCAATCAAATATTTTTTGAATTTAAACAATTTGCTAATTATTTAAATTATGTTAACTTTGTTAGTATGTATAATTATCATTAATATTTTCAAATAGAATAATATAGGCGTCCTATGAAATATATATTTCTTATCGCAACATTAGTCACAACAGTTTTCCTCAATGGTGGCAATCCAGAAGATTTAAAAAGGTTCAAAAACACAGGAGAATGTCCTCGATGCGACCTTTCCAATGAATATCTCTCAAAAATCACACACAAACTCAAAGCCGCAGGGAAAAAAATCAATCTCGAAGGAGCTAACTTACAGGGAGCCCAACTTTTTAGAGCATGTTTAGATGGAGCGAATCTCAAAGAAGCCAATTTAACCTATGCAAATCTTGATAAAGCAGATATCCATGATGCAAATTTAATTGGTACCGACTTGGCTGATGCAAGCTTAAGAGAATGCTATATGACACACAGCTCTGCTCAATTTGCAAATTTTTATAAAGCAGATTTAACTAAGGCATCGGTTTCTCATACAAATCTTAGTTATGCAAAGTTCGCTAAAGCAAATTTAACTCAGACAGGTATGTGGGGAGCAATTTTTACTAATGCGCTGCTTTATAAGACAATTTTAACAAGCGCTAAATTTCATGGGGCAAAAGGTTTGGACAAAACATACTGTCATTATCCAGAACTTAATTATTTAGAGCAGCGAGAAGAAGAAAAAGCAAAATTTTTTGCTGAGCAAGCAAATTCTACTAATAAAAATTAATTTTTTATTGTTTTTAAATCGGCTTGTACCATCATAGTCACAAGCTCATGAAAAGTAATTTTTGGCTGCCAGCTTAAGGCAGTGCGGGCTTTGGAAGCATCGCCCAGTAAAAAATTAACATCAGTGGGGCGAAAATATTTCGGGTCAATTGCTACGCGCAGTTGGCCCGTTTTTTTATCAAAGCCCTTTTCATCAATACCCGTTCCCTGCCAAATAATTTCTTGCCCAATTTCTGCAAAAGCGAATTCGACAAATTCCCGCACAGAATGTGCAACACCAGTTGCAATCACAAAATCATCAGGCTGTTCATGCTGCATCATAAGCCACATAGCTTCCACATAATCACCCGCAAAACCCCAATCCCGGCATGCATCTAAGTTTCCCAGATATAACATTTTTTGCTTGCCATAATATATACGAGCAACTGCGCGCGTTATTTTGCGCGTTACAAATGTTTCACCGCGCAAGGGAGATTCATGATTAAATAAAATGCCATTACAAGCAAACATGTTATATGCTTCACGGTAATTTACCGTAATCCAGTATGCATATAATTTTGCTACTGCGTATGGTGAGCATGGTGCAAAAGGCGTTGTTTCACTTTGTGGGCAGACCAGTGAATTACCAAACAATTCACTGGTTGATGCTTGATAAAATTTTGTTTTTGAGGTTAAACCTAAAATTCTTAATGCTTCTAGGATTCTTAGAACACCCAGAGCATCAGAGTTTGCTGTATATTCTGGTGTTTCAAAAGAAACTGCAACATGGCTTTGTGCTGCAAGATTATAAATTTCATCAGGCTGAATTTCTTGAATAATACGTATGATATTGGTGGTATCAGTAACATCACCATAATGTAAAAAAAAATTACGATGCGCGCTTTCATGTTTATCTTGAAAAAGATGATCTATGCGCGCTGTATTAAACGAAGACGATCTTCTTTTAATACCATGCACCACATAATTTTTTTTTAATAAAAATTCAGCAAGATATGCACCATCTTGCCCCGTTATACCTGTTATTAATGCTTTTTTCATTACAAATAATTCTCATGCCCATGTTCACGCAGATACTGCACAATTTTTTTCATATCTTTTAGTTCATCTTTGCGTGCAATCACAAGAGTTGAATCAGTTTCTATCACATAAAGATTATCCACACCCATAAAAATCGTAAATTTTGAAGACCATGCGCTATTATGTTTACCATTAAAGCTCACTACTTGAGTTTTATCAGGCTGTGCTGCAAAGAATGTTTCAAACGTGCCAACGTCAGACCATCCGAATGTACCTTGAATAACATGTACACCTGCATGCTTTTCTAATACTGCATGATCAAAAGAAATAGACTCAATTTTATGGTAATTTTCAAGAGATTGATGTTCAAGATATTCGTGCATACTATGTAAAAGAGTTGGGGCATGCTGCTCAAAAGTATTAATAAGAAGAGAAGCTGGCGCACATATAATACCACTATTCCACAGCATATTTTTTTTAAGTAGATATTCTTGAGCACGCTGGAGTGTAGGTTTTTCATGAAACTGAGTAACGCACAAAAGATCTTTGTTATCTTTCTCTTTAAATTCAATATACCCATATTCACACGCTGGGTAATGGGGCTGTATTCCAACAAGAACAATCGATGCACATTCTTGCGCATATGCAGCAGCACGTTTAATATCATGAGCAAAAAGTTCAGGCTGTAAAATATCATGGTCAGCAGGTAATAATATTAGTAGCGCATCAGGATCTTTTTTTATAATTGTCAGCGCAGACAATAACACTGCTGCTGCAGTATTGCGCGCTTCAGGTTCTACTATTAATTGTACATGAGGGCAATACTGTTGTAGTTGTGGAGCATGTATCTGCGTGGTAATAATATACGTGTGAGATTTTTCTACAATTTTTGATAATCGCTCAAGAGTTACATCAAGCAATGTATGCGAATCTTTCCATTTAAGAAGATATTTTGGAAGTAGCTTTGTACTCAGTGGCCACAGCCGATTGCCATCGCCTCCTGCAAGAATAATTCCATAAAGATTCATATTATCTTTGTATTTCATGATGATTAAATTTTGCCAACTGAATAGGATTATGTTCTTGCATAGGTTGTGTAAAGCGCGTCAGGCCACAAAAATCGAGCACACAGGGATGATGTTTCAGTTGCACACTATGTTCAATAAAATAGGTATGATCAACTAAACAAGCAACAATATCTGCTTTTTGTATGCCATCTTCAAAATTTGAAATAGTGTTAAGCCCATGTGAGAACAGTGTCTGTTGATTAACATGCGGCTCACATATCATGAGATCGATATCAGTATGTTGTGAAAGTTTTTTTATAATGTGCAGTGCGGGTGATTCACGAAGATCATCAACATTGGGTTTATATGTAGCACCCAATACTAGAACTTGAGCGCGTTGTAATGGATTATTGCTCTGCCATTTTTGTAGTGCTTCTGTAATAGATTGGTAAATTGCAATCGGCCGATGGTCATTCACTTCTCGGGCAGTCTTGATAAGTTGAGTTGATGCTGGAAATGACTCGACTAAAAACCATGGATCAATTGCGATGCAATGTCCACCAACACCAGCACGGGGATGCAAAATAGAAACACGCGGATGTTTGTTTGCAAGCTCTATAAGATTATACACATTAAGATCTGCTTCACGCGCTAATGTTGTAAGTTCATATGAAAAAGCAAGCATCACATCACGGTAACTATTTTCGATAAGTTTAACCATTTCAGCTTCAGCTGCTGTTGTTGTAGTAAGTTCACCTTTTACAAATTTTTTATAAAATTTTAATACATGCGCGCTTGATATTGTATTAATTCCTCCAATAATTCTGGAATTATGTACAAGTTCATAAAAAATATTTCCAGGCAAAACACGTTCCGGGCAATGAGCACAAAAGAAGTCTATTTCTTTGTTAAGCCCTGTTTTTTCTTCTAAAAAATTCGCAACTTTTTCTGTTGTTCCAACCGGCACCGTTGATTCTACAATAATCGTGTCGCCTTTTTTTAAAATATGTGCAATACGAGAAACTGCATTCCACACATATGAAAGATCAGCTTTTTTTTCTTCTGTTAAAGGAGTTGGCACAGCAATAATGTAAATATCTGCTGTTTGCAATGTAGTTGTTGCGTAAAATGCGCCCTGTTCTAAACAAGTTTTAAGTTTTATATCTATTCCAGACTCTTGTATAACAGCATTTCCTGAGTTAATATTTTCGACTCGCTTATGATCAATATCAAATCCAACAACTTGATAACCATGCTCTGCTGCCACTAACGCTGTTGGTAAACCTATATATCCTAGACCTAACACACATATTGTTGTCATATTCTTTACCTCACAATATTCACTATATTTTTGTATAATTGCCACAATCTTTTCTGCAGCATATCCATCTCCATATACCCCTTCATAATTATGAGTTTTTGAAAAACTATAGATAAGCCTATTAAATTCATGAATTATGAGATGTTCATTAATCCCCGCAACACGTGCAAGCCCAATCTCAATTGCTTCATGCCGCTCAACACAATCTTCATTTCTTAAAAGAAGAGTCGGTTTTCCAAGAACTGTTGCTTCTTCCTGAATTCCACCCGAATCGGTCATAACAAAATCAACCAAACTCAAGGTATAAATACACTGTATGTAAGATAGTGGCTCACACAAGAGAAGCTGGTCACATGTTGCAAGATTTGTTTGTTTAATATAAGCAAGTATATGTGGATTGGGATGCAGAGGGTATACAATAAGTATTCGGGGATGTTCTTCGATAATTTTTTTAAGCGCTTTAATAATAGTAATCATGCCACCATCAAAAAGTTCTCGGCGATGCATCGTCAAAAAAATAATTTTTTTTTGGTCGGTTCTTGCTTGGGTAATTATTGCAGTAAGTTGTGGTGTGATAAGTTCGGGATGCTCTTTGATCTTGTTTTGAATATAGTATAAAGCATCAACAACAGTATTGCCCGTTAAAAAAATAGAATCGGCTGGGACATTTTCTGAAATTAAATTTCTTTGGGCAGTTATTGTTGGTGCACAGTGATAGGTTGCCAAACGAGCAATCAATCTTCTGTTCATTTCTTCTGGGAATGGTCGATCAAGCTTTTGGCTTCGCAAACCAGCTTCGACATGAAGTATGGGAATTTTTTTATAAAATGCGGCAAGTGCTCCGGCAAATGCTGTCGTTGTATCCCCTTGAACAAGAACTAGTGCTGGATTAATTTTTTCTATAAGAGGCTTAAGCCCCGTTAATACAGCCTCAGTTATATGATATAAATCCTGCCCTGCCTTCATAACATGCAATTCATAATCTGGTGCGACATCAAAGATTTTAAATACTGACGATAATAATTCTGCATGTTGATGAGTAGAACATATAACAACTGGTAGAGCGCTTCTTTTCAAAGCGTAATACACAGGAATCATTTTTATTGCTTCTGGGCGAGTGCCAATAATGATAAGAACGGGCTTCACATCTGCACCTTTTTAATTCCCACAACATATCACAGAAATTAAAGTGAGCAAGCAAAATTCTTTAAATGTTTTGTTTTTTAGCGTTAAACTAAAAGAAATTTATAAAAAGGGGACCATAATATGAAAAAATTTTTCTTTCTTGTTGCAATACTTTTTTTCAACATCCATAGCATGGATCTTAGATCTACTTTAAATCTCAAATTTAATAATAACATGAAAGATGAGTTTAAAGACCCTCTCTACATAAAATTTGAGCTCGCTGAACATCATGAAAATAAAACTAAAGATCAAAAAACAGCATTAGACTTATTTGAACAAATAACACAACAAGACAAAAGAAAAGATCTCAAGACAAAAGCACTTTATAGAATTGGAAGAATATATAGTAAAAAAGATGGAAATGTACCACAAGATTATCCAAAAGCTTTAGAGGCGTTCAAGACAGCTTCGAGCGACCCTAATATTCATAGAGAAACATATTATAGAGCTCTCTATAGATTAGGAGAATTACATTATTTTGGTTTGGGAACCAAACAGAATTTTTCTAAAGCATACGAATTATTGAGTGACGTTGCCCGTAATAAAGTTGATCTTTATTCACAAGCTGCGGCATTTGTTATGCTTGGCGAAATGTATAAAAAAGGCAAAGCAGTTGAATGCAATATTGGGATCGCCAAAAATTATTTTATGATCGCCGCCAAGCAAA
>Ga0207156_10101_pt1 | contig 21518 bp, 26 predicted proteins | sample Alteio_BWMinHeat_24_FD_153514 | JGI IMG/M metagenome (GOLD analysis project Ga0207156, IMG submission 153514) | Enriched cells from forest soil in Barre Woods Harvard Forest LTER site, Petersham, Massachusetts, United States -... | ecosystem: Environmental > Terrestrial > Soil > Temperate forest >...
TCTGCAGTGACAACTGAAGTTTCAACAGCTCAAGATGTGAAAGCAGAAAAAACTAAGTAATCGTGTTCCGTACATGAGCCGCCACTTTTTTGTCGCGGCTCATGTAATCTCCTCAAATTCTTACAAGCTCAATTTTTAGATTGGAAAAATTTGTCTACACCAATTAAAGTTCTCAAGAAAAAACCTGAGAACAGTAATGATATCATTTAAAACTTCAGCGAGCCATCGCTTTCAACTGACTAGCATCGACTCCACTGACTCGTATCGCTTATCTACAACCTTAAATGTTAAAGCGGAAGAGGGTCAAATTACATTTGAAAAGAAATTTCGATTCATTCCGCTAGAAAGTCCGTATCCAACGAATTTTGTTGAGAAAGTAAAGATTCCCGCAAGTGTGGGATTTGCTCAATGTCAAGCTGATCAAAAGTGCAAGGCATTTGTAGAGTCTTTTCTAAAGGAAGGATATAAGATAGTATAGACATCAGACTCTACAATTTTTTTCAAATTCTAATAACCGACGCTTAATTTCTATATCAAATGCAAAACCGCCCATTTGCTTATCTGAACGGATGACTCGATGGCAAGGAACGAGTAAGGGGAATGGGTTGCGATGACAAGCATTACCCACTGCACGTGCTCCCTTCGAAGAACCGCAAGAAGTAGCTAGCTCGCTATAACTAACTGTTTGGCCAAAGGGGATCTTTTGCATGGCTTTCATCACTTTTTGTTGAAAAAGAGAACCAAACTGTAACGATAAAGAAGAACTGAACCCTTTTGCGTATAGGGAGCACCACTCCAAAAGAATGGGTGTTGCTCCCTTACAAATAAATGAATCGCTAAGTGATAGATGGGTTGCTACAAGCTTCCCATTTAAACTCTCTGCTTGGACGCAGATTTTAGGACCTGAGAGCCACTTATAAAAATTCTTATCGAATCCCATTTGCATTGAAGTCGGCAATGATCTGTTCTCGTTCTTCTAGCGTCTTGAATTTATCAACACTTACAGTTTGGCCATTGAAAAACCATTCTGTATCAGAAGCTTCTTCTGAGTGAAGCTGAGTGGTGCCATGTTTTTTATCATTGCGCCATTGGATTTCTGCTGTAAGATTGCCTAGATCATCAAAGTGGAGTTCTACACCATGCTTTTGACCATTGATGTAGGGAACTTCAGCTATTTTTGACCCATTGCGATAGATAATTTTTGAGCCATCAAGTACACCATGATTCCAGTTGAGTTCCATCAAAGGGCGGCCTGATGCGGTAAATTTGAGCTGTTCGCCATGAAGTTGATAATCATGATAGTTGGAAACAGTATGCACTTGCCCATTTGGATGGTACGTAGTCCGGCTGGCAATGATCCCACCAGCCATATCATCTCGAGAAATGAGAACACCTGTTCGATCACGCTTGATTCTTTCTCCAAAGCCCAATTCAACCGTGGCTTCGAGTTCATGATCTGGTGTGAAATATTTCCCTTCTACGAGAAGTTCATCGTCATATTCTTCGATGCTAAGAGGAACACCTTTTTTATCCCAAAGAGTGATGATCTTTCGGTTATCGAATTCATAAACTTCTTCGCGAATAGGCATACCTGTTGTGTCGTTTACCAATTCTTTGAGAAGGATTCCTTGGTCATAGACAAGTGCTTTTTCTACGATAGAACTGTGGGGGAATGTATGAGTCGTGGCCCCATGTAATTGTCCATTTTCATAAGAACGAGTGATCTTGACGCCATTTTTTAGAGTTGTGACGACTTGACCCTCTTTTTCTCTAGCTTCCCATTCTTTTTCGGAAGTTTCAAACCCATATTTATGGACAAATGTTTGAGAAACCACTTGATCGGTGGAATTAGTCGTTTGGCAAGCAGTGAAACACAGCAAGCCGAGAAAAATGGAAGAAATTCGCTTCATAGACACCTCTATAAACAGGCATGCTAAACTAATTCAGATTCATTTTGCAAGCAGTTTTGCAATATGCTGTTGTATTTTTGTATGCTCTCTTTCAACTTCATCAAAAGAAATCGTTTTGAGCGCATCACGATACGTGAAACGAAATGTTGCATTTTTGTGAGAAACCCCATCAGGGAGATAAAGATCGATGAGTTCGATCTTTTCTAAAAGAGAAGAGGAGACAGATCGAATTGCATCAAAAATCGCATCAATGGGCATTTGTTGATCTATTGGGAGTGTTACATCTCTTTCTGAAGAGGGGAATTGAGGAAGCGGGATCATTTTAACCCCTGTTTTTTTCAACTGCATTAAATAAGGGAGATGGAATTCAGCATAGTATACGCGCTGTTCGATACAAAACTTTTCTAAAAATGAAGGATGAACCTCACCTAAAGAGCCAATCTTCTTATCACCTATATAAACATCTGCTTGACGACCAGGATGGAAAAAGAGGTGATGAGAAGTACGGAATACGCAAGAGGAGAGATCTTCAATCATTGCTTTTAGATCGAAATAGTCAAAATCTACAGCTTTTTGACTCCAATGGGGAGGCTTTGCTTTGCCCGTCAGTAAAATGGCTCCCATCGGAATTTCAACCACTTCGTTTTTTTGTAAAAAATGGATCCGTCCGATTTCGAAAGCTGCAAGTGTCTGATTTTTTTGGTCTATATTTCCTTTCGTCACATGTAAAAGGCCAGGAAGCAAAGAAGTACGCAGAATCGAATATTCTTCCGACTTTGAGTAGGCTGCTTGAAGAAATCCCATCCCTTTTGGAGTGATTTCTCGGGCCATTTCAGCAAGTTTAGGGCTGAGAAGATCACAGTTCAAAAACTCAGTTAACCCAAGGCTTGAGAGACGTCGTCTCATTTCATTTTCAAAAAGAAAAATGGGATCGTTTGGTGTTTGAGAGGTTGTGCAAGAAGGGATTGGTTTTTCGATGTGATTATAGCCATAAATGCGGGCCACTTCTTCAATGAGATCGATCTCTTCATTGACATCAGTCCGATAAAGAGGTACCTCGACAACGTTATTCTTCGTTTTAAATTGGAGTCTTTGAAAAATCTCTTCGATTTCGGTTTGAGAAAGTTTTGTTCCGAGAAGATGATTGATTCGGGCTGTCCGATAAGGGATTTCTTTTGGGGGAAATGATCCTTTTTTGAATTCTACAAAACCCTTAAAAGTGCCTCCCAATAATTGACACACCTCATGAAGAGCTGTTTGTAATCCAAGTGGGTCGGTCCCTTTTTCAAATCGCTGAGAGCTTTCAGATCGCAAACCCATTTTTCTACTCGAGTTACGAATCTGTATAGGATCAAAAGAGGCAGCTTCAAAAAGAACGCGTGTTGTGTTTGTCGATACAGAGCTATTCGCTCCTCCCATAATGCCAGCAATCGCAATCGCCTTTTTCGCATCTGAAATGAGAAGAGTCCCTTTAGGCACATCCCGTTCAACACCATCTAGACTCAAGAATTTTTGAACAGCCGGAGATGGGCCGACGTAGATTGCATTCCCTTCTAAAAGATCAAAATCAAAAGCATGAAGCGGCTGACCAAACTTCATCATCACATAATTGCCGATGTCTACGACATTATTGATCGATTTTTGCCCGCACGCTTCAAGCTGTTGTTTCAGCCAAAAAGGAGAGGGACCAACGGAAACATTTTCGATCAGACAGCATAAATAGTGTGGACAAAGAGTTGCATCGTGAACGGTCAATTCTAACCTGAGGTGTTTTACTGGCAAGGAAGAAGCTGTTCGATTGAGAGGAATTTGAAGGGCTGCCGAGAGTTCTCTTGCAATTCCAAGGGCGCTCATGCAATGGCCCAGATTCGGCGTTAAAGAAAGTTCAAAAACAGGGTCATAGAGAAGTTTAGAGAGGTCTTCTCCAAGCTTCATCTCGCGGGGCAGATCAAGGATTCCGCTGCTATCTTCACTTAAAAATAATTCTTGAGAGGAGCAGAGCATTCCCTCTGATTCTACGCCGCGAATAGAAGTTTTTTCGATCCGTTGCTCACCCAAAATGGCGCCCACTCTGGCAAAAGCAGTTCTCATGCCAGCTCTACAGTTCTCAGCTCCGCACACGAGGGGATAAGTTTGGCGTCCATCAGTCACACTTACGATCTGCAGATTTTTTGCATCTGGGTGACGTTTGGCTGTAAGAACTTCTCCAACGACGACTCCAGAAAAAAGAGGTTGTTCGTTATAGATCCGATCTACCTCGATTCCGAGGAGAGTGAGAACTTCTCCAATTTTAGTCGGAGAGAGCTCCAGGTGAAGAAAAGACTTGATGAGAGATAGGGGTAGTTTCATAAGCCACTAGTTTAGACTTTTCAATTTTTGTCTAAAAGAGTATTTTTTATCATATGATCACAAAAAAATTTCGCATCCTCACTTTTGCCCTGATTTTCAGTGGAACTCTCAACATTGGCCTGATCACGGCTTTTGCTTTTTCTATGTTTAAAGATACCTCGATTGCGCACGCAGTCGTCCGCTCTTCTCAAAAAGAAGAAGGGTATACGAACTCCCAAGTTTTTGGATCGATGGCGAGGTTGACCTTTCGAGAGCTTGTGAGTTTTTTAACCAATCGCGATGCTTTAGAAGAAGGGTATACAAAGAGGGATTTAGCAGTCGCTTCGCTTGTCGCTTTTCATCATTTCAATCTAGAGAAGGCTCTTTTTGGAACCCCCAAACAGATCAGAACAGTTCAAATTTCAAAGTCCCAAAAAATCGACGTATTTCCAGGTCTTACCGAAGATCAATTTGAGGCGATCATTCGGTTTGCGTATCAAGAAAAATGGCCTTTAACTGCAAAAGGTCTTTTCTTCCATTTGCAATCAAAAACAAACCCGAGAGACGAGAGTTTAGAACAAGCCTTTGTTCTCACACCTGAATTTTGTGCTTTGCAACTTCTTTTTCAAAAAACTGACGCGCCTCAAGAACCAGCTACAATCCTTAATCTGATCTCTGAGGGAAGTTTTGAGCTTTTAGAAAAACTGGCTCGAGATCAATCGCAAGTTCTCGATTTTTCAATTGATAAAAGACGAAACTTTCTTTTGAGTTATCTAGCGCTGAACTCCCCCACAGCTGCGCAGCTTCTTTTGCGTACAGATTTTAGTTTCGCTCTCAAAAGACTTGAGGACCGAAGTATTCTTGATCTTCTATCTGCGTCAAAAAGACAAACTGAAGAGGGGACTCGTTTTTGTGTCGAACTTCTCCGCTCGCCTCGGAGCGATGCCATTTTGCAAGCAGCAGCACAGACCCTTTATTCTTATGTAGGAGAACTACCTGTAGCTCCTATCGATCCACAAGTGGTTTTGGCTCGGTTTGCCCCACCTGAATCTCCAGTTATCGCTCAAGCACCAAAGACTCAACCTGCTGTAATTGCGACTTCCAATCGCTTCCATGTTGTAAAAGAGGGGGAAAGTCTTTGGAAAATCTCTCGGCAATATAAGGTGAAAGTGAATGAGATTGTTCAGCTCAATGGACTAGAAAAAGAGTCTCTTTTTCCTGGAATGACTTTAAAACTGCCTCAAGGGACTGGGTCAGAGCCGCCGCGATGAAGTGGGTGGCACTTACAAATCCGTTTGAAAGAGAGGAAGCTTCCTTTAAAAGGACCATGTTTAGTGATTGCTTCTATCCCATATTCTGAACAGGTCGGGAAAAATCTACAACAATGCCCCAAAAAAGGGCTGATAGCAGCTTGATAAAGACGAATTAAAAATAAAATAACAGTTTTCATTGGAACTTAAGTGTATGAGATTTGAAGAATTTCTCAAAGAGTTTGTCCCGGAAGTGGCTCGAAAAACAAGGCAGCTCAATAAAGCCTATTGGATTTTGGAGACGACTGGCTCTGCCGATGCGGCCGATCTAAAGGCAGATCTCGATACGGAGTTGAGAATTCTTTTTAACAATGGGGACACCTACAAAAAATTACTTGAATGGGAAAAGCAAGCCCATGATCCCATTCATCAGCGGCAGCTCAATATTCTCATCCGCGCATTTAAGCAAAACCAGGTTCCCAAAGATCTTTTAGAAGAGATGTCACAAAAAGAGGCTGCTCTTTCTCAAAGTTATGCCAATTTTAGACCTGAGCTAGATGGGACAAGACCCTCCGAAAATGATATTAGAGAGATTTTGAAACATGAAAAATTTCACCTGGTGAGAAAAAAGGCTTGGGAGGCCTCTAAGCAAATCGGGGAGGTTTTAGCGCCTCAAATTTTAGCGCTTGTCCATTTGCGCAATCAGGCAGCTCAAGCAGTTGGCTATAGTGACTACTTTCAGATGCAGCTCGATTTACAAGAAGTTGATGCAAAATGGCTTCTCAAAACACTTGACGATCTCTCTGAAAAATCAGAAAAAGCCTATTGTGGCGCTTTGGCAGAAATTGAAAGGCGACAAGCAGAGCAATTTGGGGTTCCCATTCACGATCTTGGACCTTGGAGCTGGAGTGAGCCTTTTTGCCAAGAAGATCCTCTCGATACAAAAGAACTAGATCAACTGCTCGATGGCATTGATATTGCAAAGGTAAGTGCCGATTTTTATCGAAAGATGGGGATTGATGTGACTTCCATCTTGGCGCGCAGCGATATGTATGAGCGCTCAGGAAAATGCCAACACGCTTTTTGCATGAATCTCGATCGAGAAGGGGATGTCAGGACTCTCAATAACATTAAATCATCTATAAAATGGCTTGAAACTGTGTTGCATGAGCTTGGCCATGCGATTTATGAATTGGGCTTTGATGAAAAGCTGCCTTGGCTTCTAAAAGAACCTCCCCATATGATTCCAACAGAAGCGATGGCTCTCATTGCAGGAAGACAAGCCTACCGATCGGATGCACTTGTCCACCTGATCGGCGATCAAAAACAAGCTCTTCGAAAAAAAGCAGACTTAAGCCTGCGTCGTCGTCAGTTGATTTTCAGTCGTTGGGTGCTGGTCATGACCGCCTTTGAAAGCGAGCTCTATCGCGATCCGAATCAAGATCTAAATGGACTTTGGTGGAAGTTGGTAGAAAAATATCAAAAGATTACGCCTCCCAAAAATCGATCTGGTAAATGGGATTGGGCGACGAAATATCACATCGGGTTGGCGCCGGTTTATTATTTTAGCTATCTTCTCGGGGAAATGTTTGCGTCAGCCATTCAAGAAGCGCTTGTTAAAGAGTGCGGAAGCATGAATCTTACAAGCGAAAAAGCGGGCCAGTTTTTACAAAGCAAACTCTTCAATCCAGGCAATCGAATGAGCTGGTTTGAGCTGATTAAGCACGTAACGGGGAGCCCATTAACTCCCAATGCATGGGTCAAAGAATTTGCCTGAAGATGTATACTAAACAGACAGATCAGTATATACTGCCAACGGCCTGAAACTTTGATTTTGGACTGGCTGCGACTGTGCCCAATCAATCCTCTTCGTCACCCTTCCCGCGTGGGGAAGGGCTTCCTCATTCGGATACGCAAAGCTTTGATTGGGCTTTGTCTCGCAGAGTCCAAAATCAAAGTTTCAGGCCGTTGGCAGTATACATAAAAGCCTGCAACTTCGACTATAATGATCTGGTCCTGATTTTAAAATAATTTCTATGAATTGATTTGTAATCGTTTTTGTTATAACATTAAATATGGCGAGTTGTGTTTATTTAATAATCGCTCGTAATATTATAATAACAAAGGTGTTTCATGGACATTAATCCTATAAGACAACCGGCGGCATCCTCGATCAATCAAGCGAGTAGGCCTGCACAAAAAGACGTGGTGGCAAAGAAAGTAAGTCAAATTGGGCTGCCAAAATTGCCTCAAAGAGGCGGCCTTGCCAATCGAGAAATGGTTCTGCTGAAAGAGACAAGTGAGCTGAGTAAGTATATCCAAATGGATTGGGATTCTTTAGATCCTGCAGAACTTGCAAAAATGATCATTGTATTAAAAGATCGTGTTGCCCTTTTTTCTGGAGTTTCTCCTGCCATTGAAAAAATTAAAAAAGAAGCAGATAGACTTCATTTTCAGTTTGTATTTCCTGTTGTTTTAGAGTTGGATAAGAATTCTGCCTCTCCTTCTTTTGCAAAGACCATTCACAATCTTGCTGACAAGATATTGAAACAAGGGTCTGTTGAGCCATTTTCTTTATTAAATCAACGACAGATGCAAGAAGTCAGGAGGCTAAGTGCTCCTTAAAAAAAATTTTTGAAACAATTTCGAGCATGAAAGCGCGCTCAAATCGTCGACCGCTAGGCTTCGCAAACCCATCCGTATTCATGCAATACGAATGGGTTTGCGATCGGCGATTTCAGCGGCTTTGATGCCGAAATTGTCTGAAAAATTTTTATGAAGGAGCACTATCATGAGTCCAGAAGGTTTATCTTACGCAATGAAAGGATATGTGAACGCATTGAAACATCAAGTAGAAGTTGCTCAAGCTTTTTTCTTCGGCCGTTTAATGGAAGGGATGGAAGGTCTTTTGCATTTGCCCGAAGATGTTCGCTTAAGAGTTGATCAATTGATCTGGATTGCTGCAGGCGATGCTGCGATCGATCCGACCGAAAAAGAATCCCAATCTCTCATTGCAGCTGCTATCATGCGCTCCGTTGAAGAGAGGATGGGGATGGATGATGAGTTATAAACTCAGAAAGGACACAAACTTTTCGGACACTTGGATGGCTTTCTGGAAGGTGAATAAAGCGTAAGTTAGGGTAGGAAGATCCCTTTCTCTAAATTCGACCAAGATGGCCGAATGGCCTTTTTTAGGTTGTCCTTCGTAGAAGTCTAATTCCATATGAAATTGTCTTTCTGTGGAAGACAATTATGTTAACGAACTTGTTTTAAGTTAGTTAAGTATTTTCTAAAATAGCGGGATGAAATTCATTTTTAAGAACATCGCCAAAGTGATAGCCGAATGCCTTTAAATTATTTGTAAAAGGGTCGTGGCTATTGTGGACATAAACTGCATTCGGTAACGCATAGATCACAATATAAAGATTATTCGACACGGAAGGCCAATCGAGAATCAAATCAGGTTTAAAAAAAAGAACGTGATTTGATTTTGTAGGCTCGGGAAGGATTCCAAGAGGAGAGGGGCGTTTAGGCATAATGGGATTTTCTGCAATGGCTGCACAAATGGCCATCCCTTGAATGCTAACAAGCTCTTTTAAGGTTCCCTTTTTTTTCGGCAATTCCTCACGTAAAAAGCAGTGATCGCATCCGAGCCTTAAGCTGTTTTTTCCGGTAAGCGTGAGGGCAATAGGAGCCAGAGTACGCAGCAAAAAGTTTTGAAGCACAGGTGTGTTGCGCCAAATATCTCTACCTGTTGTGTGAAGAAGCGGATATATTTTTTCTAGACTCTGCTCAAATTCAATAAATCCACTCTTGGTGAAAAAGATCGCTTGTTGAGCTGAGATGATTGTTTTCATGCTAAATTTTTAAACCGGATTAAAGTTTCATCAATCACTGATTTTTCAGCAAAACCAGAGAGGCGAATGTACCCATCTCCTTCTTGCCCAAAGCCAATCCCCGGAATTGTCACAATCTGTGCATTTTCAAGAAGAAAATCAAAAAATTCCCAAGAAGTTACCTTGGGAGGAGTTTTACACCAAACATAGGGTGAATCAATCCCGCCATAAACAGTATACCCGAGCTGCTTGAGTCCGTCTCTTAAAAACTGAGCTCGCTCAATGTAACTTTGAACGGTTTCGCGCATTGCCTTTTGCCCAAGAGGGGTATAAAGAGCTGCAGCTGCCCTTTGAATCGGGTAGGAAACGCCATTTGATTTTGTCTCGACTCGCCTTTTCCAAAGAGAATGAAGAGAATGGATCGCTCCCGCATCTCGCAATTTTAGCTCAAAAGGAACCACTGTATAAGAACAACGCAAGCCAGTAAACCCTGCCGACTTAGAAAAGCTCCGTATTTCGATCGCAACTTCTTTAGCACCCTCAATTTCATAAATCGAGCGAGGGGCATCTGAAGTAATAAACGCCTCATAGGCTCCATCAAAAAGGATCACAGCTTCATGGGCTTTTGCATAATTTACCCAACGGGTGAGGAGCTCTTTGTCCATAGCAAGACCTGTTGGATTATTGGGAGAGCAAAGATAAATTAAATCTACATGAGCATAGGGCGGTTGGGGCTGCATCCCATTTTCTTCGGTGCAAGGAAGGTAAGTAATCCCCCCATAACGGCCTGTTTTTAGGAGGGGGCGGGTGCGACCTGCCATCACATTGGTTTCAACATAAACAGGATAGGCTGGATCGGGAATGGCCACTCGATTATCTACAGAAAAAATTTCTTGCAGATTGGCTATATCGGTATTGGCTCCGTCAGAGATGAAAATCTCTTCTGGCGAAATGAGGTTGCTATAGTCAGTTTTTGCAATTGCTTCTCTTAGGAATGCATACCCCTCAGATGGGCCATATCCCCGAAATGTTTTCTTGTCACCCATCTCTTGTGTTGCTTTTGATAGGGCCTCGATCACAGGCGGGTAAAGGGGGGTAGTCACATCTCCCACTCCAAGATTGAGAATCGAGCTTCGAGGTAGCTTGATTTTGAGCGCTTCTACTCGCTTTTCAATTTCTGAAAAAATATAGTTTGAACCGAGCTTTTGGTAGTGGTGATTTAATTTTGTCATGGGAAATAGAATAATCTGCTTGTCCATAACACTCAAGTCAAACAAAATGTAGTGAATATGAATCCTCTTGAAAATTTGAAAACCCAGCTTGAAATAATTGAAGAAAGACTTGGCTATGTCTTTGAAAATAAAGATCTTCTAGTTTTGTCTCTCATTCATCGCTCATTTATCAATGAATTTCGAGCCGAAGGCTTACAGCATAATGAACGGCTTGAGTTCTTGGGAGACTCTGTCCTTGGCTTGGCCGTTGCAGATTATCTTTATCATCGTTTACCTGGCCATCCGGAAGGACAGCTGTCTCAGCTTCGCTCACGTCTTGTCGATGCCAATTCGTGTGCTCAGTATTTGCAAAAACTGATCTTGTCCGAGTATATTTTATTAGGAAAGGGGGAACGTTTAAGCGAAGGACGTACTAAAACTTCTATTTTAGCAGACGTTTTTGAAGCTCTTTTAGGGGCTATCTATCTCGATGCGGGACTTGCTGTCTCTAAATCTTTTCTTTTTTTCCATTTTGAAACCGAGTTTGAAGCTGCAATCGGCTCTCCGCCTCGCAATTACAAAGCCGAATTGCAAGATCTTTCTCAAAAGAAATTCCAGAAGACGCCCGTCTACAAAGTAGTTGATGAGACAGGACCTGATCATGCAAAAATTTTCCATGTGATGGTTTGGATAGATGATCAAGAAGCGGGAATTGGGATGGGCGCTTCCAAAAAGGAAGCGGAACAAAGAGCCGCATTTGAAGCTTTATCTAAGAGGCCACTATGAAAGTACTTTGGGCATGCCGCGAATGTGGTCATTCACAGTTAAAATGGACTGGAAGTTGTCCCACTTGTAAAAACTGGAATACTTTTATTGAAGAGCAGACGGTCAAAGAAGAAAAACGATTTGAGGCTAAAAAACTAGAGAAGCCCAAAGCGGTTCGTCTGTGCGATGTGAATGTCAACGAATTTAAACGGATACAAACACAAATGGGGGAGCTCGATCGTCTTTTGGGAGGAGGACTTGTTGAAGGATCTCTCATTTTAGTTGGGGGAGAACCGGGTGTTGGCAAATCGACTTTGATGCTTCAAATTGCAAATGCGTTGGCCAGCCAAGGGCTTACTGTTTTGTACGTTTGTGGAGAAGAATCTGCTGCCCAAACATCTTTGCGTGCAAAAAGATTGAGCATAGATCATCCAAATTTATATCTTTTAAGTGAAACCTGCTTTAGTTCCATCAAAGCACAAATCGATGAGATCAAGCCAGATGTTTGTATCGTTGACTCGGTGCAAATTGTCTATAAATCAGAACTTCCCTCAGCCCCTGGGTCTGTTGTTCAAGTCAGAGAAATTGCCACAGAATTTATGCACCTTGCCAAAGGACATGGAATCACCACTTTTTTAATCGGACACGTGACCAAATCGGGCGAAATTGCAGGTCCTCGCGTGCTAGAGCATTTAGTGGATACAGTGCTCGATTTTGAAGGAGATCGACAACATGGATTTAGACTTCTTCGATCGATTAAAAATCGTTTTGGAGCGACTGATGAAATCGCTATTTTTCAAATGAAAGAAACCGGTCTTATGGAAGTGCCCAATCCATCTCAAGCCTTTCTCGAAGAGAGAATGAAAGAGATTCCAGGTTCTGCAATTGTTCCAGGATTGGAAGGGGCTCGCTCTTTTCTTTTAGAAATCCAAGCGCTTGTCACTCCCACTGCCTTCCCGAATCCATCTCGTAGATGTGCAGGACTCGACGCCAATCGTTTAGGGCTTCTTCTGGCAGTTCTCGATAAAAGAGTCGGCTATCAGTTACATCATTGCGATGTCTTTGTAGCGCTTGCTGGAGGATTAAAGATTGTTGAACCTGCGATTGATCTCGGTATCGTGGCTTCTATTGCCTCTTCTTTTACGAACCGTTCCATCCCTTCTGATTATATCATTATTGGAGAAGTGGGTCTTGGTGGAGAAGTGAGGGGAGTGAGCCGTATAGAGACTCGTTTAAAAGAGGCGATTCACATGGGCTTTAAAAAGTGCATTTTGCCAAAAAAAAATCTCAAAGGGTTATCTCCTCACATAGGAGAAAAAATCACTCTGATCGGCGTTGATCTCGTCGATCAAGCCATTCAAAATATTTTATCATGAAAATGAAAGTAGGGGCTCGTTCTTCTCCCTTATCTCGTGCTCAAGTAGAAGAGGTAAGACTTGAATTCAGTTTTGATTTTGAAGTGATCTGGACGACTACGATTGGAGATCGGGATCAGACTACTTCTTTGCGGGGCTTGGGAAAAACTGATTTTTTTACTCGGGAGCTTGACGAGATGCTTTTGAATGGCGAAATTGATGCAGCCATTCATTCAGCTAAAGATTTGCCTGACCCAATCCCTAAGGGGCTTAAAATTGCATGGATCTCTAAAGGACTTGATCCTCGCGATAGTCTTGTTTTCAAAGAACCTGTTCGCGTGGTTGCTACATCAAGTGTGAGAAGAGAAGATGCTGTTCGGATTCTCTATCCTGATTGTCGATTTGTTGATTTGCGCGGAACCATTCACGAACGATTGGCAAAGTTAAATACAGAGGTGGATGGGGTGGTTGTTGCAGAAGCTGCACTGATTCGGTTAAAACTAACGCATTTACATCGTGTTTTTTTGCCCGGAAAGCCTTTGGCTTTACAAGGAAAACTCGCTATTGTCTGCAGGGCGGATGAAAAAATTATACCTTGGACTTAATCCTCAACCAGGAACCATCCATTATCCCGTAATCCGTACGGAAGTGTGTACGTGTGATATAAAATCTGCAATGGCTCTTTGGCCTGAATTTACGCATATCATCTTCACGAGTCAAAGTGCGGTTCACTATTGGCCAGGTCCTTGGGACAAAAAGATCATTGCAATTGGACCTGCAACGGGATCGGCTTTGCAAAAAAAGGGGCTAGATCCACTGATTGCAAGAGAAGCTACTCAAGAAGGAGTCATTGAGCTAATAAAAGAGATTCGGGATTCCGAGGTCTATTTTTTCTTGCCGAGATCAAGTCGTGCGCGACCTTTGCTTACAGATTATTTAAGGCTCAACAACATCTCTTTTTTTGCCCTTGATCTTTACGATACAGTTTTGCAAAAGCTAGAGCCGATCCCTTGCCTTGAAGAAATCGATGAAATTATTTTTAGTAGCCCAACGACAGTAGATGGATTTATCCAAATTTATGGGAAGCTTCCTAAAGATAAAAAACTAACGACGATCGGTCCGGTTACAGCAAGAGCTCTTGCTCGCTGTTTTGGGTGTGATAAAGAAAAAATAACAAAGATATTAGGATAGACGGCATACGCATCAACCTAACTCTTTAAAAAAGACTAAATTCCCTCTGAGGCTCTCTGCGTCCTTCGCGCCTCTGCGGTACATTTTTAATTCCTTTTGCAAAACTCATCTGAGATTAACGCGTCGTTAGCAGGATTCAAAATTCACCGCAGAGGCGCAGAGGGCGCAAAGGACCGCAGAGAAAGATTTTTAATTTATCTATCTCATTTCTAAAATATTATGAGATTTTAGGTTGATGCGTATGGGATAGACAGGATAAAAAAAGCGACTAAGCCGCTCCTCTACCCATCCTGACAGCGAAACTTCGTTGAGCGGATCTTGTCTATCCTGTAAAATTTTCTTTTTTAGAAGGTGAAAGAAATGGGTCTGCATAGATATAGTCTAGATTTGATGGAATAAGGAGATTTTCAATGTCAGAGCAACAGACTAGTTATCAACTTCCCGAGCTACCTTACGATTTTAATGCTTTAGAGCCAGTGATTTCAGCAGAAATCATGGAACTCCATTATACCAAGCACCACAAGGGCTATGTGACGAATTTGAATGCGGCCCTTGAAAAATACCACAAGGCAGAAAGCCAAAATAACGTCGCTGAAATGATTGCTTTACAATCTGCCATCAAGTTCAATGGCGGCGGACATATCAATCATAGCATTTTTTGGACCATCTTAGCCCCGGTGTCGAAGAGTAGTGGTGGACCCAAAGGGGACCTTGCTAAAATGATTGATCGCGATTTCACCTCTTTTGATGCTTTTAAAGAAAAATTTAATGCGACAGCTACCGGAGTTCAAGGATCTGGTTGGTGCTGGCTTGGTTTTAATAAAGGACTTAAGCGGCTGGAAATTGCCACTTGTTTAAACCAAGACCCTTTAAGCACCCTCGGGCTTGTCCCCATTATGGGAATCGATGTATGGGAGCATGCGTATTACCTTCAGTATAAAAACGTTCGAGCTGACTACGTCAAAGCTATCTGGCAAATCTTTCATTGGAAACACATTGAAGAGCGATTTGCTAAGGCAATTGTTTAATTATACACAAGTTGATTGAAAAATTGAATTTTGGCAGCGCCAGCATCCCAGCTTTTTCATCCGCCTGCATCGGCGTCGGCAGCCTTGATGAAAATTCTGGGCGCTGGCTTTGTCAAAATCAAATTTTTTGAATCAACTTGTGTATAAGGCTTGATTCATTGGGCGCTTTTAACTATTATAATGCGAGTTAATTTATGGGACTTTTTTCTCGCAACAAACCTAAGATTAAAATCCAGACTACTAAAAAGGATGGATTTAGCGGTTGGATTAAGTGTTCTGGCTGCAGTGAATTGATTCATGCGAATGAGTTATCGCAGAATATCAATTGCTGTCCGAAGTGCACTTATCATTACCGCTTGTCACTCAAGCAGCGGATCCAGCTGCTCGCAGATGCCGAAACTTTTCAAGAATTATTTACGAACATCAGGCCTGTTGATACACTGAATTTTGTCGATACTGAGAGCTATAAAAAGCGGATCGAAGATGCTGTGAAGAAAACGGGTAGAGATGATGCGGCATGTGTTGGAACGTGTCAGATTGAAGGTCATAAAGTCGCTTTAGGAGTTTTGGATTTTGCCTACATGGGTGGATCGATGGGATCGGTTGTAGGGGAAAAGCTCACTCGATTGATTGAGCTTGCAACCGAGCAAAATTTAGCTTTAATCATTGTCTCGGCCTCAGGTGGAGCTCGTATGCAAGAGTCCATTCTTTCGTTGATGCAAATGGCTAAAACCTCTGCAGCTTTATCCAGGTTACATGAAAAGAGATTGCCTTATTTTTCTGTTTTGACGAATCCAACAACAGGGGGAGTGACGGCTTCTTTTGCCACTCTTGGGGATGTGATTATTGCAGAACCTGATGCGTTGATCGCTTTTGCTGGGCCTCGGGTTGTTGAGCAAACGATTGGTCAAAAACTGCCTCCTCGTGCTCAGAAATCAGAATTTCTTCTTGAAAAAGGGATGGTTGATTGTATTGTTAAACGGTCTGATTTGAAGGCTCGTTTGGCCTTTTTTATCGAATTTTTTACGCATAATGAACGCTTGTTTGATCAAGATGATGTTGCTAAAAAATTGCCTGGGGCGTTAAAAGAGCTATTCAAGCTAACAGAAGGCGCTTATGTATAAAGTTCCTGTTCCGATCCAAGTGATTGATGAAGAGTTAATTCCTTTATATGCGACAGAACTTGCATCTGGCTGTGATGCGCGAGCTGCAATTACAGAGCCAATGGTCATTGCTGCGGGCACTTCTGCGCTTGTTCCAACAGGTGTGAAGGTGGCCTTGCCCGATGGGTATGAGATCCAAGTGAGACCGCGTAGCGGTTTTGCAGCGAAGAATCAAGTGACTGTGCTCAATACTCCAGGAACCATTGACAGCGATTATCGAGGCGAGATCTGTATTATTTTGATGAATCATGGACGCGTTGATTTTGTGGTGACACCAAAGATGCGGATTGCTCAGCTCGTTCTTTCTCCTGTCATTCAGGCTGAATTTGTTCGGCATGAATCTTTATCAGTAACTCAACGGGGAGAAGGGCGGTTTGGCCATACTGGCACGAATTAATCCTTTTCAAAAACCGTTAAAAAGAAAGGAATTCATGAGAATCTCCGATTATTTGGATTCTCTTCTGATTGTTTTTCTCGATGTAGATACGCGCGATCAAGCCATTGATTCGCTGATCGATGCTCTTGAGAATGAGGGTCATCTTCCTAGGAAAGAAGTGTTTCGTAAAGCGATTTTCGATCGTGAAGAACTTATCTCTACTGGGATTGGAATGGGCGTTGCAGTGCCTCATGCCAAGCTCAAAGAATTTAGCGACTTTTTTATCGCGATTGGTATTCAGAAAAAAAAAGGGGCTTGATTGGAATTCCCTTGATAAGGCTCCAGTCCGTCTAATTTTCATGATCGGTGGCCCAGATCATAAACAAAATGAGTATCTTCAGATCCTCTCTCTTCTGACATCAGCAATTCGCGATGTCGATCTAAGAAAAAAAATCCTCACAGCACAAACTTCCGAAGAAGTTTTCGATCTATTCCGTAATAGTTAATACATTATTTGAAAGATTTTTTTGGCTGATTTATTACAGTATATAGTTTATAATAATTGTAATAAAAAAAAGGTGAATTATGTCTTTAAAAGTAGAGTTCAGTGATGTAGCTGCATTTACACAACCGTGTAATCAAAAATTTTATCTCGAAAAAACAAGAAATCAAATTCATGTAGATGGGATCCGTTCCGATGTAACTGATTTTTTACAAAATACTGAAAGCTCAGGGAAATTGGACAGTCTGATCGCAAAAATTAAAAAATTTCTTGGTTTGATTTTGGACGGGTTAAAGGCTACGGGGAAAGCTCGGTCGGTTCTTCTCGAGGCAAAACAATCTTTGAAAACCGTTAAAGCGGATCAGATTCAAGAAAAAACGATTGTTGAAGCGTCTAATGATGAGGCCTTATTTACAGGAGCCTGCGATAAAGAATTTTATCTTGATAAAACAAAGATTTTACGAGAAATAACGAATCTTTCACAAGATAAAGCAAGCGGAGATGTTGACGAAAAAATAGCCAAGTATAGGTCGTTGATTATAGAAGGTTTAAAAACTGTTACTGAAACAGAGTCAGTGCTTCTGGATACAGTAAAATCTTTGACAAAGACGGTTTTGATGCTTCTAACACAAGAAGCTCCAGTTATTGCTCCTGTTCAACAAGCAGAAGAAGCTCCAGTTGTTGCTCCTGAAGAAGTCATAATTCTCCCGTGGATTGATCTAGGAATTACTCCTGTAGCAGAAGCTGTTCAGACTGAAGTAAAAACGGCCCCTGAAGCAGCAGTCGGAATTAACTACTCACCTGAGGAAGCGATGGAACTCGCTGAAAAATGGAAGAGAAGGTTGTAAAAGTAAATTAATGTGACGCTCACTCTTAAGTAGCGGCAAACCTAACTTGGAACCTGCGGGCCAACGATTAGGGAGCCGCGTTCTTAAACACCCTCTTAGGCTCTGAAACTAAAATTCTGGAGTTTATAACCAACAATCCCTAGAGACATGAAGTTGACTACGCTGAAGAACAGGTTACTAAATCCTGTTGATGTATTCTGAATAGCCGCCAGTGTGCTGAATGCTTGAAAACTATCAGAAGGCAACATCAACATGGTCAAAGCAGTAAAAAATATCGTAGTGACTAAGCCGTCAATCAATTGCGCTATACTCACAACAGCCTTCAGAGGAGATGCAAACAAAGGACCAACAATTGGGGTCGCTTGTGCGTTGTTCAAACTCTTTTGAACGTATAGCATTGTCATAGGATCTAGCATAATCAAACCTTCTTTGTTAGAAATTTGGAAGCAGTGTAGTCAAAAAGCAGGATTGTTGAGAAGTTGGAATTGCGGGTGTGACGGTTGTGACAAAAGATTGGAGACTAAATATATAAATTGATAAGCTTCTTCAGCCAATAAGGGTTTAAGCGAGCTTAGCGTCAATGAATAAAATCGCCTTTTTTCTCCTGATTATAAGCTTTTTAGCTTTTCAGACAGCCTCTTCCAATTGCCCTCAGATTGGCCAGTTTGGAGCTCATTTTTCCGAGGAGTTTCTTTATTGGGTGGGAAATGAAAAAGGGCTCGGATTTACCAATCACTCTGCAAATGTGTTGACGACTGATGATTTTACCCACAATTCAGTGATCAATCCCACATTTAAATGGGATTTTGGTTTCAGGTTGGGTGGGGGTTATACACAATCCAATTGCCAATGGAGCTATCAAACCTATTGGACCTATCTTAGATCAAAAGCTGAAACTCAAAAATCTGTCAATTCTGGATCTCCAGATTTTTTAGGGATTTATCCTATCTGGTCCATGGGCCCAGATACTCTAGCTGGAGATTATGTTTCTTCCGCATCATCCAGTTGGCGTCTGTTTATGAATATGATCGACTTGATTGCCCAATATAATTCCTCCTGTTTTTTCAATCGGCTCATTTTGATGCCTTTTTTAGGGGGACGCGGAGTTTCTCTGAGCCAAAAGCTGACTGCTCAATATTCAGGAGGGACTTTCTTTAATGGGGTTGATCATAATGTTTTGCACAGCAGTTATCTTGGAGCAGGACCACGCTTAGGACTGAATGCAGATTGTTATTTGGCTTACGGGTTGAGCCTATTTGGACGGGCTGCTGCTGCTCCCATTTTTGGTCGTTTTCATATCAAACAACGTGAGACATACTTAGGCAATCTACGATTTTCTAGATCCACTGTAAAGCACCGTCTTCTCCTTGGAGCTGATTTTGCTGCAGGCCTTAGATGGAAATAGGCATTGGTCGATGAGAAGATCTATGTGATTTTGGACTTAAGTTGGGAAGGACAAGAGTTTTTCTGTGCTAACAGATTCTACCGAGGCAGATTCCACTTCTTTGAAGAAAATCGAAACCTGTTTTTACAAGGTCTAACAGGTAGTGCTGCCTTGGATTTTTAGGAGAAAAAGATGAAATATTTTGTCCTGTTTGTTATAGCTTATATCACTTCCGTTCTAGCAACACCTGCACAAGTCATCATCATTCCAAATGGAGAAATCGATAGTTCAGGAAATTTGACGCAACAAGGATTAGAGCGCGCTGGTGCTCTAGCTGACTATATCACTTTGACTCCCAATTTTACGAGTTTTGGACAACCGTTATCCATTTTCGCAGCGCGCCCCACAAATGCTATAGCTCAAAATACTCAATGCTGCATACAGACTGTAAGCCCAACAGCCCAGCTATTGGGTTTACCTATTCACAGTGGATATTCTACACAGCAAAACTCTAGTATTGCCTCCTTTATCCTCAATGATCCCAAATACAATGGTAAAACTGTCTTGATCTGCTGGCGTTCTGACAGCATTCAGGCCTTGGGTGCGGCGTTGGGAGTTTCTTCGCCCCCAACGTTTGCAAGTGGGAATAACCAGACCTGGTTGATCACTTTCTCATCAGGTGCTTCCTTGCAGGTCTTGCCACAAGATCTGTTGTCTAGCGACAACACGACATTGTCTGGATGCGGATCAGTGCCCTACCCCTCAAATACTGGCTATCTGGCTCCTGAACCCATTACTGAATCACCCCAAGTGTGGAGCTTTGTCAGCGAACCTAATTTGCACCCTATGAAAATTACAGTGAATACTTTGAACCCCGGTGTATCGACAGGTTCGATCTTTGTTGCCCCTTATGCATTTTCATCTGATTCCATCTATGGGCAGCCAGGTTCATTTATTTTGGCAAATAACGGGGATCCTGTTTGGTGTCGGCCTTTAAGTAGTACAAACTTAATGAATACTGATTTTCGAGTACAATCGTTCAATGGGAATTTAGTGCTGACCTTTTGGCAAGGTACTCTGGCTACGCCACCAGCTTATACAAATGCACCTGGCGGCTCTTCTGAGCCGTGCTCTTGTTATTATATCTTGGACAATACCTATGCAACAATCAAAACAGTATCTGCACAAAATGGTTTTACGTCTGATATTCATGAATTCTTACTCACGCCCAGCAACACGGCGCTCTTCCTTTCTACGAAAACTGTGCCGATGGATTTAACCCCTTATGGGGGGCCCTCAAAATGGATTTGTACAGAATTTTGCAATCCAAGAAGTCGATCTACAAACAAACAACCTGTTATTTTTTTGGGATGCTTTGCAGAATATTCCTCTCACGAATTCTTTTGAACCTGCATCAAGCGCAACTAGCAGCGGTAATATATGGGATGCTTATCATTTAAATTCGATAGGTCTCACAGACAGCGTAAATGATATTTTAGTGTCTGGGCGCAATACGTGGACAATTTATAGAATCAACAAACCAACAGGCAGTATTGTTTGGCAACTCGGGGGTAAACAAAGTAGTTTCACAATAGGAAGTGGGGCGGAATTTTCTTGGCAGCATGATGCCCGTTTTTTGCCGACGAACATCGTCAGCTTATTTGATGATAACTCTTCGGGTACATCGACTCCTCCTGGAGCCCCTTCTCATGGATTAGAATTGCTGTGTCCCTAATTTTTCTTTGGGGGCTTCTTCTACAAAAGGAGAAAAATCCTCTTCCTGTTTCCAGTTTAAAACCCAATTTTCAATTTCACTGCGACTAAATCGATACTGGTTATTTAAACGATAGTAAGGAATTTTCCCATCCGAGATCCACCGTTTCACTGTTGTCTCAGAAACATTCAAGAGTTCAGTGACATCCTTCAACTTTAAATCCATATCAATACCCCGCAAAAGTCGAAAAATAGCAAATCTGTTTTATTTTAGAAATGAAAAACTATCGACACCCGCTTACCCCCTCTGTTATTACATCCGAAACTCCAATGACTGCACTCCTCGTATCTAATGCTTTTACTTGATAGTAGGGACCAGTACTGCTCACTACAATAGCGGTTTCAAAACCGTTTTTTGCTTCAGTTGCTACCAAAGATAGACTGGTGGGGCTACTTCCAGCAAACACTTGCCAAGTGTTTGTTTCGGTGGAACCATTCCAGGATGCATATACTGTAGTCACCCCATTGATTGATTGTACTGCAATGCTTGGCGGATAATAGGGGGTGCCCACCCAATCGAAGCGATAAGCCCGATAAGAATAATTGGTGCCCGGCATGGAAGCGTCGTATAGCAAATTTAAAGAGGGATTGCTCTCTG
>Ga0207156_10074_pt1 | contig 21442 bp, 21 predicted proteins | sample Alteio_BWMinHeat_24_FD_153514 | JGI IMG/M metagenome (GOLD analysis project Ga0207156, IMG submission 153514) | Enriched cells from forest soil in Barre Woods Harvard Forest LTER site, Petersham, Massachusetts, United States -... | ecosystem: Environmental > Terrestrial > Soil > Temperate forest >...
AGGCGAAGGGCCTTCTTGACCACGTTATAAGCTATCGCGCCGTGTGAGACATGGATCTCGTAATCTCCGGTCCCAGGCAAGGAACCCTCCCAACGAACCACTCCGCGACTCCCAATCCCATCAAGCAGCGTCGAACTCATTCCCGCTTGATAGAAGCTTGAATGGATCCAAAACACGACCCCGGGGCATGTCCTTGGATTTCTTATCAACTTGATGCAGCGTTACCGTCAGCCTCTGTCCCGCTTGGCCACAAACCGGTGGAGGTTATTGCTGTAGGACCTTAGCACCCCATGCAGAAACGCGGAACTTCGACCGCCAGCAAAGTCGATCCTCTCGACGGCTCCTGCGCTCCCGGACCTCGACAAGCCCGCCTAAGATCTCGAATAAAAACCCGAGTCCATCGATTACGAGGTGAACACGTTAGTCTGAAATAGTCACCGTAGCAATGCTATCGCCGGCGCGCAGTTGTTTGGCGGCATCTAATCCGCCGACGACGCGCCCGAAAACCGCGTAATTCCCGTCCAGAAAAGCCGCAGGGCCGAGTGTGATGTAGAATTGGCTCGACGCGCTATTGGGATTCTGCGATCTCGCCATAGCGACCCCCCCGGCGTCTCCGTGCTTTAGATCGGCAGTCACTTCGAGTTTTATCGTGCGCTCGCGACCTGTCTGGGGATCGATGAACCCTCCTGTGCCGTTGCCTTTCGGATCGCCGCCTTGGATCACGAATCCAGGCTCGTAGCGGTGAAACTTCAATCCGTTGTAAAAGCCGCGCCCGACCAGGTCAATAAAATTACCCGCCGTTATGGGCGCCTTATCCTCATAAAGTTCAATCGTAATTGAGCCTTTGCTTGTCTCCAAAATTGCCTTTCGATTTGCCACCTGGTTGTCTCTCCTTTGAAATGTCCGACAAACTTCAGTTTGTCGCTGGTGGGGAAGGGTCCGGGCCAGAGCCCCCCGCCTCGCAAGCACGCCCTCGGTTGCCCTGGAAACACTAGCACCCGAGCGAAGCTCCACACAAGTTGCCGCTCTCTCGCCTGTCGTTAGCACATCAAATGTCGCTTCAATTAGCACGTGACATGTCCGCTTTCAGGCGGAGCGGGTAGCCTCAGAGAGCGGAGGTGAGAATGAGGGAATACCCGAGGGCCGCAGTGGAGCGGGCAATGAAGATACAAGAGATCATATTGCGAGCGGTGGCAAAGCGAATCAGTTGGTTGCAGGCGGCGCAGATCATCGGGATCAGCGCGCGGCAGATGCGGCGGATGAAGGAGCGTTACGAGGAATATGGGTACGATGGGCTATTCGACCGACGCAAGGGGAAGCCGAGCCCAAAGCGGGTGGCGATGGCGGAGGTGGAGAAGGTGCTGCAGCTATACCAGGAGACGTATTACGACTTCAATGTGCGGCACTTTCACGAAAAGCTGGTGGAGGAGCACGGGATCAAATTGAGCTACACGTGGGTGAAGACGGCGCTGCAAGGGGCGGGGTTGGTGAAGAAAGGGCGGAAGCGTGGGGCGCACCGGAAGCGGCGGGTGCGGCGGGCGTTGCCAGGGATGCTGCTGCATATCGACGGGAGCAAGCACCGGTGGTTGCAGGACGAGCGCTGGCACGATCTGATCGTGATCATGGACGACGCTACAAGTGAGATCTATTACGCGCAGTTGGTGGAGGAGGAATCGACGGCGACGGTGCTGGCGGGGATCCGGGTGGTGGTGCGGGAGCGCGGCATCTTCTGCTCGCTATACAGCGACCGCGCGAGCCACTTTTTCTTGACGGCGAAGGCTGGGGAGAAGGTGGATCGGGAGCGCCTGACGCAAGTGGGAAGGGCGCTGAAAGAGCTGGGAATCGAGGCAATAGCGGCGTATTCGCCGCAGGCGCGGGGGCGCTCGGAGCGCGGCTTTGGGACCTGGCAAGGGCGGCTGCCCCAAGAACTCAGAGTGCGAGGGATTACAACGGTGGACGAAGCGAACCGCTTTCTCAAGGAACGGTATATCGAGGAGTGGAACCGGAAATTCACGGTGCCGGCGGCCGAGAAGGGCACTGCCTTCGTCCCCGCCGGGCGGCGCAATCTGGACCTCATCTTCTGCTTGCAGCACGAGCGCGTGGTGGGCAAAGACAACACGATTAGCTTCGCCAACAAGATCCTGCAGATCGAGAAGAGCAAATGGCGAGGCACGCTGGCGGGCTGCAAGGTCGTCGTCTACGAACACCTCGACGGCAGTCTCAGTGTCGGCTACGGCCCTCACCTGGTCGGCGCCTACTCCAGCGAGGGGGTTCTGCTGCTGCAAGAGCGCAACCCTGGGGTCGCGGCGCGTAAGGCTCGTCCGGCAGCCTGAGCGCAGCGACGCCCGCCGCATTAACCCCACGGCCGATTGTACGCTCCAGCAAATCAGCGTCAAGGGCTGCGCAAGTCGGCCCAACGGCAGCGTGCAAAGGATGCTTCGCGATCTTTGTTTCAACGCTGCCTAAAAACGGGCCGACCCTTGACTCTCATTTCCTTCCGCTGAGGCTGGCCGCTAAGGGGTTAATGCTGTTGGTTAATGCGCCTCCAGACAACATTGCATCCGAGGTCGCCACCCATCGATTTGGCGATCTGTTACAATGGCAAACCGGACATGTCACTTGCTATAAAAAGCGGACATTTTAATTTGCTACGAACAGTTGCCGCTCTCTCGCCACGGCTATATACTTTCCGACTTTGTAGATCAATCGAAAGAGGGGTTAAATGAACGTCACACACCTTTACTGTTCCTCCTGCAGCAAAGAATATAAGCCGCGCGAGTTGTACAATCTGTGCGAGTGCGGCAAGCCGTTGCTCGTGGCTTACGACCTCCGGGCCGCGGCGGCCACGATGACGCGCGAGTCCTTGCGCGGCCGCGTATCGAATCTATGGCGCTATCGTGAAGTCCTCCCGGTGGAGCGCGACGAGAACCGCCTCACGCTCGGCGAAGGCATGACGCCCCTGATCGAAGCCAAGGGACTGGGGAAGCAATTGGGAATGAGCGCGTTGCTAATCAAGGATGAATCACTCAATCCCACTGCTTCTTTCAAAGCGCGCGGAATGGCGGTTGCAATTTCGATGGCGAAAGAACTTGGAGTAACGAAACTTGCCGTGCCCTCGGCGGGAAATGCCGCGGGAGCGCTGGCGGCGTACGCCGCCAAGGCGGGACTGCCGGCGTACATCTTTATGCCCAACGACACGCCGCGCGCCAACATCATCGAATGCCAGCAGATGGGCGCGAATATTACGTTGATCGACGGCCTGATAACCGACTGTGGCCGCATCGTCGGTGAGCGCAAGGCCGCCGAAGGGTGGTTCGATGTGTCGACCCTCAAGGAACCGTATCGGGTCGAAGGCAAGAAGACCATGGGCTATGAGCTGGCGGAGCAACTGGACTGGAAGCTCCCGGACGTCATCCTCTATCCGACCGGCGGCGGCACGGGGCTGATCGGCATGTGGAAAGCCTTCGATGAGATGGAGCAAATGGGCTGGATCGGCGGCGCCCGTCCGCGCATGGTCTCGGTCCAGGCGGAAGGCTGCGCGCCCATCGTTCGCGCCTTCGCGGCCGGGGCCAGCGCCGGGGCGGAAATCACTGATGCTCACACGGTCGCGGCTGGTCTTCGCGTTCCGCGAGCGGTTGGGGACTTCATTATGCTGGACATCCTGCGCAAAAGCCGCGGTGCCGCGGTCTCAGTAACGGATTCGGAGTTGGTTGCCGCCGTCAAGGAGATAGGTTCCGCCGAGGGTATTTTCGCGGCCCCCGAAGGCGCGGCGTGCCTCCCTGCGCTGAAGAAGCTGATTGCGCGAGGCGAGGTCGATCGCGGCGAAAGCGTCGTAATTTTCAACACCGGTTCGGGTTTGAAATACCTGGATGTTTTTTGACGTTCAGATCAGGCGGCGCATTTCGCCTTCGACGGTGGCCTGAATGTCACGAAGCGCATCCTCATCGATAGCCTCAAAACGGGCAACTAGCACCGGCTGTGTGTTCGAGGCGCGAATCAAGCCCCAACCTTTCTCGAAGAGGATGCGGGCGCCATCAATGTCGATCACCTTGTGCGTTTGCTTGAACTTCTGGGTCAATTCCCGCACCACGGCGAATTTCCTGTCGTCCGCGCAATCGATCCTGATCTCCGGAGTCGAAGCCAGGGGCGGAAGATCGAAAAGCAGACTCGACAGAGGCCTGCTTGCGTGCGAAAGAATCTCGAGCAGGCGCGCGCCGGCATAGATCGCATCGTCGTAACCGAAATAACGATCGGCGAAAAAGAGGTGTCCGCTCATCTCTCCGGCTAAAACCGCGTCTTCCTCCTTCATCTTCGCCTTGATGAGCGAATGGCCTACCTTCCACATAATGGGGTTGCCTCCGTGGGCGGCAATGTCGTCAAACAGCGTCTGTGAACACTTCACTTCGCCGATGATCGTCGCGCCGGGCCGCTGCTTCAGAATCTCTCTGGAAAACAGGACCATAAGCTGATCGCCCCAGATGATTTTCCCCGTTTCATCGACGACTCCGATGCGATCAGCGTCGCCATCAAACGCGATCGCGAGGTCGGCACGATTCTCTCGCACCGCATCGATAGCGAAGCGCATATTCTCCGGCACCGTCGGGTCCGGATGATGATTCGGAAACCGGCTGTCAGGCTCGCAAAAGAGCTCAATCACCGCGCAGCCGATGCGGCGATAGAGCGGCGCGCCGATGAAGCCGCCCATGCCGTTGCCCGCGTCGACCACAACCTTGAGCGGACGTGGACCGAGTGCAATCCCGGACGCGATATAGTCCGCATAAGGGGCCACGACGTCGCTCTCCTCAATTGTTCCGCTGCCGTTAACGAATTGGCCCGATTCTGCGATCTCTTTGATTTGACTGATCTGATCGCCAAAGATCGTCGACTTGCCAAGGCAGATCTTGAACCCGTTATTGTTAGCAGGATTATGACTGCCCGTGATCATCACTCCGCCATCGACATTCTTCTCAAAGAGAGTGAAGTAAAGCGCCGGAGTCGGAACCATACCCACGTCGAGCACCGCACACCCGCTTTCCGCGAGACCACTCGCCAGAAGATCGCGAAAACGAGGCGAACTCTCTCGCGCATCGCGTCCGACGCCTATTCGCCTGGCGCCGTGGCCGATATAGAAAGAACCCAGCGCCCTCGCCAGAGTATACACCGTCGCATCGGTCAGATCCTGACCCACAACCCCGCGAATATCATATTCGCGAAAAATATGCTCGTTCATGCGTTCTTCCTCCGCCAACCCAAGCTCCGCCGCGCCCAGGCCGGCCGCCCCGTAATGTTCGATTCTGGACAAAGCGGGTCCCGGAATCGCAAAAGGCGTCGGCACCGCCTTTGCCGCAATCCTCAAAACTATGCCATTCCAATGCATTTGATCAAATGGATTCTGGCACGGCGTTTGGATAGGAGCAGGAGCTTGGCAATTCAGGAACAAACGTATTTGATTTGGGCGGAGACGACTTTTGTGCGATGATTGTGAGTAGCCGCCATTTCGCCAGCTTAGATTATAATGAAACTTATTCGGGAGCACAGCTATGATCTCTTTGCGCAACGTTGAGAGGTTCTACGAGACGGGGATCGGCAAGGTCTACGTTCTTCGCCGCGTCAATATCGACATCAAGCCGGGTGAGTTCGTCTCGGTTATGGGTCCGTCGGGGGCGGGCAAATCAACTATGCTTCATTTGCTGGGCATGCACGATAGCGCCTGGTCCGGAGAATACTACTTCATGGATCAGCCGGTGCATAAGCTCGGCAAGAAGGAGCGCGCCGACCTGCGCAACAAGAATATTGGATTTGTCTTTCAAAGCTACCACCTGTTGGATCACATGACGGTCTATGAGAATCTTGAGATTCCGTTGTCATATCGGGACGTAAAACGATCCGAGCGCGAAAGCATCGTCTGCGATGTTCTGGATCGCTTCCAGATCGTCGGGAAAAAGAGCCTTTACCCGACTCAATTGTCCGGCGGACAGCAACAGTTGGTGGGTGTCGCGCGAGCCGTCATCGCCAATCCCAAGATCATTCTTGCCGACGAGCCCACCGGCAACCTGCACTCGGACCAGGGCAAGGAGATCATGGAGCTTTTTAAGAAGCTGAATCAGACTGGAACGACGATCGTTCAGGTGACCCATTCGGAGGTGAACGCGTCGTACGGCGACCGAATCATCCATCTGAGGGATGGCTGGGTCGTGACCAATTAGGCCGCTGGCAGAGGCCGCCGCTGCCGCGCTCTCGAACAAATGTGCCAACGGGAGCGGCGGCGCCCGGCGATTCCAAAGCTCTTTGGCGGTAACGATCTTGGAGAGGAATTTCAGGCGCGAGCGGGTGTCCAGTTTTGGGATTCTGCCATCCCACAACCGAGGGAATTGGGGCCCGCGGTTTCACATCTAAGGTGGCGTTAACGGCAAGGCGCTAAACGACTTATCCTCTGCCGCGACGGTGGCGCCAAAGTTCCCTATTAGGGTTCGGAGGAAGAGATGGACATACCACGCAAATCTGCAGCTCGCAAACGCCGGATCCGGCGAATTCTCTACGCGCTTACTGCGCTGGTTGCAGTGGGCTTGATCAGCGTGGGGGTTTCGCGCCTCAGACCGGCCGCCCCTACTGTTGAGAAGGGCACGATATGGCCGGATACCGTTAAACGAGGATCGATGCTGCGCAATGTTCGTGGGCTCGGCACCCTCGTCCCGGAAGAGATACGGTGGGTTCCCGCAATCACTCAAGGCCGGGTCGAGCGCCGGCTCATCTTGGCCGGAGCGCACGTCCACGCCGACACCATCATCATGGAATTATCCAATCCGGATGTACAGCAGACCGCCGTCGAATCGCAATCCCAACTCCGGGGAGCCGAGGCCGATCTCGCAAGCCTGAAAGTCCAACTCGAAAAGGACCTTCTGGATCAAAAAGCCAGCACAGCGACGATCGGCGCCGACTATAAGTCCAAAGAGATGACGGCGGAAGTTAACGATGAGTTAGGCAAGAAACAATTGAAGTCGCGCCTTGAAGTCGAGCTCTCAAGAATACAAGCCGCGGATGCGAAGAATCGGTTCGAGATCGCGCAGAAGCAGCTCGAGATCAGCGCGGCTCGCAACAAGACACAACTCGCCGCTCAGGAAGAGAAAATCGAACAGCTCAGAACGATGGCCAAGCTGAGAGAAGGTCAGGTCGAAGCGCTGAAAGTCAGAGCCGGCATCGAAGGCGACTTACAGGTGCTGCTAGTCGAGGTCGGCCAACAGGTCACGGCGGGCACGAGCCTGGCGAAGGTTGCGGACCCGCGCCGCCTCAAAGCCGAGCTCAAGATCGCGGAAACCCAGGCGAAGGATATTATGCCCGGCCAAACCGTTTCGGTTGATACCCGCAACGGGCTGATTGAGGGCACGGTTTCCCGGGTCGACCCCGCGGTGCAAAACGGAACCGTGACTGTCGACGTCCACCTGGTCAGTGAGATGCCCAAGGGCGCCCGCCCGGACCTTAGCGTCGACGGAACCATCCAGTTAGAGAAGCTCGACAACGTCCTGTACGTTGGGCGGCCGGTTCACGGTCAAGAGAACAGCACCATTGGGCTCTTCAAATTCGACGAGACCGATCAATATGCCAACCGCGTCCAAGTTCGCCTCGGCAAGAGTTCGGTCAACACAATCGAGATTCTTGATGGCCTCAAAGAGGGGGATAAGGTTATTCTGTCGGACACGTCGCAGTATGACAACAACGATCGGATTCGCGTAAACTGACCGCTGAAAAATATTGGAGGAACAGAGAACATGAGCTCTTCAGACCAGCCGCTGTTACGCCTTGATGGCGTCACCAAGGTATTTCTAACCGATGAGGTGGAGACCCACGCGCTCGCGGGCATCCATATGGAGATCAAGAAGGGCGAGTACATCTCGATTGCCGGCCCCTCTGGATGCGGCAAATCCACTCTTCTTTCGATCCTTGGCCTGTTGGACTCGCCTTCGGATGGCGGTTATTCGCTGAACGGCAAGCCGGTCGCCGACCTGCCGCTGTCAGAGCGGGCGCGGGTGCGCAATCGCGAGATCGGCTTCATATTCCAGAGTTTTAACTTGATCGGCGATCTCAATGTCTTTGAGAACGTTGAGCTTCCTCTGACGTATAGGGGCCTTAAGGGGGCCGACCGCAAGAAGCGCGTGATGGACGCCCTTGAACGCGTAGGAATGGCGCATCGCGCCAAGCACCTGCCGAGCCAATTGTCAGGCGGTCAACAACAGCGCGTCGCTGTCGCACGCGCCGTGGCCGGGGACCCGCTGATCCTCCTCGCGGACGAGCCAACCGGAAACCTCGACTCGACTAACGGCGAGGCGGTCATGGGGCTGTTGCGTGAACTGCATCAGCAAGGCGCCACCGTCTGCATGGTCACGCACGACCCACGCTACGCCAAAAGCGCGGATCGGCAAATTCATCTATTCGACGGGCGCGTGGTGGATGAGGAGCACGAGCCAAAAGCTGAACACGAGCTTAACGAAGCCGGTTTCCAAAACCAGTGAGCAAGGCGCGGCGTTGCAGCCGCAGCTCCCAACGCGCACAGGGTTGCTCTGGATCTTGAGGGGGCCGCGTCATGGCGCAGGCCCCTTTCGGGCAGCGGCGGTTATGTGATACGCGCCGCGTTCCCTCGTTTTTCCCGCAACAGCAGCAGCGCCAGAGTGCTATCGAAACGCCTGCCGGGGCAGATAGCGTCACGGCCACTCGCAGAAGCCCGCCCAAGGATCGACCGATAGCGGTTGTCTATTCGTTTTCTGCCCCTCGCAGGCCCCTCTCTCAATCGCGGCGCAGCATGGTCACGGCAATTACGGCACTTTTCGCAAATAGCGGCAGAGGCAACTTGATGATATAGTTGAACCCAGAGCGGAGCGAGCTTAGAGCCCCATGTCACAAGACAATGAACGCATCTTGATCGCCATCCCTGCGCACAATGAAGAATCGACCATCCGCCAGGTCGTCGAGGGAGTGCGCCGGGCTCTGCCCGAGCAAGACCTGCTGGTGGTCAACGACGGCTCACTGGACGAAACCGGATCGATTTTGCGGACACTAGGCGTATACACCACAACGCACCTCTGTAACTTGGGCTATGGTCGGGCGATTCAGACGGCGATCAAGTATGCCCTGCGGAACCGGTATGATGTCCTAATTACGCTTGACGCAGACGGACAACATCAGCCGGAACAGATTCAGAGCATGCTGAAGAGATTTGGCGAGCGGAAGGCGGATTGTCTCGTGGGATCGCGCTATGTCGAGTCGCACAATTATGGGGCTGCTCCGTTGGGCCGGCGGCTGGGCATGCGCGTTTTCTCCCTTCTCACCCAGATCGCGACGCGAAAGCGAATCTACGACACGACGTCGGGGCTTAAGATCATGCGCCGAAGCGTGTTTGAACCTCTGACTCAGTGGCATTTCGTTGATTTTCACGCAGAAGCAATCGTTTACCTGCTGCGGCTCGGCTTCGAAATCGGTGAGCATCCGATTACGGTCAGTGAGCGCACCGCGGGGCAATCGATGTACTCGGCGATCAGCCATATCATTTATCCGCTAAAGACCGCTCTAATGATTTTTCTTGGGGCGATCCAGGCGGATCTGACTCGGAGAAAGCGCCGGCAATGACTTTTCAAGGCATCCTGGTTCTGGATTTCCTCGGAATCCTGCTGTTGCTACAGGTGCTGAACCTGGTGCGCCGGGGACGCCTCTATGTCGGCTATGGCGTCATCTTTGTGATGTCAATCGTAGCCGCGATCCTCATTGTCTCTGTTCCTCGAGCCTTATGGCTCGTAACCCATTTGCTCGGCGCGGTCTTCCCTACATCTGCCCTCACACTCGCGGCGCTCGGCTTCATTGTGTTCATGCTTGTATACATCCTGACTCAGCTTACGATCATTTCTAATCGTCTGGCTACCGTGGTTCAGGAATTGGCTATTCTGCGCGCCGCGGAAGAGTCTAAGAATTTGCCGAGTGAATTCGATGGCGGCGGCGTCAGGAAGGGCAATTGAGCGCCGCGGTGGTTGGCGCCGCGACGCCTTTTGATAGCAGGATCCACGAATCGCAAAACGGCCCGCGGAAAGAACGGCCGGGGAGGCAACACACGCCGGAGATGCAAACGCCTAACGCACAAATGTCGAACCCGGCCTCAGCAGGGTGCATTCTCTGTGGCGCAGGCAATCCCGGTGAGTTGCTGTTCCAGACGCTTCGCCCGATCTTGCGCTGCGCGACCTGCGGCCTCGTCTATGCGGATCCTGGCAGCCGCATCGCTAGCCATTTTGATTATGCCGAGGAATACTACAGGGGAGGGATATACGCGGACTATTTGGCGGACCGCGGAGTTATCCATAAGAACGCGTTTCGGCTCTTGAATGAATTGGAACGCGTGGCGAAGGGCAGGTCGCTACTCGACGTGGGCTGCGCCGCCGGCTTCTTTTTGGAAGCCGCCAGGACCAGAGGCTGGTCGGTTCGCGGATTGGAAATTTCCGATTTTGCGTCGGATTACGCGCGCCGCGAGCTCGGGTTAGCCGTGGATACTGGTTCGATCACTTCTGCGCCGGACGGACTCTCTGGTTTCGACGTCGTCACCCTTTGGGATACGATCGAGCACCTTGATCGGCCCGACCAGGCCCTGGCAAGCATTCATGGCTTGTTGAAACCTGACGGCGTGCTGGCATTCAGCACCGGGGACTACAGCAGCCTGCTTCGCCGCTTGACCGGAAGCCGATGGAGGCTGTTTGGGGATGCTACACATAACTTCTTCTTCGATGTGGGGACGCTGGCGAGACTCCTGCGCCAGCAAGGTTTTGAGATTTTGGTTGTCCGCCACGCAGGCAAGTGGGTCAGCCTGTCTATGATTTTGCAGCAATCGGGATTGCCGCTTGCTCGAACCCTCCAGGCTTGGCTCAAAGCAAGGAAACGGAATCCCGCCTTCTATGTAAACCTTAGGGATGTGGTCACTATGTTTGCCAGGCCGATCGCGTTGAGGGATGAACGTCCCGCGCAATAGATGTCATTGGGACCGTTAAAAATGAAGATTCAAGATTCTGACACGCACCAAATATTGATTGCCGACGACCAACCTGACGTGTTGGAGGCGTTGCGCCTTTTGTTGAAGGCAGAGGGTTACAAGATAGAGACAGCCACGGCGCCCGCGGCTGTCATCAACGCGATCGAAGATCGTGACTTTGATGTGTTGCTCATGGATTTGAACTACGCGCGCGACACGACCTCCGGTCAGGAAGGCCTGGATCTGCTCTCGCAGCTCCAGAAGCTGGACGACACGTTGCCGGTGGTGGTAATGACAGCCTGGGGCAGCGTCGACGTAGCCGTGGAGGCAATGCGCAGGGGAGCCCGCGATTTCATTCAGAAGCCCTGGGACAACGCGCGGCTGTTAGCGATCATTCGCACCCAAATCGAGCTTGGCCAGGCGCTGAGACAGGGCCAGCGCCTCGAAGCCGAAAACCTCATCCTGCGCAACGAAGGGGGACGGCCCAAGTTAATCGCGGAGTCCCCGATCATGCAGCCGGTCCTGCAAATCGTTTCGCGCGTCGCCTCGTCTGATGCAAACGTCCTCATCACCGGGGAAAACGGAACCGGCAAGGGCGTCATCGCGCAGATGCTGCACTCGATCTCGGGACGCGCGCAAAAGCCGATGGTCACCGTCAATGTAGGCGGCCTGTCGGAGGGCGTTTTTGAAAGCGAGTTGTTCGGGCATGTGAAAGGCGCGTTCACGGACGCCAAGGCGGACCGGGTGGGACGCTTCGAGCTTGCCGAAGGCGGCACACTATTCCTCGATGAGATTGCCAATCTCCCGATTAAACATCAGCCCAAACTGCTTCGCGTGCTGGAAACCGGTGAGTTCGAGCGCGTCGGCTCTTCCAAAACGCGAAGATCGAACGTCCGCATCTTATCCGCCACCAACGCCGACCTGGTCGAAGAAGTCGCGGCCGGCCGCTTCCGCCAGGACTTGCTCTTCCGACTCAACACCGTGGAGATTCACCTGCCGCCGCTTCGCGATCGGCGCGAGGATATCTCCCTGCTCGCCAGCCACTTCTTGCGCCAGCATGCGAAACGTTACCGCAAAAGCATAAACGGGTTTGATCCAGCAACCATGCAAGCGCTGTTGAAGCACGGCTGGCCCGGCAACGTTCGCGAGCTTGACCATGCGATCGAGCGCAGCGTGCTCATGGCGGTGGGAGACAAGCTGGCTCCGTCTGATCTTGGCCTGCAGTCGGGACGCGAGGCCTCGCGGCGCCTCGAGGATATGAGCCTCGAAGAAGTCGAAGGCTTTCTCATACAGAAGACGCTGGCGCAGTGCGACGGCAACGTCAGCCGCGCGGCGGAGAAACTCGGACTCAGCCGAAGCGCCCTCTATCGCCGGCTGCAGCGATTCGGCCTATAATGGATGTGAGGCTACGGATGGCTAACTTGAGATCACGAATGATCGATCGAGGGTTGATTGAAGCCAATCCGGACGCCGTTGACGACCCTGACTTCTCCTTTATCGACAGGCCGGCGGTCTTGCCCGCCAAAGCGCCGGCTCCTAATCGCAAAGGACGAAAGTCCAAGCTAACCCACGATCGTCATATCCTCCTGCTTGCGCTGTTGTCGGGGTTCCCCGGCGTTCTGGTTTCCCTGATCTTTTTGTGGACTGGGAATTACACCCCTAAGGTGGGGTGGACGTTGACTGTCTTGATCGGCGGAATGTGGCTGGGCTTTGCGTTCGCCGTGCGCGAGAAAGTCGTCTTCCCGCTGCAGACCATGTCGAACCTGCTGGCGGCGTTGCGGGAGGGGGATTTCTCTATCAGAGCAAGGGCGGCCGGTCAGCGCGACGCGCTCGGCGACGCCATGACGGAGGTCAATTTCCTGGGGCAGGTCCTGCGCGAACAGCGTCTGGGGGCGCTCGAGGCCACTGCCCTTCTCCGCACCGTGATGGCGGAAATCGACGTCGCCATCTTTGCCTTCGATAATGATCAAAAGCTCGTCCTGGTCAACCGCGCCGGCGAACGACTGCTCGACCAGCCCACGCAGCGCCTCACCGGAAAGAGCGCCGCCGATCTCGGCCTTGCCGATTGCCTGGACGGCGAAACGGTCCGCACTCTACAGATGTCCTTGCCGGGAGGGTCGGCGCGGTATGACGTCAGGCGCAGCACCTTCCGTGAGCGCGGAGTTCCCCATCAGATGCTCGTTCTTTCGGACCTGAGCCGCGCCCTGCGCGAAGAAGAGCGGCAGGCGTGGCAGCGGCTCGTCCGGGTGCTCGGGCACGAATTGAACAACTCGCTAGCGCCGATTAAGTCTCTCGCCGGCAGCCTGGAGAGCCTGGTTGTGCGCGAGCCCCGCGCTCCGGATTGGAAAGAAGATATGCAGAGAGGCCTGGGAGTCATAGGCGCACGGGCCGCCGCCCTGAGCCGCTTCATGGAGGCGTATTCGCGCCTGGCGCGCCTCCCGCAGCCCAAGCTCGAACCGCTTGACGTCGGAGCCCTCGTCAGTCAAGTGGTTCGGCTGGAAACCCGCCTGAGCATTCAACTACAGCCGGGACCCGAGGCCGCGATTCGCGCCGACGGAGACCAATTGGAGCAACTCCTTATCAACCTGGTGCGCAACGCGGTGGACGCAACCATAGAGACCGGAGGGACGGTTCAGGTCGGATGGACCAGGCTTAGCCGCAACGTCGAAGTCTGGATCCGCGACGAAGGCCCGGGCCTTTCTAACACCAGCAATCTCTTCGTTCCCTTTTTCACGACGAAGCCGGGCGGCTCCGGAATTGGGCTGGTTTTGAGCCGGCAGATCGCCGAGGCTCACGGCGGAACGCTGACTCTCGAAAACCGTCAAGACCGGCGCGGCTGTGAGGCTCGGCTGCGCTTGCCGCTATAATCCTCACTGATGAGAATATTCGCCATTGGAGACCTTCACCTCGAAGGCGGGACGGGCAAGACCATGGATTGCTTCGGCGAGAACTGGCGCAACCACGACCAGAAAATATTCTCAGCCTGGGAGCGTATCGGGCGCGACGACGACCTGTTGCTGCTGGTCGGCGACCTGACCTGGGCGATGCGGCTGGAGGAGGCCCTGCCCGATCTCGCGCGCATCGGCGCCATGAAGGGCCGCAAAATATTGATCAAAGGGAACCACGACTACTGGTGGGAATCGCACAGCAAGGTGCGCCGGGCGCTGCATCCGTCGGTCCAGACCGTCCAGGGCTCGGTGATCATCGAGCGCGTGGCGATCGCCGGCACGCGCGGCTGGCTGTGCCCGAATGACCTGTGGTTCAAGTACTCGGATAAGAAGATCTACGAACGCGAGGTCGGACGCCTGCGCGCGGCTCTAGAATCCTTGCGCGGGCGCGAAACTGAATTCGACACGCTCGTCGTCGCGCTGCACTATCCGGCGGTCAACGAGCGGCATGAACCAAGCGGATTCACCGAACTCCTAAAGAACTATCGTGCCGACTTCTGCGTCTACGGCCACCTCCACGGCGACGCGATCCCAGGGGCCTTGACTGGCGACCATGACGGCACTCGTCACGTTCTGGTGAGCGCGGACGCCGTTGACTTCACGCCAGCCGAGATCCTGCGAACCGATACTATCGACAAGGTTCGGCCGTCATACTAGAATCGCCGGTATGCAAGAAGACCCGTCGGAGGAGGCCAGGTCTGGGCGCGCATTCGATCGTCCCTGGATCATCAGGCTCGCGCTGACCGGGGTCATCATCGGTGCCGCCAGCTTATCGGCCTATTGGGTCTTTCTCGTTCCGATTTTCGAGAGCCCTGATGAAGTCGTCCACTTTGATTATGCGCTGAACCTTTACAGCGCCGGACGCTTGATTAGCGCGCGTGAGCCGTTCCACGCCTGGAATACGCCGATTCCGCCGCTCAATCCTAACCCAAAGACAAGCGTAGTCCACGTCTATACGTCGTATCTGATCGACGCTTCAGATCTGAAGACCATTCGTTTCAACCCGACGAAAAGAGTCGTTAGCGACTACGGAACGAGTGCATTCTACAACGATCTCGACCGCAATGCTCCAGACGAGCGGTCGGGAGACATGGACGGCAAGCCCCGCAACATCTTTTCGTTTGTGACGGTCTACCCGTATGGCTACTATTCCGCCGTCGCCGCCTGGATGGGAGTTCTGGGGCATTTTAGTCACAGGCTGTCGGTCCTCTATTTCGGCGCGAGGCTCTTCTCGGTCAGTCTCCTAATCGCGAGCCTGTTGTTGACCTACGCGATCTGCGTCGAGCTGCGTTTCAGCGCCTGGCGCGCCGTGCTCGTCACAGCCATCATAGGTTTTTTTCCGCTCACGTCGTTTGTGTCATCCTACGTCCAGCCAGACAATCTGGCGTTCACGCTGGTGATGCTCTGTTGCTACCTCGCCCTGCTTATCAAACGCAAAGCCGATTGGAGGCTGCTCCTGTTATTAGGCCTATCGCTCGGCGCGCTTTGCGTAACCAAATATCAATATTATGCCTGCGTTCTGATCGCGGTGATGGGGATGCTGGCGGCATGCCGCCTGAGTGGATCGCTCAAGAATGTGTCGTGGAAGAGCCTGTTCGCGCTTACGCTCCTCCCTTCCCTGCTGTTTGCCTCGGTACAGGTGTGGATCAACTACGGCTCGCAAATGGAGCCCTTGATAGCAAACCGGGATCCTCTGCAAGGATTCAAAGAGGCGTCCACCGGTGTGATGGGCTTCACAGGCTTTGTTTTGAATGGGATTGCTTCGGCTTTCGGCAACTTCTTTATCGGCGGCCCAATGTTTGATTCTTTCCTGGGAACATTTGGATGGATGGATACGCCGCTGGTGATCGTCTCGCCTGGATTCGACTACTTCATTCGCTCCATCGTAAGAATCATCGTATTGATTACGCTCGTGCTGCTGCTGGTCCGGGTTAAGCAGATAGCGCCGCGGCTGATCGTCGCCGTCCGGCGCGGGCACTGGCGTTCGGCGTTGCGCGTGTCGTTCGGCAACCCCTTGCTCAACTCGTTCTGGCTGTTTGCCGCGTTCCTGTTTGGCTTCGCGGTCCTCGCCGGAGATTACTATGCCGGCCAGGGCCGGTATTGGTTTCCGTTCATGCTCCCCATATTTCTAATCGGGACTCATTATGCCCCACTAGCGGTTGCCAATCACAAGATCCGCGGGACTCTCTCTAATTCTCTGACGGCGATGCTGGCGCTTTATTGCGTTGTCGGCAGTTGCTTTGCAATCCGGTCCCTTTTGGCCAGGTTTTACGAACACTAGCACGCCGGCTGGCTTCGCGCGCCCTGGGTGCTAAGCTGCTTCTTGCCAATGAACAATATGCCGCTCCGATCATCGAAAACTCATCGAAAGCCAAGCGTGTTCGATCGTCCTTGGCTGGCCCGGCTTGCTCTTAGCGCGGTTATCCTTGGCGCGATGGGCCTTGCCTCCTATTGGGTTTTCCTCGTTCCCATTCTCGAGGCGCCCGACGAGCAACTCCACATCGACTATGCGCTCAACATATACAGCGCCGGCCGCTTGATCAGCGCCCGCGAACCGTACCACGCCTGGAACACTCCGATTCCACCGATGCAGCTTAACGTGGAAATGGTAGTTCACGTTTATACAAGATATCTAATCGAGGCATCGGATTTAAAGCGAATTCTATTCCATCCGTCCGAGAAGATCGCTGCTGCGTACGCCGCCAAAGGCTACTACAGTGATCTCGACCGCAACGCGCCAGACGAAAAGTCGGGCGATATGGACGGCGAGCCGCGAGTCATCGTTTCGTTCACGACGGTCTACCCATACGGCTACTATTCCCTTGTTGGCGCGTGGATGGGCGTGCTCGGACATTTTAGCCACAGACTCACTGTGCTCTTTTTCGGAGCCCGGATGTTGTCAGTGATCCTTCTGGGCGTTAGCCTCTTGTTGGTCCACGCGACGGCGCGGGAGTTGCGCTTCGGCAGAGGGCGTTCCATCCTCCTCACCGCGATAATCGGCTTTTTCCCATTGACATCTTTTGTCGCCTCTTATGTCCAGCCGGATAACCTGGCATTTACCATGGTAATGCTCTGCGCTTATTTGGCCCTGCTCGTAAAGCGCCGCCATAATAAGAATACCCTGCTCTTCCTGGGACTCTCGCTCGGTCTGCTTTGCGTGACCAAATACCATTACTACATCTGCGTCCTCATACCGATACTGGGTATGTTGTTAGCGTGTCGCCTAGGGGGGTCGCTCAAGGGCATTCGGTGGAAGACTCTAATCACGATTACTTTCCTTCCGACGTTTCTACTTATGTTCGTGCAGATCTGGATAAACTATGGCTCAAGAATGGGCCCCTTAAATCCTCCGCCCGGACCATTCGGGCCATTGAGGGAGGCGTCAACCGGGATTGTCACGCTAACTCATTTTGTTTGGCGCGGCCTAGTTGAAGGGTTCGACAATTTCTATATGAGCGGCACGACCTTCACTTCATTCTGGGGTAGATTCGGCTGGATGGATACTCCGCTGGTGATCGTCTCGGCTCAGGTCGATGATAGCATTCGCTCTGGCATCAGGATCTTCACGGTAGTCACTCTCGCATTGATGCTGATACGGCTCGGTCAAGTGGTCGCGCGACTGGTGGTTGTAGCTCGGCGAGGGCACTGGCGGTCGGCGCTCCACGTGGCATTTGCTAACCCATTACTGAACGCTCTCCTGCTATTCACCCCTTTTATGTTGGCCGTGGCGGCGTTGCTGGGACACGCGGCGGCCGACCAAGGACGCAACTGGCTTCCCTTCATCCTTCCAATCTTTTTGGTCACAATGCAATACGCTCCAAAGGCGCTTCCCCGCCCCGCAAACACAGTGCTCTCCAACATCTTAACGGTTGGGCTTACTCTCTACTGCGTGTTCGGCAGCTATTACTCGATCCAGTCGATCATCGCACGCTTCTACGAACGTTAGCGGCCGTTCGTCACCGCTCGAACGAGTGGCGTCCTCAATGAGATAGCGTGGCCGGCGGCGTGACTCGTCAAGGGCCCGCCAGAGGTATTCACCCAAAATGCCGAGCATTAGCATTTGAATACCACTTAGAACTAGCACCACTACCATGAGCGATGCCCATCCTTGCACGGGATTGCCGCCGAGAAAATGTATGATGATAAAGGCGGCATAGAGGAAGCCCAAGAGGGCAACGCCAAAGCCCAGGTAGGACATCAGGCGGATCGGCAAATAAGTGAATGACGTGATAGAATCGACCAGCAGCTTTAGCTTCTTCTCCAGGCTCCAGCCGGACCGGCCATAGAGCCGCGCTTGTTTGTCGTAATTGATGGCGGTCTGACGAAACCCCATCCAGATCACGAGCGCCATGATGCTGACATTGCCCTCGTTAAACTGCTGGAGAGCGTCGAGCACGCGCCGATCAATCAAGAAAAAGTCCGCGCCGGTCGAAGGCATTTCCTTCATGCCAACCATGTGCCGCATCAGAAAATAGTATAGTCTCGCGAATCCAACCTTGCTTGCCTTCTCGCCTTCGCGATGGGCGCGCACCGCCCAGACCACTTGCGAGCCATCGAGCCACTTCGCTAGAAGCTCCGGCAAGATCTCAGGCGGATCCTGCATATCGGCTGCGATAACCGCGGCGCAGTCGCCCCTGGCCTCACGCAAGCCGCAAGTCATCGCCAAGTGCGAGCCAAAATTTCGCGCGAAACGAACCCCACGAACCCGTGAGTCTCGGCTCGCCAGGTCAGATATCACACTGAAGGTGCCGTCGTTCGAATGGTCGTCTAGAATGACCCATTCCCAATTCAATCCCAACGGATCGAGCACCCTGGCAAGGCGTTCGTAGAGTAACGGCAGGTTGTCCGCTTCGTTGTAAGCAGGCGTCACTACGGATAGCAGGCTGCAGCGCTTCGGCCGCTGGCTCCGATCCACCGTGCGCCCAACGCCGATTACGGTTTGCATCTTTTCTCCCTGACGGCAAGCCGTCATGCGCGGCAGGCGCCGCGAAGCGTCAATGTTACTCTGTCCTGTTCCTGCTCCGTCATCTGGTGGAAGAGCGGAAGCACAATTGAACGATCCTGCGCTTCCTCACTATGCCTCAGCCGCGTACAGGTTCCCGGTGCGCAATCGCAGGGCGCTGAACCGGGAACGCACGACCAATCCTCCCGACTGTAGCTAGGTTCGCGGTGCGCACACATGACGCCGCGCCGGCTCGCGATGCCGCCATCCAAGAGCGCCTGCATTGTGCGGAGCTGATTGCACCCGTCCGGCAGGCCCACGCAAAAACTCTGCCAATTGCTCCGCGCCCACTCCGGTTCGATCGGCAGAGCCAGGCCCGGGACATCCGCGAGCAGTTCCTGGTAGCGGGCCGCGAGAAAACGGCGTCGGTTGATCATCTCGGGCATGCGCTTAAGCTGCTCGCGTCCGATTGCAGCCTGAATATCCGTCATTCTATAGTTATAGCCCAAGACTGGATAAGCCTCGTTTATGACTTGCTTCGATTTGTGTCGAACCGTATCGGGCACATTCATGCCGTGTTGTCTCAAGAGGCGAAACTGTTTATCCCATTCAGGGTTTGACGTTGTGATCATGCCGCCGTCCCCGGTCGTCATCAACTTGCGAGGGTGAAAAGAAAAGCAGGCCAGATCAGCATGAGGAGGGCCGATTCTCTTCCACTTCGCATCCCAGAGAATCTCGCTGCCAACCGCACAGGCGGCATCTTCAACGACTGTGAGTGAGCGCCGGCGAGCGATCGCAATCACTTCCCTGAGATCGCACGGCATGCCCATCTGATGCACACATAGAATCGCCCGTGTGCGCTCGCTGATCGCGCCTTCTATCAGCTCGGGGGCCATATTGAAAGTCCCGGGCTGAATATCAACGAAAATCGGCTTTGCGCCACAATAGCGAATGCTGTTAGCGCTCGCGATGTAAGAGTGGCTGACGGTAACCACTTCGTCGCCGGCTCGCACACCCGCCGCGAGCAGCGCCAAATGCAGCGCCGTTGTACAATTAGACACGGCGCAGGCGAATTCTGAGCCCACATAGGCGGCAAACTCGCGTTCGAAGGCCGCCACTTCGGGACCCTGAGTCACCCACCCCGACAAGAGAGGCCGCTTCGCCGCCTCTGCTTCGCGCTCGTCAATCCACGGCCGCGCTACAGGAATGAAGGGCTGCTGATTAGGCATGTGTCCTCTTCGCGGCTCGATTCCCAATTGCGCATAATCTCTTCCTCAAGCAACGTCTCTGACGAACGGCCGAGTCTCGAATACCATTCCCCAAGTCTCTGCAACCCTTCGCGCAGACTGACCTCAGGGGCAAACGCTAGCAAGGCGCGCGCCTTGGAGGTATCGGCGCAAAGGCGCAGCACATCGCCAGGGCGCGAGTCCATGTGAATGACTTCGGCGCTCCCCTTGCCGACGACTGCAGCAACCGCATCCGCTAGTTGCTTGATGGCAATCTCGCGGCCGCTGCCGAGATTGATCGTCTGTCCTATGGCGTGCTCCGACAATCCCGCCAGCAAGATACCCTTAGCCGTATCACTTACGTAGGTAAAGTCCCTTGTCTGGCTCCCGTCGCCGAGCACGATCATCGGGCGGCCCGCAATAGAGCGAAGCAAAAACTTAGGGATGACCTCGCCGCTGTCTCCCTCATGATGGCAGCGCGGACCGTACGTGTTAAAGGGCCTCACAATAACGGTTGGGTAGCCATACGTGTGATAGAAAGCACGCGCGCAACATTCGCCGGCCAGTTTCGAGGCCCCGTAAACAGTCATGGGGAAAGTCGGATGTTCTTCCGTCATCGGCACCCATCGAGCAGTGCCGTAGACCTCGGAGCTTGACACGTAGACAAACCGTCCCGCCCCGACGGCCCTGGCCGTCGACAAGAGCTTCAATGTCGCTGTCGCATTAACCTCATGGTTTTCCAGAGGGGAATGAATCGAATGGCGCACTCCGAGGCATGCGAGGTGGAAAACAACGTCCACTCCCCTCATGGTCTCGGCCATGATTTCGATGTCGCGAATATCTGCGACCATGAGATCAACTTGCTGTCGAGGCAGTCCTTCGAGGTTTTCAGCCTTCCCATTCACCAAATTGTCGACCACTATAACTCGGTGTTGCAGTTGCACCAACTCCCGCACCAACTGCGATCCTATGAATCCTGCTCCCCCGGTCACCAGGCATCTCATAATTCAAGTCTCCTGCGATACGTGCTGCGGCCGCTTTCTAATTCCGTATCGTTGAACATGGTAATTGCAAACTCAAAGGGCAGGTAATGATGATCCAAGAAAACTCTTGAGGTGAATTCCATTGCCAACTCCAGTCCCCAAACCGGATCGGTGTGCCACGCAATCGCCTTCTCGTAATCCACTCTCTTGCTCAAAAAGTCAACGCTCAGGGCCTTTCTCGACAGTTGCCATAAGTGGCCGAGAGTCTCCCTGATGTATTCCTTGTTATCGTCTTGTCGAAGCTTCGCATTAAAAATCCCGCATGCAATAACGCAGTCCCACTT
>Ga0207156_10103_pt1 | contig 21356 bp, 19 predicted proteins | sample Alteio_BWMinHeat_24_FD_153514 | JGI IMG/M metagenome (GOLD analysis project Ga0207156, IMG submission 153514) | Enriched cells from forest soil in Barre Woods Harvard Forest LTER site, Petersham, Massachusetts, United States -... | ecosystem: Environmental > Terrestrial > Soil > Temperate forest >...
TATTTTTCTCAAAGAAAACATTGATCGCTATAAAGTGTGCGGCTTTGTTGTCAGCCTGGTAGGCATCGCTTTAATTACGCTAGGCGAAATCGGCGAATTACGCTGGAACATGAGTTTACTTTACATTTCCTTGGCTACTTTTGCGGGTGCGCTGTATTCCATTTTGCAAAAACCGTTTTTAACTAAATATCACGCCATCGAAGCAGCAGCGATTGTCATTTGGGGCGGTACCTTATCACTCTTATTTTATCTTCCTGATTTGCAACACGATCTCGCGCATGCCTCTTGGCAATCCACATTAACCGTTATTTATCTAGGTGTATTTCCTGCCGCTATGGGCTATATCGCCTGGTGTTACGCCCTCGTCGAATTTCCCGCCTCGCGCGCAGTTAGCTTCCTCTATGTCATTCCTTTCTTAGCCACGTTAATTGGCTGGATATGGCTAGATGAAATCCCCGTACTATTATCTTTTATTGGCGGCGTCGTAGCCATTGGGGGTATCTGGCTTATTAATAAACGGCCGGTCGTTAGGATTTAACAGTTTCTTAATGTTAGTCCCGTATACTTTCTCTACTCACAGTGGAGAGAGACATGGCTATATCATCAGACTGCATTCGCTATTTAGAAAAGCTAAAAATTTATATATCCGCCATAGAAAAAAATGCGGCTGATTATTTGCTGGCATTTCAAGCGGGTCCAAGCGGGAATTACCCCTATTTTTCTCCCCTCAAGAATAACGAATTATTATTTTATATAGACAAATCACTAAAAGAAATCCAGCAAGTTTTTAAAAATTTATCAGTAGTAACACGACGCCATGACGTCCATGAATACAAAGCTGTTTGTGAGGCATGTGAAGCTGTAATACTTCGTGTTCAGGAGCAATACAAGCGCATAACTGAAGCTTACCAAAATAAAGCTCTTATTCTTAATTCAAAGAAAATATCACTTGCTGTAAAAAATAATTTTCAACGTTTAGCTAATCCGCAAAAACAATTAACCGCTCTTAAAGATTACATTGGTGGCTATGCCAATCTGAACGCTCCTGAACCCGTCTGAGATACCTGTTAATGACACTAACCGTTTTTTAATAGAGATGTTAACCGCTGTGAATGGCTATAGACGAAGTGTTATAGAGGATGCAAGAAATGGGAAATCGTTAGAAACTAAGGCCTATGAAGAAAAAATTGGTGCTCAGCTAGAACAGTGGTTACAAAGAAGTAAGGAATATTACTTAAGCTGTAAATTATCTAATGACCTCGAAGCTACCAGAAGAGCAATGATTGCAGCAGATAGATCCAGCGATATTCTTATGGATAAATTTAGACATTTGACACCGCCATACAATGTACTCCTAGCAAATGAAACAGATCAGTACATTAATAAAAATTTACAATCAGCATCACACAATCTTGTTAGACGAATGCATGCTTGTTTCAAAGAATTTTTCGACGGTTGTAAAAAACATGGCGATGACATGAATGAAATCGATCGCCACGAAGAAACTAAAGAGGAGAAACAGATGATGTCTGATACTGTTTCGCAATCACCTCCGCGACACAAGCCGTAAGTTTTTTCCCAGTAGGAATATGTAAAAATTCATTAGGGCCGTGGGCATTTGACTCAGGGCCTAAGACACCAGTGATGAGAAACTGTGCTTGGGGGAATTTCTTGCCGAGCATGCCCATAAAAGGAATGGATGCGCCCTCGCTTAAATACACGGCTGCTTTACCAAAAAAATGTTGTGAGCTTTCATTCACCGCACTCAACAACCAAGCGCTTTCTGTCGGTGCATTCCATCCAGCACCTTGTTCTTTCACTGTGAATTGCACTTTTGCCTGATAGGGCGGTGATGTTTCTAGCGCTTGTTTTACAGCCTGCACTGCTTTTTCTGCATCGCAAGTAGGTGGAAGCCGTAGAGATAATTTCACCGACAATTCTGGCACCGTGACATTGCCCGCATTTTCATTTTTAGGTAAGCCATTCAAGCCAGTGACAGATAAGGTTGGCCGCCAAGTTTGATTCAGTAATAATTCCTGCAGATTTTTAGTCTGGGGTTCAACGCCATTTAAGAAGGGTAAAGTTTTATAGAGAGTGTCACCCAAAACATCCACTGCATGCGCTGTTTGTGTCATTCTGTTTTCAGGAATGGCCACCTGTAAATCAGATAATAAAATCTCGCCATTACTCGCATTTTCTACGCGATCCAGTAGCTCACGCAAAATACGAAAACAAGAAGGCACAATACCGCTGCCTCTGCCTGAGTGCACGCCTTCCTTCAACACTTTGATGTCTAGCACACCACCAATCATGCCGCGCAAGGAAGTCGTCACCCACATTTGCTCGTAATTGCCGCAGCCAGAATCTAGGCAAATAACCAGGCTAGGTTGGCCTATGCGATCTTTTAACGCATCAATATAGAAGGGTAAATCGATGCTGCCACTTTCTTCGCACGCTTCAATGATAATGACGCAGCGGCTATGCGGAATATTTTCCGCGCGCAAGGCTTTCACTGCAGTCAGCGAAGCAAATACGGCATAACCATCGTCTGCTGAGCCACGACCATACAAGCGATCGCCTCTAAGAACCGGCGTCCAAGGATCTAGCCCTTCGTCCCAACCCGTCATCTCAGGTTGTTTATCTAAGTGGCCATACAACAACACTGTGTCGTTATTATTGCCAGGAATGTCGATAAAAATAAGCGGCGTACGATTAGGTAAGCGCACGACCTCTAAAGCCATGTTGTCAATAGCCTGTTCTGTACACCAATCCTTGATCAACATGACTGCGCGTTCAATATGACCATTTTTCTGCCATTCAGGATCAAAAGCCGGAGATTTGTTGGGAATACGGATGTAGTCTTGTAGGGTAGGGAGGATAGATTGATCCCACAGTTGATTGATATATTGGCTGATTGCTTGAATGTTCATGATGAAGGATGCTCTTTGTTAAGTTTACAGGCTAGAATAATACTATGACGCCAAAAATTCTGCATTTAATAGGATACGCTTTCAGCCGCGCTGGCATTGATCCTGGATGTAGCGAAGGTCCTTGGGTCTTGCAACGATCTCCTTATTTACCTACCTTAAAACAACATGATATCGATTATAAATGGGACGATGTCATTGCCTTTGCTTCAGCGCCTGAACTCTCCTTGGCCCAGGATGTGAGCTTGCATTGTCAAACGCTGGCGGTGAATATTAAAAATGCCATTTCTGCCAAACATTTCTTCGCTGTTATTGGCGGTGATCACACCTCTGCAATCGGTACTTGGTACGGCGCTGCCGCTACCTTATCTGGCGATTTAGGTTTGATATGGTTAGATGCACACATGGATAGTCATACCCCCGAGACCTCAGAGTCAGGTCGTCTCCATGGCATGCCGTTAGCCTGTTTGTTAGGCGCAGGCTATCCCGAACTCACTACCACTTTTTCTGCGACGCCTGCCATCAAACCAGAAAATTTATGCTTGATAGGCGTGCGGAGTTTTGAGGCAGGCGAAGCAGCATTTTTGAAAAAATTAGGCGTCAGAATATATTATATGGATGAAATCAAACAACGTGGATTATCAACAATACTCGCTGAAGCAAAAACGTTGGTCAGCGCTCGCACTGTGGCATTTGGCATCAGCTTAGATTTGGATTGTATCGATCCTAGTCAAGCACCGGGAGTAGATGCGGTGGCCCCTGATGGCATAGAAGCAGATGAATTATGTGCAGCCCTCACGCAGTTCGCCGACGAAGAAAAATTGTTAGGCATAGAAATTGCTGAATTTAATCCGCATCGTGATCGTGATCACCTCACCGAACAAAGAATAATACAATTACTCGCTTGCACCGTAGGAAATAATTCATGATGCTAAAAATAGATATTGGCCAACAAACGTTGTCCCTCCATAATACAAATTCCCTCATTAAAACCTATCCCATATCCACTGCTAAAAATGGCATAGGCGAAATCTTTGGTAGCGAAAAAACCCCACGCGGTTGGCACGATATTTTCGCTAAAATCGGCCACGATTCTCCGGCCAACACCGTCTTTGTCAGACGTAGACCCACAGGTGAAATTTTTTCTGCCGCATTGCGCGAACAATTTCCCCAGCGCGACTGGATACTGACACGTATATTATGGCTGCGTGGGTTAGAGCGCGAGAAAAATCGGCTGCGCACGGTTGATACTTTGCGACGCTACATTTATATTCATGGCACACCAGACGACGTAGAGATGGGAACACCTGGATCGCGGGGTTGCATACGTATGCGTAACAGTGACTTAATCGAATTGTTTGATAGTGTCGCACCGCGGACACGTGTATTAATAACTGAATAATAGTAAGGGCATAATAAAATGGATAGAGTGCATGAAGTATTAAATTTTTGGTTCGGAGATTTAGGGACGGCTGATTTGCCCACCAGTGATCGTACCAATTTATGGTTTGGTGAAAATGAACAATTAAAGCAAGATTTTTTAAAACAATTTGGTAATGAATATGAGACAGCAGTAGAAGGTAAATTGAATTACTGGTCAGATACACCGCGTGGCCGTTTAGCGTTAATCATTTTACTGGATCAATTTTCTCGCTATTTACACAAAAAATCGAGCGAGGCTTTTACGTATGATCCCATCGCTTTACAGTTATGTTCGGAAGGCTTAGAACAAAATGTCGATCACTCTTTAACGTTAATTGAACGCGTATTTTTTTATATGCCACTCGTGCACTCTGAAGATGCCACCATCCAAGAAATGTCTATCAAACGATTTCAAGAATTAGTGTCGTTGTCGTTACCAGAAACCACACAAATTTATCAGTTATTTTTAGCGTATGCGTATGCCCACTTTCGCGTCATCAAACAATTTGGCCGTTTCCCGCAACGCAATCAAATTTTAGGGCGCGAGTCTACACAAGATGAACTAGCGTTTCTGAAAAATGCGTAATATGATAGCGCGTGCGGGGTCGTAGCTCAGTTGGGAGAGCGTCGCGTTCGCAATGCGAAGGTCGGGAGTTCGATCCTCCCCGGCTCCAACAAAATGCGTATCACAGATGAATACCTATGAAACACTTGCTCGCCGATGCGCAATGTCTGATCGTTAAAATTGGTTCTGCTCTCTTGGTTGATCATGATGGCGTGATACGCCGTGAGTGGTTAGCAAGTTTACTATTTGATGTCGTGCAATACTGGCGAGCAGGTAGGCGTGTCATCATCGTCTCTTCAGGCGCCATTGCGCTAGGCCGCAGACGCATGCAATTCCATCACAATCCTTTGAAGCTAGAAGAAAAACAAGCGTCCGCTGCTGTTGGACAAATTCAATTGGCGCACGCTTATCAGGAAATGTTAGCAGAGCATGGCATTACTGTCGGCCAAATATTATTAACGTTAGACGATAGTGAACACCATGAACGCTACACCAATGCGCAAAATACTTTAGAAACTTTATTAACTATGCGCGCCATTCCTGTGATCAATGAAAATGATACTGTGGCTACTGCAGAAATTCGTTTTGGTGATAATGATAGATTAGCGGCGTTAGTGGCAAAGATGGTGCGCGCAGATACGCTAGTATTGCTCTCTGATATTGATGGTTTTTACACGGCTAATCCGCAATTAAATCCGCAAGCAACGTTGATTCCAGAAGTGTCAGCATTAACGCCTGAGATTTTAGCGTTAGCAGGAGATTCAGCGACTGCATTTGGTTCGGGCGGCATGATTACTAAATTAGCTGCAGCAAAAATTGCTTTGGCTTCAGGGTGTCGCATGGTCATAGCAGCAGGTAAACCATTGCATCCGTTAGCGGCAATTGATCAAACAGAGAAAAAAACCTGGTTTATTCCTGATAATGCAGTGAGGTCTTCTTGATGATAGAACTTGCCAAGGCTGCACGCGCAGCAGCACGGATATTAGCGACCACATCAGCTGCAACAAAAAATACTGCCTTGCAAGCGATGGCAGCCGCTATACGACAAACAGCTGACACCATATTGCAAGCCAATCAACAAGACATACTGGCAGCAAAGAATCAATCTAAGGTTTTCCTTGACCGTTTGCTGTTAACGCCTGAACGGTTAGCAGCCATGGCAAATACGCTAGAGATAATTGCAGCACAATCTGATCCTGTGGGGCAAACATTAGCCACTATCCATAGGCCTAACGGTTTAGCGATCACGCGTGTCAGCGTTCCCATTGGTGTCATCGCTGTCATTTATGAATCACGTCCTAATGTCACCGCTGATGCAGCGGGTTTATGTTTGAAAGCAGGCAATGCTGTTATTTTGCGGAGTGGCAGCCACAGTTTTCATTCTGCTACCGCCATCATGAAAGCATTACAAACAGGGCTCGCTGCAGCCAATTTACCAACCGCGGCAATACAACATTTACCCACAGCAGATCGCGCTGATCTACAAGCCATGCTTAAGTTAGAGCAATATATTGATGTGATCATTCCCCGTGGTGGTAAAGAGTTAATTAAATTTGTCACCAACAATAGTCGCATCCCTATGTTTAAACACGCTGCAGGACTGTGCCACACGTATATTCATGCAGGGGCTGACTTATTGATGGCAAAAAATATTGTCATCAATGCAAAAATGCGGCGCCCAGGGATTTGTGGTGCAACGGAAGTATTGTTGATAGATCGTGGTATTGCGCGACATGCATTGCCAATCATTCTCGAAGCATTGACTGCACTAGGCTGCGAGGTGCGTGGTGATGCCGAAGTAAAAGCCATTTATCCGGCTACTCATCTCGCAAGTGATCAAGACTACGATACTGAATTTTTAGCCGCCATTATTGGCGTGAAAGTGGTAGATAATATTGATGCAGCGATGATGCATATTACTCAACATGGCACACAACATACTGATGCCATCATCACTGATGATAACACTGCGGCAGAAAAATTCTTACGCGAACTAGATAGCGCCATTCTCGTGCACAATGCTTCCACCCAATTCGCCGATGGCGGTGAATTCGGCATGGGCGCCGAAATTGGCATCGCCACCGGCAAACTCCACGCCCGCGGTCCCATAGGCGCAGAACAGTTGACAACGTTTAAATACTGCGTGCGTGGTAATGGTCAAGTGCGAGGTGGGTGATCTCAGCATTTCAGCTTTATCCATACACGACAATTTTTAATACTTTGGCTACCACGTAGTCCCGCGGCTTGTCCGCATAAGCGCTAAACCGAAGGATTCCTCCCTTTGAAAAAGGGAGGTTAGGAGGGATTTTTATAAAAATGCTTTGCTTAATTTGATGCAAAAAAAGCATTTTTATAAAAATCCCCCTTCATCCCCCTTTTTCAAAGGGGGAGCGCTTAGCTTAGCGCTTATGCGGACAAGCCGCGGGACTACGTGGTAGCCAAAGTATTAAAAATTGTCGTGTGTGGGACAGTTTATCAGTAGGTGCTGGTGCGAAACACCCGCAGCAATGGCTCGCGAAGTGCTTCATCATTATCTTACTGGATTAAACACCACCCGGCTGTCGCGCGATGCTGAGGCCTCGGCCGCATAAGTCCCCAAGCTTTTTGTTTTTGCTCGACATAAGGCTTGAAATTATCCACTGTCTCGGCGAAGGGCTCGAAGTCGCTCGCACCCCGCCCGCTACCCACACCATATATGCCAATATCCACGCCAACCAGTGCAGAAAAATAAGAAAAAGGAACTCGACGCCAATTATTCTCCGCGGGATTCCAGATATCAAATGTAAACTCCCGTCCTTGTGGCGCATTCTTTTTCAGATTTTCCGTAGTGTCATAGATGCCACCACTAAAAGCTTGCCAGTAATTCGCCGGCATCAGGCGTTTTTCAATAGATCCAATACCTCGCTGCCATGAGAGCAGCGCTCGCGGATCGCTCCAGTCGTCCCCAAACTGATCTTCACGATCTTCGTATTCTTGAAATCCCTGTAGCAGCAATTTGGGATTAAAGTGGCGTCCTGTGGTGGCTATTTCTTCTCGTTTTGCATCCAGCAATGAAGTAAATCGATTGAGTGCTTGCCCTACAGCAGATCCTGCCCGTAGCGTTAACTTATATTCAGGATATCCAGAAGATACAATGTCTCCAACTACGCTATCTCTAATCGCATCGTTTAATGCAGTTAACTGAGTAAACAGCGGTTTCCAGGCTTTCTCTTCCGCTTCTTCCCATCCTTCAGGAAACTGTGCACGGAATTGTCTGTCTGCTTCTTCTTCACTGGCTACTTCAACAATACGGTCTTTGATGAACTTTGCCATTTGTGTATCTTCTTCGCCAAGTGCTAGCTGATAAGCGGTTTTTCCTTGAGCTAAGATGCGCTGGCCTGCTTTATTACGGATAACCGTCTTCTCTTCTTTCGCTTCTTCTCCTCGCCACGCTATCGATGCTAAATGCGGGTTGGTTTTAAGCATCTTTTCCACTTCAGCCATTTCACCTTCAACGATATGATTGAATAATTTTTTGATTGCTCTTTGTTCTCGCTGAGTTTGAGTCAGCTGACTAGCATAAAGAGAACTCCTTGCAAAAGCGGCTAATGATCGGTCGTCTAAGTAAGGTACTTCGTTTGTTTGAATGACCGCTTTAGGGGTTAGTAAAACAGGCGCTACCCCTCTACCTGCTCTTGTCGGTTGTTTATTTATATTTTTGTTCCGGGTTACTTTGGCTGATGCTGCTATAGGTTTAAGCAGGTCTTCATTACGCAGCAGAGTTTGATCAAGTGCTTGATAAGTCTTAACTAGGCCCTCAATTTCATCCTGCATCTTCCCAGGCGGTAGCTTGAAACGTGCTTCAGCCTGGAAATGATAAGCATTGGCCATTTTCAGCAGTGCACAAATCTGGGCATGGTCTTGAGGTTTAGGGTTCGCTGTCATTGCTAAAAAATAAGCCGCATTCAAAATTTCAGCGCTTTGACTTTTTAAATAATCAATTACTACTAAATCATTGATAGCTATATTTGGAGAACCGCTCACTTCTTTTGATTCTAGGGTATGAGACGTAGTAGAAGCTGTACTAGATTGGCTACCGGTGCTAGAAACGCTAGAGGATGAGTTTGAATGGCTGGTCTGGTTAGAGGGATGAGAAGAGTTAGAAACAACTGACTGTTGAACCCCTGCTAGAGGTCTCATTCCCCCCAGTTTGTTCAATAAGTCCTGGGCCGTGGCTAAAGTCTTTGCTGATATTCTGCTTTGTGACATGGATCTCTGCTCTTTATGATTCAGTGAGCTCACTATACACAGCCAGCCTTAAGGTATTATGAATAAAAGGCAAAAAAAGTTTAGCGAAATGTGAATTACCCCTCACAACCTTGTCAAAAATTTATTTATTATTCCCGCTGAAAATGATGATGTGGCGCGTGATAACCACCCAGCACGCCATTTTTTGATAACACCAGCTGCCACAATTGAATCTCGCGGGCGCGAAAGCTGCCGGCGAAACAGAGTAAATAATAGTTCCACATGCGGAAAAAATTTGCGTCATAGTCTTTTTGCAAAGTAGGCCACGCTTGATTAAAACGTTGATGCCAAGCCATCAAAGTTTTGTCGTAATCAGCGCCAAAATTATGCCAATCTTCCATCACTAGCAATTGATCAATAGCGCTGCCCATCTGTTCTATCGAAGGCAACATACCATTGGGCAACACATATTTATTGAGCCAAGGATCACCCGCTACTTGATTACTATTACTGCCCATGGTGTGCAACAAGAAAATGCCATCATCAGTTAGGCGCTCATGAACAATTTGCATATAATGCCGATAATTCAAGTAACCTACATGCTCAAACATGCCAATGGAAATAATGCGGTCAAATTGGCCGGTGACATCTCGATAATCTTGAAAGCGAATTTCAATGGGTAACCCTGCGCAGACTTCTTTGGCATAGAGATATTGCTGCTGAGAGATGGTCACACCTAACACTTCAACACCATAATGTTCTGCAGCATAGCGAGCAAAGCCACCAAAGCCACAGCCTATGTCTAATATTCGCATGCCAGGTTGTAAATTTAATTTTTGGCAACATAAGATTAATTTATTTAATTGCGCTTCTTCCAATTGCTCAGTGCCCGCCCAATAACCACAACTATAATTCATACGGCTATCAAGCATGGTTTGGTATAAATGATTGCCCACATCATAATGCTTGACGCCGACTTCAAGCGCGCCTTTTTTACTTTGATGATTATAGAGTTTATGCCAGAGATAAGAGGCTAATAAAGACACGTTGGCTTTAAGATGATGATGTAGATCTGCCCGCAACACTTTCGCAATAAATTGATCGACACGTTCACAATCCCATTGCCCGTTTACATAGGTTTCGCCAAGACCAATACTCCCGCCGCTGATAATCTTGGCAAATGCTGCATCATCGTGCACTTGCATGTCCCAGGGTTGATTACCATTTACTTCAACCCCAGCCACTGCTAACAATTTTTGCGTAAATTTTTTTGCTTGATTGGTTTTCATAAGTTCCATTCCTTTGGAATAATCTGTGGGTAGTATATAAGGTTTACACTCCTGATAAAACCTGTTAGGTTTTAAATCTTTTTCACGCTTCACAAATGGATGGCTTATGCGCAAAATTCTTACGCTGATGTTTCTTTGTTCACTATTAACTTTACACTCCTTGGGATTTGCAGCGAACCGCGCTGGCGCTTACACGCTCACCTTAGCTGACGGCTATGAATTTTTTTCTAGCGCGCATCACATTCGTAATAGCGGCGTGCCGAATTTAGCTTTGGCGTATAATTTTACTGAACAATGGGCAGTAGAAGCATTGGTTGGCAACATTAACACGGTGCAAAGAAGTCATACTGATCAAGGTGTGCACGGGTGGCTCTATTTACTCGATGGTGTTTATAGACTAACGCCCCGCAATTATTTCGCACCCTATATTTTAGCAGGGGTAGGGGATACCAGCCTAAAGCCCAATGGCGTAGATCCCGTCAATCAAGCCAATATCAATATTGGCATAGGCACACAATTATTTGCTGACACGTCCATTGCCGCGCGTATAGAAGCGCGCGACATTTACACTATGAATGGCGGCAAAAATGATGTCATGGTGAATGGCGGCGTAAGCTTTTTATTTGGCTAAGGCTTTGCTGCGCGCATTCATTGCCACATAGTCTCGTTGCGTAGGACCCGTATATAATTGTCGCGGACGACCTAGACGATAGGGGCTGCTAATCATTTCATTCCAATGCGCCATCCAGCCGACCGTCCGTGCCAGCGCGAAAATCACCGTGAACATATTGGAAGGAATGCCGATGGCGCTCAGTGTAATGCCAGAATAAAAATCGACATTAGGATACAATTTTTTCTCAACAAAATACTCATCTTCCAGCGCAATTTTTTCTAACTCTAGCGCTAGTTTAAATAAAGGTTCATCTTGCGCGCCCACTTCTTGCAGCACATCGTAGCAAGTTTCACGCATGACTTTCGCGCGCGGATCATAATTTTTATAAACCCTATGACCGAATCCCATTAGACGAAAATTATCTTTAGGATCTTTAGCGCGAGCAATGTATTCACTAATGCGTGAGACGTCGCCAATTTCTCGTAGCATATTTAACGCCGCTTCATTCGCTGCGCCGTGCGCAGGCCCCCAGAGTGCGCCTATGCCTGCAGAAATACAGGCGAACGGATTGGCGCCAGTGGAACCCGCTAAACGCACAGTAGAAGTAGAGGCATTTTGTTCATGATCAGCATGCAAAATGAAAATGCGATCTAGAGCCCGTGATAAAACAGGATTGGGAATCATTTCTTCGCAGGGCGTACCAAACATCATATGTAAAAAATTTTCTGCGTAAGAAAAACTATTTTTCGGCTGCATAAACGGCTGGCCAATAGAATATTTGTAGCACATAGAAGTGATCGTCGGCATTTTCGCGATTAAGCGCAGCGCAGAGTTTTTTCTATGCAGAGGATTATTAATATCTAATGTGTCGTGATAGAACGCAGACAAAGCACCGACGACCCCCACCATGATAGCCATAGGGTGCGCATCGCGACGAAAGCCATTAAAAAAGTTACGGATTTGTTCATGCACCATGGTGTGGTGGGTGACATCATGGCAGAAAGTTTTATATTGCTCAGGAGTAGGGAGCTCGCCATTTAATAAGAGATAACTGACTTCTAAAAAATTAGATTTTTCTGCGAGCTCATCAATGGGGTAACCACGATAGAGCAATATCCCTTTATCGCCATCAATATAAGTAATTTTAGATTCGCATGCTGCAGTAGATTGAAAGCCTGGATCATAAGTGAAGTAACCGGATTTGCTTAAGGGGCCAATATCAATGACGTCATTGCCTAAAGTGCCTGATAATACGTCCAACTCTATCGTTTTATTATCAATAGTGAGTTGCGCTTTTTTACTCATTCCTAATCTCCCGTGGTTTTAGCCACTATAAAAAAGAGCTGTCGGAAATACAATGGGTTATAAGAATTAGCTAGCGTTGTTGTGTAATTCACTGATTTTTCGCGCCCGTGTGCGTGCCCGCGCCCGTCTTTTTTTAGACCGTCAGAAAAGTTGGATATTTAGTCAGTTTGTCTAAGAAAATACGGGCGCGGGCACGCACACGGGCGCGGGCACGAAAAATGAGTGGATTTGCAACAACGCTCTAAGGAAACCTATCTCTCTGTTTGATTTGCATAATCATGCAGCATATAATCCCAGCACATTATTCTCTCCAAGGAATTCACTGTGAAAGATCAAAGGCCCATGAATTTGAATCTTTTTACGATTCATTTTCCGCTTCCTGCTATTACCTCCATTTTGCATCGTATCTCTGGCGTCATTTTATTTCTCTGCATCCCATTCATGTTATGGGCCTTAGACGCCTCCCTAGGCTCTTACCAAGACTTCGATACCATCACCGCTTTTCTCGCTGCTCCCTTGATTAAATTTGTATTTTGGCTATTATTCACCGCCTTCAGCTACCATTTCATCGCCGGCATACGACATTTACTCATGGATATCCACATTGGCGATGAATTGAAAAGCGGCAGAATTGGCGCGGTACTAGTCCTCATTTTTACCACCATTGCAGCGATCTTAGCGGGAGTATGGTTATGGTAAAAAACGTCCTCAGCACAGCCGGTTACGGCACTCGCGATTGGCTCATCCAACGCTTCAGCGCTATTTTTATGGCCGTTTACTGTTTTGCCCTTATCTCCTACATTGTTTGGCTACCCTCTATCAATTATTACGATTGGCACAATTTGTTTGCCAATACCTGGGTGAAAATTGCCACCATTCTTTTTGTCCTCAGCCTACTGTTCCATGCTTGGATAGGCATGTGGACTGTCTTCACTGACTACATCAGGTCATCCGTGCTGCGCGCCATCAAAGAAGCACTGGTATTGATAATGCTGGCTGCCTGTTTCTTCTGGGCCTTAATGATTTTGTGGAGTGTTTAAGTTATGAGTATGAAAGTAACCACACTGACGTTTGATACCGTCATCGTCGGCGGCGGCGGCGCAGGTCTGCGAACTGCTTATGAATTAGCGCAAAATGGCTCACATGTCGCCGTCATTTCTAAGGTTTATCCCACACGCTCGCACACCGTTTCTGCGCAAGGCGGCATCAATGCTGCTATTGGCAATACGGAAGCTGATGATGATTGGCGCTGGCATATGTACGACACTGTGGTCGGCTCAGACTTTTTAGGCGACCAAGATTCCATTGAGTTCATGTGCAAAGAAGCCCCCGCCAATATTTACGAACTAGAACATATGGGCATGCCATTCTCACGTCGCCCAGACGGCAAAATTTATCAACGCGCATTCGGTGGTGCCACCCGTAATTATGGTGGGGAACAGGCGCATCGTACTTGCGCAGTGGCAGATCGCACCGGGCATGCCATGCTGCACGCGTTATTCCAAAAAAATATCCAAGCAAAAACGAAATTTTATAATGAATGGTTCGCGCTAGATTTAGTGAAAACCAAAAATGGTGTCGCAGGCGTTACTGCCATTAACATTGAAACCGGCGAAGTGGTGTTCTTTCAAGCTCGTGCCACCGTGCTAGCAACGGGCGGTGCTGGTAGAATTTTTGCCTCTACCACCAACGCTCACATCAATACCGGTGATGGCATGGGCATGGTCTTACGCGCGGGCTACCCATTACAAGATATGGAATTTTGGCAATTTCATCCGACAGGCATTTATGGTGTCGGTTGCCTCATTACTGAAGGGGTACGCGGTGAGGGCGGTTATCTCATCAATAAAAATGGCGAGCGTTTTATGGAACGCTACGCACCTCATCTCAAAGATTTATCCTGTCGCGATATCGTGTCGCGCAGCTCTATGATTGAAATTCGTGAAGGTCGTGGTTGTGGCCCTAAGGCTGATCATGTGTTGTTAAAACTTGATCATCTCGATCCTGAAGTCATCAAAACTCGATTGCCTGGCATCCGTGAGTTAGCGATGACTTTTGCCGGTGTGGATCCGCTGAAAGATCCTATCCCTGTCATCCCCACTTGCCACTATTTGATGGGCGGCATTCCCACCAATGTTCACGGCCAAGTATTAACAATGGATGCTAACAATAAAGATGAAATCGTCGAAGGGCTTTACGCGGTAGGTGAAACTGCTTGCGTCTCCGTCCACGGCGCTAATCGTTTAGGCGCTAATTCACTGCTAGATCTCGTCGTATTTGGTCGCGCAGCAGGCATACATATTCTTGAAGCAGTGAGAGAAGGCTTGCCCCTGAATGATGCGACCCTACCAGAGTTAGATCATGCTTTAGCACGTCTGGCGCGCTGGAACACTAACGAAAATGGCGAGAGTGTAGATACCTTGCGCGAAGCTTTACAAAAAATTATGGAAGAAGATTTTGGTGTCTTTCGTACTGATGAACAAATGAGTGCCGGGTTTAAAAAATTAAAAGAATTAAATCAACGCCTGCAGTCTGCCAGCATCAAAGATAAAAGCCAATGCTATAACACCGCACGTATCGAGGCTTTGGAATTAGACAATCTCATGGCCACTGCTTTGGCTAGCGCTTATCTCGCCGACAATAGAAAAGAAAGCCGCGGCGCGCATGCACGTTACGATTTCACTGAGCGTGATGATATTAATTGGTTAAAACATTCCATCTACTTCCTCGATGGCCGTATCGCTTCAAGGCCAGTGAATAGAAAACCGAAAGAGATGGAACCTATTGACTTAAAAGACCGAGAATAAGAGGGAAAACTATGCGCTTTTCTATTTATCGCTACAATCCAGAAACCGATGCCAAACCTTACATGCAAGAGTTTGATGTCGACACAAAAGAACATAATTGCCAAATGGTCTTAGATGCCTTATTAACTATTAAAAATAAAATGGATGAAACCTTAACGCTGCGGCGCTCTTGCCGAGAAGGCGTATGCGGTTCTGATGGCATGAACATCAACGGTACTAACCGCCTTGCTTGCACCACGCATTTATCACAACTCAAAGAACCTATCATCATTAGACCACTGCCAGGCTTGCCCGTGGTTAGGGATTTAGTCGTCGATATGACGCCGTTTTACAAACAATATGAAAAAGTAAAACCCTATCTCATTAACGATCAACCCCAGCCAGCACGCGAACGCCTACAAACGCCAGAAGAGCGCGCTAAATTAGATGGCTTATACGAATGTATTTTATGCGCTTGCTGCACCAGCTCTTGTCCTTCTTATTGGTGGAACCCAGACGAATTTTTAGGGCCCGCGGCATTGTTGCAAGCCTATCGCTTTATCGCTGATAGTCGTGACACTGCACATGATGAACGCTTAGCAGACTTAACTGATCCTTTTAGTTTGTACCGCTGCCGCGGCATTATGAATTGCGTAGATGTCTGTCCTAAAGGCTTAAATCCTACGAAAGCGATCAATCACATTAAAGATGAAATTTTAGAAAAATCGGTATAATTTTTTATGACAGCAACGTCCAAATCCATGCAAGATCTAATGCAAGATTCTTATCTTGGCTCTGGTAATGAAAGTTATTTAGAAGCACTTTACGAAGCGTATTTAGCCGATTCGAATAATGTTTCTCCAGAATGGCAAACGTATTTTCAAGCGCTTGCAAAACAAACGCCGGCATCGGCGCCCGATATCGCCCATAGTGCAATACGCGAACAATTCTTAGCAATGGCCAAGCATCCCAAAGTCACAGTGGTCTCAGGTGGTGCTATTAGCCGCGATCATGAACGCAAACAAGAACAAGTGATTAATCTCATCACTAACTATCGAACACTCGGTCACTTGCAAGCAGACATCGATCCTCTGAATTTATACAAAGGCGTCTATAATCCTGCGTTAGATCTCGATTATTACCGCTTTAGCAAAGACGATCTACAAGTTGTCTTTGATGTGGGCTTCTATGCTGCTTTGCAAAAACCTACTGCCACTTTGCAAGAATTGCATCAATCACTGCGTAACACCTATTGCGGCAAGATCGGTTTTGAATACATGCACATGCGTAGCGAAGAAGAAGTAGAATGGATCAAAAACCGTATTGAAAATGGCTGGGTAAATTTTCAACCCAATAAAGAAGAAAAACTACGGCTGTTAGATAGACTCATTGTTGCTGATGCTTTAGAAAAATATTTAGGCACAAAATATGCAGGTCAAAAACGTTTTTCTCTAGAAGGCGGTGACAGTTTAATTCCTATGATGGATACCTTAGTCAATCGTGGCGCAGGAGAAGGCGTCAAAGAAATGATTATCGGAATGGCGCATCGCGGCCGATTAAATGTCTTGGTGAATATCTTAGGGAAAGATCCTAAAGAAATTTTTGCCGCTTTTGAAAATAAAAATGCAGCGGAGAATTATTCCGGTGACGTTAAATATCACTTAGGTTATTCCTCCAATGTCAAAACCAAGTCGGGCCCAGTGCATTTAGCTTTAGCTTTTAATCCTTCCCATTTGGAAATTATTTCTCCCGTCGTGCAAGGTTCTGTACGTGCACGCCAGCGTCGACGTCGTGATACGGAACAAAAACAAGTTGTCTCTATCATGCTGCATGGCGATGCGGCATTTGCTGGACAAGGCGTAGTAATGGAAGTGTTTAACATGTCGCAAGCACGATGGTTTACCATCGGGGGCACCATTCACATTGTAATCAATAACCAAGTTGGCTTTACTATCAGCGATCCTAAAGATGCACGCTCCACACTGTATTGTACGGATGTGGCTAAAGTCATCGAGGCACCCATTTTGCATGTCAATGGTAATGATCCTGAAGCAGTTTATTACGCAGCACAATTTGCTATGGATTATCACACCACCTTCAAGAAAGATGTAGTGATCGATTTATTTTGTTACCGCCGTCACGGCCACAATGAAGCAGACGAACCTTCAGCAACGCAACCGCTCATGTATAAAGTCATTAAAACCATGCCAACCCCAGCCGCACTCTATGCCACACAATTGCGAGCAGCAGGGTTAGTAGATGAAGTATTACTAAAACAGACTAGCGATGCTTATCGTGATGCTTTAGATGCTGGTCATAACGTCGTTGAAACCACAGAAGAAAAATCTGTTTACGAATATGCAGTGAAGTGGAATCCCTACATTGCTACCGAGTGGAATCAACCGATAGCAACCGGCGTGCCCTTAGCAAAATTACAAGCGCTAGCCACCACTTTATATACCATACCAGCAGGGTTTGTGTTGCAAGCGCAAGTTAAAAAAGGCATTGATGCGCAACCCGCTATGGCAGAAGGCACGCAACCCGTCTCGTGGGGGTTCGCGGAAACTTTAGCGTATGCCACTTTACTCGACGAAGGTTATCCTATTCGTCTCTGTGGCCAAGATGCAGGGCGCGGAACTTTTGCCCACCGACACGCGGTATGGCACGATCAAAACACGGATCAAATTTATATTCCCTTAAGCCATCTCTCGTCTAAGCAAGCGCAAATTAACATTGTTGATTCTTTATTATCAGAAGAGGGCGTATTGGCGTTCGAATATGGCTATGCTACGGCTGAACCCGATAATTTAGTCTTGTGGGAAGCGCAATTCGGTGACTTTGCCAACGGCGCACAAGTTGTCATTGATCAATTTATCAGTTCTGGTGAGCAAAAATGGGGACGGTTGTGTGGGTTGGTAATGTTACTGCCGCATGGCTATGAGGGCATGGGCCCAGAACATTCTTCGGCGCGCCTGGAACGTTATTTACAGCTATGCGCCCAAGATAATATGCAGGTATGCGTACCCACGACTGCTGCGCAAATTTTCCATTTATTGCGTCGCCAAATGAAACGCCCGTATCGCAAACCGCTTATTGTCATGACCCCTAAAAGTATTTTGCGTCATCCACTGGCCATGTCACCGATAGAGACGCTCACACAAGGAAGTTATCAATTAGTCTTGCCAGAAACGGATAAGCTAGATAATAAAAAAATTGACCGCGTTATTTTGTGCTGCGGCAAAGTCTATTACGACTTACTAACGCAACGGCGCACCCAATCACTAGAATACGCTGCTATTTTACGCGTAGAACAGCTATATCCTTTTCCCGCTGAGGTGTTAGAAAAAGCGTTAGCACCTTATCAGCAAGTGAAAGATATCGTCTGGTGTCAGGAAGAACCACAAAACCAAGGTGCATGGCCAACCATGCAAGCAGCATTGATGGGATTGCTAGGCAAAGGGCAGAAGCTGCGTTATGCAGGTCGTCCAGCGTCAGCATCGCCAGCCGCGGGTTATCATTCTCGGCATGAGCGTGAACAACATGCATTAGTTGATGAAGCATTACTGTAACTAGAGCTTTGAAGCTCCCTTAGAAAAAGGAAATAATATGACGATTCAAGTTAAAGTGCCGCTGTTACCGGAATCGGTAGCAGATGCAACGGTCTCTGTATGGCATAAAAAAGTCGGGGATACTGTTACCCGGGATGAAAATTTAGTCGATTTAGAAACTGATAAAGTAATGCTTGAAGTCCCTGCACCAGCCGATGGTGTCATAAAAGAAATTATGAAACCCGCCGGCACTGTAGTGAATGCTAATGAAATTATTGCTGTCATTGAAGAAGGCACGGGAAATAAAGCAGCACCGGCTACTGAACCAAAGACAGCATCAAAACCCGCAGCCGAAGCAGCACCCAAAGCGCCGGTAGCAGATACCGCTGCTGCCTCACAAGCTTTAAGCCCTTCTGTTAGACGATTAGTCGCAGAAAAAGAAGTCGATGTATCGCAGATTGCCGGCACAGGGAAAGGCGGCCGTATTACCAAAGAAAATGTCATGTCTGCTGTCGATAAAAAACCTGCTGGGGAAATGACGCTTGATGGCACCCGCCCAGAAAAACGCGTACCCATGACGCGAATGCGCGCAAGAATTGCGGAGCGATTATTAGAAGTCACGCAGAGCACCGCTATGCTCACTACTTTTAATGAAGTAAATATGCAAGCAGTGATGGATTTACGCAGCCGCTATAAAGACAAGTTTGAAAAAGCTTATAACGTCCGTTTAGGATTTATGTCATTTTTTGTCAAAGCAGCAGTGGAAGCGCTCAAGCGATTCCCTGTCGTCAATGCCTCTATTGATGGCAACGATATCGTCTATCACGGCTACTTCGATGTGGGTGTAGCTGTATCGACTGATAGGGGATTAGTAGTGCCTGTTATTCGCAATGCTGATCAATTATCTTTTGCTAGCATTGAAGCCACCATCGTCGAATCTGCAAATAAAGCCCGTAATGGCAAGCTCTCCCTAGACGATATGCAGGGCGGCACTTTTACTATCACCAATGGTGGTGTCTTCGGATCCTTATTAGCAACGCCTATCATTAATGCTCCACAGTGCGCGATTTTAGGCATGCATAAAATCCAAGAACGACCCGTCGTAGAAAATAACCAAATCGTTATCCGTCCTATGATGTATTTGGCACTGTCTTACGATCATAGAATCATTGATGGTAAAGATTCAGTGACATTTTTGGTCACTATTAAAGAACTACTTGAAGATCCAGCACGATTACTATTAGAGGTATAAAAAAATGAATCTCCACGAATACCAAGCAAAAAAATTATTAGCAGACTATGGTTTACCTGTATCTAAAGGCCACGTGGCTACTACCGCTGAAGAAGCACGGACTATTGCCAGCAAAATGGGTACCTCACGCTGGGTAGTGAAGGCACAAGTCCATGCAGGTGGCCGTGGTAAAGCAGGTGGCGTCAAAATTGTCTCTAGCAAAGATGAATTAACCACAGTCGCGGAATCTTTGTTGGGCACCCATTTAGTGACTTATCAAACGACGGCAGAAGGCCAACCTGTTAATCAATTGTTGATCGAAGAGCCTTGTGACATTGAAAAAGAACTTTATTTAGGAGCAGTCATCGATCGTTCTAAGCGTCGCATTGTCTTTATGGCATCAACCGAAGGCGGCGTAGAAATCGAAAAAGTAGCGGAAAAAACCCCAGAAAAAATCTTGACCGCTGTCGTTGATCCACTGTTTGGTGTATTGCCTTATCAAGGCCGAGAGCTCGCGTTTAAATTAGGACTTTCAGGGGATTTAGCAAAGCAATTTACAAATTTACTCATTGGCTTAGGGAAGATGTTTCAAGCAAATGATTTGAGCTTACTAGAGATCAACCCATTGGTGATCACGCGCCAAGGCAATTTACTATGCTTAGATGCGAAAATCACGCTGGATGATAACGCTCTATACCGTCATCCGCATTTAGCCAATCTGCGGGACGAAAGCCAAGAAGATGAACGTGAAAATCGTGCCCGTGAATGGGAATTAAACTATATCGCCTTAGATGGCGACATTGGCTGCATGGTGAATGGCGCAGGTTTAGCTATGGCGACCATGGATATGATCAAATTACATGGCGGCAATCCTGCTAACTTTTTAGATGTGGGTGGCGGCGCGACCAAAGAGCGGGTTGCAGAAGCATTCAAAATTATTTTATCTGATAAAAAAGTGAAAGCCATTTTAGTCAATATTTTTGGCGGTATTGTGCGCTGCGATTTAATCGCAGATGGCATTATTGGCGCGGTAGAAGATGTGGGCACCAAATTACCGGTGATCGTGCGTTTAGAGGGTAATAATGCCGCGTTAGGCGCGAAAAAATTGAGCGATAGTGGTTTGAATATTATTGCTTCTGACAGTTTTACTGATGCAGCACAGAAAGTGGTGAAGGCAGCGGGGAAGTAGAGCCTAAGCCGCTAACCTAGGAACTTTCCCCCTTTGAAAAGGCGTTGTTGCGTAAATCGAGTTTTTGTAGTTTTTGTAGGGTGGATTAGGCGCTTTTTGCCGTAATCCACCTTTGTACACGACTAACCTAGAGGCGTCCCTCCCTTTGAAAAAGGGAGGCTAGGAGGGATTTATAAAATTGCTTTAATTAATTTAATGCAAAAAAAGCATTATTATAAAAATCCCCCTTCATCCCCCTTTTTCAAAGGGGGAAA
>Ga0207156_10086_pt1 | contig 21224 bp, 20 predicted proteins | sample Alteio_BWMinHeat_24_FD_153514 | JGI IMG/M metagenome (GOLD analysis project Ga0207156, IMG submission 153514) | Enriched cells from forest soil in Barre Woods Harvard Forest LTER site, Petersham, Massachusetts, United States -... | ecosystem: Environmental > Terrestrial > Soil > Temperate forest >...
CGACTGAAGAGAGCTGAAATTGGAAAAGTAAGATCTCAGAGTGAGAGGTCCACATCCACCAACTAGAAGTGATCAAGAAAGGCCGGTGCTCCCGGCCTTTCCCATTTCTAGTGCGACATTCCCGCGGCCCTGAGCGTCTCTTCGCGTTTCGCCTTGAACTCCGTGCCTGGCTTCCATTCTGGATAGCGGTCCGTGTTGGCCACGCGAAATCCTACCGTGAACAGCAGTTGCAGGTCTTCGATAGCGCCTGCGAGATCCCAATCCGGCTTTATCACATCCGATGGCTTGTGATAGTTGTTCTCTTCGTATTCGTCGCGCTTTTTTATGCCCCAGCCGTCCGGCTTGCCGATGAATTCGATGCCGCCTTCCGGATTGAGCGCCGGGACTCCCTGCTTGGCGAAATTGAAATGATCGGAGCGATAGTAGGATCCTTTCTCGGGCTGGGGGTCGGGTCTGACGGTTCGACCTTTTTCAGTCGCGGCTTGGCGCATTACGTCATCGAGCGTGGAATTGCCATATCCGATGACGGTGATGTCTCGAGTCCGTCCCCAGGCGTTCAATTCATCCATGTTGATATTGGCGACCGTCCTGGCAAGGGGATAGATCGGGTTCTCCCCGTAGTACTTGGAACCGATCAGGCCCTTTTCTTCCGCCGTCACCGCGAGGAAGAGAATCGAGCGCCGCGGCGGCTTTGGGAGCGCCTTGAAGGCGCGCGCAATCTCGATCAGGCCGGCCACGCCCGATGCATTGTCCAGTGCGCCGTGATAAATCTTGTCACCCTTTTCATCCGGCTGGCCGATGCCGAAATGATCCCAGTGCGCCGTGTAGACCACATATTGATGCTTGAGCTTGGGATCGGATCCTTCGAGTTTCCCAATCACATTGTTTGAGTTGATGCGGCGCAGCTTGTTTTCGATGGCGAGCTCCGCGTGAGCGCTGAGCGCGACGGGCTTGAACTCTCGACTAACGGCTGTTCGCTTTACGGCGTCAAAATCCATACCGATGGCGCCGAACAGCTCGCGGGCCTTGTCGCTGGTTATCCAACCCTCGATGTTGACGCGCGACATATTCTTATCCTTTGACACCAGGTCAAAATTCTCGACCGTAAAGCTGCCCCTTGGCACAGCCCACGGATAAGCGGCCGGGACGGTTTCGTGGACGATGAGTACGCCGGCCGCTCCCTTTGCCGCGGCGATCTCGTATTTGTAGGTCCAGCGCCCGTAGTAGGTCATGGCCTTGCCGCCAAATACTTTGGGATCAAGCTGTGACGGGTCGTGCGGGTCCGGGACGGGCGGATCGTTCACTAGCATCAGCAAGACCTTGCCGCGCACGTCCAGTCCCTTGTAGTCGTCCCAGTTGTATTCCGGGGCTACGACTCCGTAGCCGACGAAGACGATGTCGGCATCGAAGCTGGCTTTGTCGACGACGCGCACGGTGCGGGCAACGAAGTCGTCCCCAAACCGGAGGCGCATCTCTTTGTCTCCAGCCTTGATCTTCATCTCGGTGTTTTGATTGGTGGTTATGCCGACGAGCGGAACCTTTTGGAAATACGAGCCATCGGTGTTTCCCGGCGCCAGACCGACAGCCTTGAACTGATCGGCAATGTAGTTGATCGAGAGGTCCTCGCCCGGCGTTCCCGGAGCCCGGCCCTCGAATTGATCGGATGATAGTTGTCTAATATGACTCATCAAGCGATCCGATGTAATGCCATTGAGGGCCGCCGGGCTTGGGCTGCCGCTTTCGGGGCGCGGCGTTTGTGCGATGGCGGCGCAGGCAAGGACAGAGATCAGCAATACAGAAGACCAGCTAGATGCGAATCGTTTCATTCGGGGTATTCTCCTCGTCGGGTTTGTGGCTAAAGAGCTATTATACAGCAGACTTTCGTGAACGACAGGTATCCGCGTTCGCCGATTTGCTATACGGCTTCGCCAGACCACAAGAAGTGACTCACGGCAAAGCGCTCTTCGATAAGCTCGACCCGGACGAGCATACGAAAGAGCCTAGAAAGCCCTAGATTGAAAGAGATGCTGGACGAAATGCTCGAAATGGCAAAAGCTGAAGAGCGCTCGACTAGCAGGGTCCGTTACAAACCTGCAGGACCACCCGCAAACGATGCCGCCTAAAGTAGTCTTGGGCGCGCTAGCAGCCACCTTTTTTCAAATCCGCGCGGGATGTGGTGGAACGGAAATTCAGTATTGTTGCAAGACTCAAGTGTTGCTCTTTGGAGGTCACGACAAGCTGAAGCTCGCCGGACAGGCGAACCAAAGCGACGCAAGGGGAACCGAGAATCCTATGAGCTGTTTCGAAATGAGCCGTGTTTTCCAAAAGGGCGTGGCGGGGGTAAGTTTTCCCGTGCATTTGGACCCCCGCCACGGCTTCGGTTGTTAATTGTGGCTGATACTACCGGAAGTCTAAAAGGAAGTCAAGGATTATTTGTGGCCAAAGTAACCTGTTCGTAGAAAAAATATGTGTGTCCCGTTACGCCCCAATAATGACCCCTCTGACGGTCAAATGGCCACAGAAAATGCGCCAAAATCAAGCGTAATCTAAGGATTAGTTGCTCGGAGACAGGCCAACACGCTTCAGAGGCTGCAGACGCGCCAAAGTAATGATTACACCCGGCGCAGCGACGAGAATGCGGCTCTCTTCGGTCGCCAAAGAAGTTCTAAGTAATCATCACAAAACAAAAAAACGGTTTCCAGATGTGACGGTGCGCCCGCAATGGTTAAGCGTTCGTATTAATATCGGTCAGGGCTGGCCCAGCCTGAGGGCGAGCGCCTCGGACCAAACACTCGCCTGCACGGTTGCACTAAGTGCGCGGTTATTGTTTTTCGCTTTTCGCATCTCGCAAAGTGTCGCCGGAGCCAGCCCAGCTTCGCTTCGGGTTCCTGCGGCGCCGAAGTGCCGCTGGATCCGCGAGCGCGCGCGTTTTGGCGCTTGCGAGGCCGGCATTTTCGGACCAACGGGCGCTAACTGTCACGCCAATATCTATTGACATGGTTGGAGATCTTGCCGAATACTACTCGCGGGTCCAAGGTAAGATTTGGCTGCTCGGTCGGACCAGGCTCGCGTTGTATTGATCGGTTGCGTGCTCCTTCTCAGCGCCTACGTAACGTAAGGCTTTCGGCTCCCAACCTCGACTTGTCGCGGCGCGCGTTTCAGGCCAGTCGTCTATGCGTTCACTTTCGGTCTCCAGGCTCTTTCTACTGCTCTTGACGGTCACGTTCTCGCTTGTGGTCGCGCTTGCGGTTCGGTTTACCTATCAGTTTGCGCAGTTCTCGTCCGCTGGAACGTTGCTGGCTAAGAACCTGGAAGAAACATCACGGCTAAATCAAGAGCTGCGCGACGGCATCGACCGGCAGATCAAACTACTCCATAGGCAGTTCGACCAGCTTGAACCCAGCTTCCCGATGCGCCTGGGATCGATCAACTACGCCCTTGGCGAACAGCAGACCGAATACTTGAAGCTTGACATCGACGAACAAGAGCGACTCACGATCGAGGAGATCAAATCCCTGCAAGCCGAGCTGGGGATTCAATCGATTCAGGCTTTTCAGCACCTGCGCACAGGCGCCCGGGCGGAAGCATCACTGGGCCTAACCAGTGTCGAAGATTTGCAGCGTCAGATCGATCACGAATTCACTCAGCTTTACGACGCTCAGATGGGCAAGCTGCAGGGCGTGCAGAGCCAACTGAATCGTTCGGTGCAGGCCGCGCGCATCGCAGTGTACAGTTTGACCGGCGGCTTGCTGCTCGCGTTGCTGACCTTCACGGCGCTGCTGCGGCGGCGCGTTTTGAAGCCGTTGCATTCGATTCTAGAGGCTGCTGACGAGATCCGCGGGGGCAACTTCACGACCCACGTTGCCGCGCCGCGGCCGGATGAACTTGGGCAAGTGGCGCAGGCGTTCAATTTCATGGCGGAGTCTCTCGCCGAAAGCTATGCCGGACTGGAGCGGAGCGTTGAGGACCGCACTCGCCAGCTCGAACACCTGCAGGAACAGTTCGTGCAGGCCGCCAAAATGTCCGCAATCGGTCAATTAGTCAGCGGAGTGGCGCATGAACTGAACAACCCGCTGACGGTTATCCTGGGGTATACCGAGCTTACGCAGATGCGACTGCGCGCGACCGGCGAGGATCCAAAGCAGCTTCGCCTCATGGAGGATCTCCAGATTCACGCGGAACGCTGTCGCAAGATCGTGGCGAATCTGTTGCAGTTCGCCCGCCAGGTGCTGCCGCATCTCGAGATCGTTTGGGTTAACGATGTGGTCGAGCAAGTCCTGCAGTTGCGAGAATATGAGCTCAGCATCAGGAATATCCGGCTCGAGCGGGACTATGATCCGTCAAACCCAATCCTCTGCGGGGACCTCAATAAGATCCAGCAAGTGGCGCTGAACCTGCTCAACAATGCCTACGACGCTATTCGAGAAGCCGGCCGCGCCGGGACCATTTGTGTGCGCACGTCAACGCTCGACGATCAGATTGTGCTCGAGGTCGCTGACGACGGAACCGGCGTTCGGGATATCGAGCGCGTGTTTGATCCGTTCTACACCACGAAAGATGTAGGACAGGGGACTGGGCTTGGATTGAGCGTCTGTTACGGTATTGTCAAAGAACACAGAGGTGAGATTCGCGCTGAGAACTTGGCTAAGGGCGCCCGCTTCGTCGTGACGCTGCCGCGAGGCGACCTGGCCGCCGCAACGAAGCCGAAAGAGGCCAGAGCGCATCTGCGCCTGCCAGGGAAGAAGTTTCAGGCGCTTGTGGTCGATGATGAGGAGCCGCTTGTGCGCCTGCAATGCGCCTTTCTATCGTCCCTTGGAATGGAGGTTGCCGGGAGGCGTTCGGGAGAAGAAGCGGTTCGATACTTAACGGAACACGCGGTCGATATAGTCGTATCGGACGTCCGGATGCCGGGGTCCGTCGATGGCCCTGAGCTTTACGAGTGGGTGCGTGCAAACCGCGCGGAGCTCAGCCATCGGTTCCTGTTTGTCTCGGGGGACCTGATCGGGCTCAACACCAGCGAGTTCTTTCTCGACACCACGGTTCCTTGCTTGCAGAAACCGTTCAAGTTCGATGACTACGTTGACGCCATTCGGCAAGTGCTGGAAAGCGAGGGCGAAAGCCTGTGAGACGCAGCCTGATCGTGTTTCTAGCGGTGTTGGCGCTGCTGTTCGCGGGCTGTGCCCGACGGCCCCGCCGCATCGTCATAGGAATTGCGCTCACGTTGGGCCATCATCCCGGCGCCGAGCTGGCCGTGAAGCAGATCAATGAGAGCGGGGGCGTCGACGGCGTGCCGGTTGAGCTGATGGGATTGGACTGGCAGGTAACGACGCAGTTTGAGTCCAAAGAGATTCTAGCGTGGGCCAGACGGTTTGCGGATACGGACGACCTGATCGCGGTTATCGGGCATAGCGACAGTTCGTCGACGCTATCGGCCGCGGCATTCTACAACCAACACCACATTCCGCAGATCGTCACTATAGCGACGAACCCTGCAATCACGAATATCGGAAGTTGGACGTATCGGCTGTGCCTGTCGGACGCGACGCAGGGCCCCGCCCTGGCCGATTATGCGATTCGCGACTGGGGCAAAAAACGTATAGCTGTATTCTACGTCAATGACGCCTATGGCCGTGGACTGGCGGAGCTTTTCGAGCGCCGGGTGCGCGAGCTAGGCGGGGAGATCGTCTCCACCATCATGCATCGCAACGCTCTACGCCCCGATGATAAAGAGCTGATTCTCTCAGAGCTGCAGCAACTAAAAGCCAGCCGGCAGCCGGAGCTGTTCGTGCTGTTCCAACGCTCTGGCGCGGCGGACTGGACGATTCGAGCCATCCGCGATGCCGGCATTCAAGCCGACATCCTCGGCGCGGATAATCTCAGCCTGGTGGACTTCAGCAGATTGAACCCTCAGATCAAGGAGGGCATCAGAGTCTCGCAATTCTTCGAGCCCTTGCCCGAGAACGCGCGTGCGATTGAATTCCGCGAGGCATATCAGGATTTTGCCGGGCGCCCACCGGAATACGGCCAAGCGTCGGCATACGACGCTGTGAACCTGGTCTGCCAGGCCGCCCGCACAGGCGGCTTCAGCCGCGACGGCGTGAAAGGCGCGCTTGATCGCTGCATTGCTGCCAAGACCAGAGTTGAGGGCGCCGGAGGCCCTTATGTGCTAGGCGAGGACCACGATGCGCGCCGCTCGCTTTATATAGTGGAGGCGCATGGCGGCAGCTACCATCTGCTGAAGACAGTTTTTAGTTTTTAGTTTTCAGTTTCTTGCTTGTCGATCACCGCAGCGCGCAACTAGAGACCAGGAACTGAAAACTAAAAACTGAAAACTATTCCCGCTAGTCTGCCACGATTTTCAAATGCAGCTCGCGGAGTTGTTCCTCAGAGACCGGTCCTGGAGAACCGGTCATCAAATCCGTGGCGCTGGTCGTCTTTGGGAAGGCGATGACCTCGCGGATGGACTTTTCGCGGGCCAGCAGCATCACGGTGCGATCAAACCCGAAGGCGATGCCGCCGTGCGGCGGAGTGCCATATTCCAGAGCGTCGAGCAAGAATCCGAACTTGGAACGCGCCTCCTCTTCGCCGTAGCCCAAGACGTCGAAAATCCGGCGCTGCATGTCGCGCGAGTGGATCCGGATTGAACCGCTGCCGAGCTCGACTCCGTTGAGGACCAGATCGTAAGCTTTGGCGCGCACCGACGCCGGGTCCGACTCGAGCTTGTGCAAGTCCTGGTCCAGTACGCTGGTGAAAGGATGATGCATCGGGTAGAAGCGCTTGTCTTCCTCGTGATACTCGAACATTGGAAAATCGGTGATCCACAAGAAATTGAATTTGTTTTGATCGATCAGCCCGTCGCGCTCCGCGACCTCAAGACGCAGGGCATTCAGCGCGGCGGCGACGATGGCCGGGCTGCCGGAGATAATGAGGACTGCGTCGCCCGTGATCGCTCCGCCTTGCCGCGCCAACTCCACTACTTTCTCTTCTCCGAGCGCTTTACCGAGTGACGATGTTACGTCGCCATTTTCGGCAACCTTGATCCAGGCCATTCCTCCGGCGCCAAAGCGCCGGGCGATTTCAGTCAATTCATCCAAATTCTTGCGCGAGTACTTTGTTCCACCGCGCACGTTAATCGCCTTGATCTGTCCGCCGGATGCCAGCGCGTTCTGATAAGGGCCGAATTCCGTCGCGCTCAGGAACCCCGCCAGGTCGACCAGTTCCATTTCAAATCGCGTGTCGGGTTTGTCTGAGCCGAATCTGCGCATTGCCTCAGCATAGGTCAGCCGCGGGAAGGGCAGTTCCGTCTTGACGTCAATCAAGCGGGCCAACTCGGTCATCAGCGGCTCGATCACTTTGAAGATATCCTCGGGCCGGATGAAGCTCATCTCGATGTCGATCTGAGTGAACTCCGGCTGTCGGTCGGCCCTCAGATCCTCGTCCCGAAAACAGTGCGCAAGCTGAAAATACTTGTCGAAACCCGACACCATCAAGAGTTGCTTGAAGATCTGTGGCGACTGCGGCAATGCGTAGAAATCGCCGCGGCCGAGCCGGCTCGGAACCACGTAGTCGCGCGCGCCCTCCGGCGTCGTCTTAATCAGCATAGGCGTTTCAATCTCGATGAAGCCATGCTCATCCAGGTAGCGCCGCACGGCCAATGCGGCGCGATGCCTGAGTCGAATGTTGTGCTGCATCTTTTCGCGGCGCAGGTCCAGGTAGCGGTGCTTAAGCCGGATCTCCTCGTTTGCTTTGCCGGCGTCGAGTTCGAAGGGCGGAGTCTTGGCGTCGTTGAGGATGTACACCTCACGAGCTTTCACTTCAATCCGTCCGGTCCGAAGATTCGGATTGAGCTTCTCTTTGTCGCGCATCACGACTTTGCCGATGACGGTGACGACGTATTCGGTGCGCAGGTCCTTGGCGCGCGCATGCGCCTCGGCGCTCTTTTCTTCGTCGAAGACCACCTGCACTATGCCTTCGCGATCGCGCAGGTCTATGAAGGTCAGCGGACCAAAATCGCGGCGCCGGTGCACCCAGCCCATCAGTCTGACCATTTCCCCAGCGTGCTCCGGTCTAAGCTCGCCGCAATAATGAGAGCGCTTTAGTGTTCCAAGGTTATCTAGCATGACATCCTAATAAACTGCGAGTGTCGCGCCTGAAGCGACGAGGTTGCTACTCGTTGCTCAGTTCGGGAGGTGGGACTCATTGCAGCAGCTTGATCAACTCCGTTTCTCCCACCTGTACTTGCTCGCCACTGTCCATATTGCGCAGCACATAAGTCCCGCTGCTGATTTCGTTGTCGCCGATGATTAGCGCATGCCGCGCCGCGAGAGCGTTCGCGGCCGCAAGCGCCTTCTTTAGTTTGCGCCCCTCGAGGTCGATGACGGCGCTGATGCCGGCCTCTCGCAGCCGGCGCACGAGAATAAACGAATGCTTACGAGCTTCGTCGCCGATATAGGCGATGAACACGGTCGGAGCGTCGACGCGCAGATCGACGCGCTCCTCGGGCATGCTCAAGACAAGGCGTTCGATCCCCAGGGCGAAGCCAAAGCCTTTCACCGGCCGGCCGCCGATCAGCTCTGATAACCCATCGTAGCGGCCGCCCCCGACGATCGTGTTCTGTGCGCCCAGGCGGTCGCCGACGATCTCGAACGCCGTGCGCGTGTAGTAATCAAGACCGCGAACCAGGCGCGGCGCAATGGCGTACTCGATGTTGCGCTCGGCGAGTAGACCAAGGAAACGCTCGAAGTGCGACTGACAGGGCTCGCAAAGAGAGTTGGTGATCAGCGGCAATTCACTCAGGAACGGCTGACAGGATTCCTCCTTGCAATCGAGCACGCGCAGCGGATTGGTTTCGTAACGCTGCTTGCAGCTCGCGCATAGATTGGGGAGCCGCTCCCGGATCGCCTCTTTCAATCGCACGATATAGGCAGGCCGGCAGTTTTCATCCCCGATGGAGTTGACTAGCAATTGAGCGCCAGTGATGCCAAGCTGGTTGAGATACCAGACCAGCATCTCGATGACTTCGGCCTCTATTGCGGGATCATCGGTTTGGCCGAGCGCCTCAGCGCCGATCTGCGCAAACTGGCGATAGCGGCCCTTCTGCGGCCGTTCGCGCCGAAACTGGGGTCCGATGTAAAAGAGTTTGACCAGCCCGGCCGCGTTGTAAAGACTGTGTTCAAGATAAGCTCGGACGACCGAGGCGGTGCTCTCGGGCCTTAGTGAAACCCTCTCGCCGTCCCGATCTTCAAACGTGTACATCTCCTTATTGACGTCGGTTTCCGTGCCGACGCCGCGCTCAAACAATTCGGTCTTCTCGATGATCGGGGTGCGCACCTCCGCGAATCCGTAGCGCCGGAATGCGTCGCGCGCAACTTCTTCGACGACGCGCCAGCGCTCGATTTGCGCGTCCGGCTTGCTGGTGAATCGCGCAGGCAGAATATCTTGGGTGCCCTTAACTTTGGTGATCATTGTGCTGCCGATCGGACGTGTGCGGTGGAGATGCGAAGGAGATGATCGAGTCCGAGCCCCGCTTGTTTACTCAAAAGTCCAACGTACCGGACAACTCCCCCATATAAGTGTTCTTGTAGTCTACATAGTGCTGCCAATGCATGTTGATGCGCGCGATCTCGTCTTCAGTCACCTCGCGTCGTATCCGGGCCGGCGCTCCCATGACCATCGAGCGCGGCGGAATCACCATGCCTGGAGTCACCAGGGAGCCCGCGGCAACGAATGACTCTTCTCCTACCGTTACGTCATCCAATATGATCGCGCCGATGCCGATAAGCGAGCGGTCTTTGATCGTGCAGCCGTGCAGCACGGCGTTGTGACCGATCGTCACTTGATTGCCCAGGACCGTTCCATATTCGCCGCTGGTTACGTGTATGACTGTGCCGTCCTGAACGTTGGTCTCGGAACCAATCCGAATTGAATAGACATCGCCGCGAACGACGCAATTGAACCATAGGCTCGAATGTTCGCCGACTTCGACGTCGCCGATGACCTGAGCGCTTTGTTCGACGAAGGCGGTCTTTGCGATCTTCGGGAAGATGCCTTTGTACGGCCTGATCATACGGTTGCTCCGGTTGCGCCTGCTCCTAGCCGAGCGTCAGGTTGGCTCCGAACTGCCAGAGATCAACCGCGGCGCAAGTGGAAAACACTGAAGGTACCACAGCCGCCGCAGAGCCGCAAGTTGACAGCCCAGAACGCCTGTCATAGCATTTCGCTGATGCGCAATGGCAGTGTTAAAGATGGGCCGCCTGTTCGGTCATCGAGCGCTAGCCAGGCGGACGGATTGCGCCGGCCGGGCGGCTTCGGCCTGCTCTTCGCAGCCTTAGGACTTGTCTTCTGTGTGCTGACGCTGGGCGCCTGTGTCGGGAAACCGTTTAACGTTAAGCCGAGGCCGGCAACCCCCGACCCGCCCGAGTTGTTTGCCGGGCCGCGGACCCTGTCGGAAGGGTTAACACTTCAAGCGCAAGCCGTGCTCGACGAAGACTATTTGAACGAGACGTTTGACGCGAATCTCTTGCTTGCCGGCATTGTGGCGGTGCGCGTCAAATTGACGAATGGCGCTCCCGCTCCACTCGATCTAAAGCGGGCGCGATTTGAGCTAAAGACCCCGGATGGACGCGGCCACAGGCCTTTGGAAGCGCATCGCGTATTCAAGATGCTGATCTCGTACTACGGGATCACGACCTACGGCATTGATGCGTTCAAAGAATCGCGCAACGATTTTTCGTCCTACGCGTTTAACCAGTCGACGGCGCTAGCGGAAGGAGAGTCGCGTCAGGGGCTCGTCTTTTTCGCGCTGCCGGCCGATGTGGCGCGCGCCGCCGCCCTCACGCTGATTGTTTCCCGGCTCCGACCTGGAGCAAAGAAGAATGATTCCGCAATGGAAGTGCGGTTGAACTGACCTGGCCGCCCAATCGCCTAAGGAGAGTCAACATGAAGCGCTTACTGTTTTTCGCCACATTGGCCTTGCTTTGTTGGTCTGGCTTGCGGACCAGCGGCGCGGCGACGCCTCAGGACCGTGACAGTGCGCAAGCGGAACCCTCTGAGGACTTTCGGCGCAGCTTCAGTCGAGCGCGCGCCCTTATGGGCTCCGGCGCTTATGACGAAGCGATAAAGGAGTTCAAAAGAGCGTCCAGCCTCCGCCATGACCAGTGTCCGGAGTGTCTGCAAATGATCGGACAGAATTACTTCGAGATGCGCAAGTTCAAGGAGGCGGCCGCCGCCTACCGCCAGGCGGCTGACTTCAAGCCGCCGAACGAATCCGAGCTCTACAACACGATCGGGGTCGCGCTCTACTTGGCGGACGATAAGAAGGTGCTGGACGAAGCCGCCGCGGCGCTGCGTCGCTCAATTGAACTGGCGGATGGGAGAGTCGGCAACGCGTATTTCAATCTGGGCCACGTCTTGATCAAGGCAGGGAAGGTTGACGAGGGGGTAGAGGCGCTGAAAAAGCATCTTGAATTGAACCCCAATGCGGACAACGCAGCCGAAGCGCGCGCCCTGATCGCGAAGCCCCTGATCCCTACTACTACTACTACTAAGAAGGCCAATGACAAAGCGGCGCTGCCCGCCAACGTCACGACCAAAACGAGCGAGGTCGCATTGGACAAGTTTCGCGGCAAAGTCGTACTGCTGGATTTTTGGGCGACATGGTGCGGGCCATGCCGCGCTGAGATGCCCGTCGTAAAGGAAATCTGGAAGAAATACAACGGCGAGAACTTTGCTTTGATCGGAATCAGCCTGGACAAGAATCAGAACTCCTTGCAGGCGTATATCCAACAGCAAGGCATTTCGTGGCTGCAATACTACGACGGCAACGGTTGGAATAATTCGGTGGCGAGGCAGTACGGCGTGCACTCAATTCCACACTCGATTCTTGTAGATCACAAGGGCAAAATCCAAGCGGTCGGTTTGCGAGGAACTGCGTTGGATCGAAAAATTGAGCAATTGCTTGAGGACGTTCCGAAGGCGGCGGCGAGCAGATCGAATTAATGTCCGACAAACTTTAGTTTGTCGCTTGGCTGGAGCCGGAGAGGGTCGGCGTCGTGGTTCTAGAGAACATTCGCCTCCTCTAGCCGATCACCGAGATATCTGAGTCCGGCCTCGCGCATTACATCGAGAGGCGCCTCTTTGCCGGTCCAACGACGAAACTGTAGACCCGCTTGTGCGATCAGCATCTCGATTCCACTGATGGCGGCGCATCCCGACTCCCGGGCCTCGTTCAGGAGCCGTGTCTCGATCGGATTGTAAACCAGGTCATACACGACCCGCCGATTCGCCAGCGCGGCCTTAGGAACCGGGCTGAGCCCTTCGTTGTGGCCCAGCATCCCAAGCGGAGTCGTATTGATGAGAATCCCACATTGACTGGGTGAGATTGCTTCAAGGGGCAGAACCGGCACGGCAAACGAATCGGCCAACGGCTGAGCCCGGTCGGTATCGCGAGCGAAGACGGCAACGCTGGCTCCCCGTTCAAGCAGGCCCAGGATAACGGCTCGCGCCGCTCCGCCTGATCCAATTACGCCGACGCTCTCCGAGGCCAGCGAACAGACTTGTTCCAGAGGCGCCATGGACCCATCGACGTCGGTGTTATAGCCGGTAATGCGGCCGCCGTCTATCACCAAGGTGTTGACGGCTCCGGCACGGCGCGCGACCGGGTCGATTCCATCCAGCATTGGAATCACGGCGGTCTTGTGCGGGATCGTAACGCTAAGACCGCGCAGATTCAGTTTCAAGGCGTCGGCTCGAACAAAGCGATCAAAGAATTCAGATAGGTCATCGACTTCCATAGGTAGATAAACATAATCCAGCCCAAGAGCGGTGAAGGCCGCATTATGCATAGCCGGCGAAGCGGAATGCGACACGGGTCTGCCAATGATGCCAGTGACCAACGTGGACCGGGTAATCTCGCGGATTCGGTAGAGATCAGCAAGCTCGCGGCAAGTCGGCTGGCCAGGGGCGCTTTCGCGGCCGCTGGCAAGTGTCCCGTAGGTCAGGTAGCTCCCGTGCGCGGGCCCGAGTACCCGAGTAACAAGGCCGCGGTCCCCCATTGCGAGCGCGATGAGATTTCGCCGATCCGCGACGGCTCGATCGAGCAGGCTGAATACGGCGAGACAATCGCTGACCGCTTGGGCTCGGGACACAATCTTGTGGACTGCGGCAGGAAGGGAGCAGACGCGTTCGTAGATTCCGTGCAGATCTTGGGGCGTGCGAGCGAAGTCGTGATAGGAAAGGATGAGCCGCGACCGGTCCGGCGAGAGTCGCGCGGCTTGATCGTAAAACGCGGCCTCGATGTCACAATACTCGGCGAGATTGCGCGCGCCCTCGACGAGGAGGCGCAGCCTGACGGCGTCATCGACGTGCTGCATTCCCCCTTCCGCAAGGGACCGGCAAGTAATGATCGCTGGGAGCCGCTTGCCGCCGAGGATCTCCGGCAGGCGCTCGGGCCGGGCGAAGTCGAAGTCGGTAAGGTAATCGAGTCGCACCTCGACCAGATCGGCGCAGGAAGCAGCGGCATCGATCGAGGCCCGGGCGGCCGCAACCGTGGTGTCGGTTATTACTGCACAGACCCGAGTGGGATTCACAACTTGCCTCAGTAGCCTCAGCGGACTTTGATCAACGGACGCAAACTAAGAGTTTGCCTACTGCCGGCTAGAGCGCTAGAGCCTCTGGTTCTCTCAGGGCCAAGAGCGCTATACGCTACCCGCCTAGAGGCGGTACTACGAACTGTCTTCATCGAAGGCGTATACGTCTGTGGACAGATACCTTTCGCCCAGGTCCGGCAGCACCGCCACGACGCGTTTGCCGGCCCCAAGTTCCTTTGCTATGAGAAGCGCCGCCCAACAGATCGCGCCGGACGAAATGCCGCATAAGATCCCTTCCTCGCTGGCGAGCCGGCGCGCCATTAGTTTCGCGGCGGCATACTCCACGGGGATGATTCGGTCGATTATCTCGGTGTTCAGCACCGCGGGCACAAAGCCGGCGCCTATGCCCTGAATCGCATGGGGCGCGGCAGGGCCGCCTGACAGCACAGGTGAGTCTTTGGGCTCCACGGCGACAAGGAGGACATTGCGCAGGCGCTCTTTGAGGACTTCTCCGACGCCGGTGATTGTGCCGCCTGTGCCAACGCCCGCCACGAGCGCGTCAAGCCCGCCCTCGGTGTCTTCAATTATTTCGGTCGCCGTGGTGCAGCGATGCACGGCGGGATTTGCCGGATTATCAAACTGCATTGGCATATAGCCGTCGGCGACCGCCCCCAGGATCTCTTGGGCTTTTTGAATTGCGCCCTTCATGCCCAAGGCGTCCGGGGTAAGGACGATATCGGCTCCAAGAGCGCGGAGGACTCGTGTGCGCTCCAAGCTCATCGAATCGGGCATCGTGAGAATCAGGGAATACCCTTTTGCGGCCGCCGTCATAGCAAGACCGATGCCTGTATTGCCGGAAGTCGGTTCGACGAGAGTGGTCTTGCCGGGCGTAATCCTTCCTGCGCGCTCGGCGGCGTCGATCATGGCGAACGCGATGCGGTCCTTGATGCTGCGCATCGGGTTAAAGGATTCGAGCTTGACCAGGAGCTCCGCTGAACCTTCCGCGGGGAGTCGATTGACGCGGACGAGCGGCGTGTGGCCGATTGTCTCGAGGATGTTAGAACAGATCTTGGGCCGGGCGGGCACTAGCTATTCCTCCAAGGAATCGGGGGCTTTGAAGTGAATAGTAGCCTAGCATAGGTCAGGAGGAGTGGACCAGTCGCTACCTTTGCCCTCTTTGCCGTCTTTGCGCTGCTTCTTGCATTTCGGGTCCCTGTCCGACCACTCCCCTCGCTGCGTTTGCAGGCGCGTAGACTCGGTCTTGTAGCTCCGCTGATCGTTCATCCTTCTCTTCCATTTGACCGGCTGATATGATCGGGTGATTGATGAAGTGACGAGGACAGAACATGCTCAAGGATAAGAAGATCGCCATACTTGGCGCTGGGAAACTTGGCGAAACGTTGCTGAAAGGGTTGATTGAAGCTGGCGTCATCGAAGCCGGCGGCGTGATCGCAACCGCGGGGCACCAGCACAGGCTCGATATTCTGCGCGAGAGGTTCGGCGTTGCGGGCACGCTCTCTAACGCCGCGGCCGTGGAATCGGCCGACATAATCATACTGAGCGTCAAGCCGCAGACTGTGCCCAAAGTTTTGGCTGACATCGGCAACGTCGTTCGGCCCTCCCAACTCCTGATTTCGGTTGCCGCATCTGTAAGCACCGCGTTTATTGAGAAGCTTTTGTCGTCCGCGGCGCCTGTCATTCGCGCGATGCCGAACACGCCGTGCCAGTTGAAGCAAGGAATGACCGGGATCGCCCCGGGAACGAACGCGAACAGCGACCACCTCGCGATCGCAAAGTTCATCTTTGACGCCGTAGGGCGGACCATTGTGGCGGACGAGAAACACATGGATGCGATTACCGGGCTGTCGGCCAGCGGGCCCGCGTATATCTACATCATTATCGAGGCGCTTGCGGAGGCTGGCGTGAAGGTCGGCCTTCCGCGCGACATGGCGACGGAACTAGCGGCGCAGACGGTGGTCGGAGCGGGCTCGATGGTGTTGGAGACCGGCGAACACCCAGCGAAGCTCAAAGATACGGTGACGACTCCGGCGGGGTGCACTATTGACGGCATCCTGGAGCTGGAAGAGGGCGGCTTGCGCGTGACTCTGATCAAAGCGGTGGTGAAGGCCACCCAGCGCGCCAAGGAATTGCTGGAAACGTGAATTTGAGTCCGCCAGAGGCCAAGAACGATGACGGCCTAGGGCTCGGGTCCGCGCTTAGGAGTCCTTGCATCGCGATCAGGACGCTTGCTCATTTCGCGGCGCCCTGGTTTCCTTGAAGCGCTTGAAGGAGCGCCGGCGACCATAAAGCGAGCGGCTCCTTGGCCGAGCGATTATATACGGTGGCAGCCTGATTATAAGTCGATAGCAGCTTGATCTGATCGCACATGCACTCGATCAGCTTTGTGCGGCCGTAGGTCTCTTCGATCGTCACCGCCATCTTCCAACCCACCGTATACCAGGGTCCCTGGATGCCAAAGAATGAGGAGCCCGCCCCGCCGATCGCCTCCTGTGTTTTGAGCTTGCCGGCCAATATTTCGAGAAAGAATCCCTCTACTTTCCTCAGGTCGCTGTTGAAGTTCCCCATGTCTCGATCCCACCGCGCCCGGTCCTCTGGCTCGCTGACTGCGTGGGGATGAATATCCGGTCCGCCCGCGGCCGCGAGCATGGCAAAGCCTTCGCCAAACGCCCCAACCCATCGCAGCGTGACCTGCGCTGGTTGGGGGAGCTTGCCGGTCTCGTCCTTTGCTTGTTTGGTTGGGCAGGTGCTGCCATAGCCGATATGATGAAGCTCGTGGGCGAGCGTGTTTTCAAATTTCTCCCGGCTAACCTCCGGGTCAATGTACAGGAAGATAGCCGGATCGGTATCTACGTCGAACACAAACGAGTTCTTCGCGGGCTTGATTTCGGGATAGATCTTGGCGTGTATCTGCGCCGCCTGCGGCAGGTAGGTCATGGCGCGGCGGGCAGCCGCGGCCAGGTCCGCACGCTTCCATTTATCCAACGTCTCGGCGAGGGCCCCTGCGCGGGCCGAGACATCATCAGAGAGTAAGAAGGTTTTGAAGTCGGCCTCCTCAAGCGGCCGGCGCATAGCTGCTTCCCGCTTTCTCAACCGAATGTAGCCTTCGCAAGTAAAGAGCCGCCGCCAGTCGGAATCCGTTATCGGAACGTTTGCTTTTCTCTTCTCGATAATGGAAAGTGCGGCTTCGGGTTCGTCCGACACGAGTCGGACTTCGATGGCGCCGGCTTGCGCCTGACCCATGTTGGCGGGTGGGTAAGCGGACGCCGACGAAGCCAGCAGGACGAGCAGACCAAGGGCTTTCAGGTTTTGCATATCCTAAAGACGCAGCCAAATCTGGAGGTGTTAACCTGGAATCTGAGGCCAGCTCGGGAGTCCTGGCGAATCTGGTCGCCGGCTCGGGATGCACGGCATTGCTTGGCGGGGGAGCGTCGGAAAGCAGTCGGTTTTCAATCGATGTGATCAGGCTTGGGATGAAATCATTGGTCAATCCCAAACAAGGGCAGGTGGGCGGCCGCCGCAAGACGTCTGAGAAACGCGCACAAGACGATCAGGATGCTTGCCGATCAGTTGCGCCGGCAGGCGGTTGGATCGCTCGCGGCGACGCTGAAGGAATTCGCCGACGCTCTTGAGGCCCACATTCGCAAGGAGGAACGCAAATTGTTTCCGATCTATGAGCAACAGGCATCGCCGGAAACCTCGTCCCGGGTGGAGCGCGAGATTTTCGGTCTTATCGGCGCAGCAGCGCAGCCGCGGCGTCCGGAGTTCTTAGAATAGGCGTCTGGCGCCACGCAATGTGAATAGACCTCATTTCGGCGCAGCAGGCGGGAATGCAACCGGCTTCAATTGGCCCTTGTGGCACATGTAGCAGTTCATTGGAGTCGGCAACTTATAGAGATTTTCGGTGATGGCTCCGATCATTCTTGCCATTTTACGCGCCGTCTGCTTCGCCGGCTTATCATCCTTTTCGAACGCGCCCTCAACGTGACAATGCGAGCAATCCACTCCAAGCATATCCGCCCAGCGATTCATAACCAGCATAAACATTCCGGCCGGCGTTGCTTTTAGGTACTGGATATTCTTGAAAACCTCCCCTGCCGGGCGCTTATCTTCTTGAGCCTTCTTAATCATCTCGGCAAACTTGGCTTTCTCCGCGTCGGTTTGCGCCTTTGGTTCCGGTTTTGGATGGCCGCGATGGCACATGTAACAGCTCACCTGATTCGATGAGATCTCCGAACTCGCCAACCTCACCATTTGGTACATCTTGCGCGCGGTTTGTTTCGCCGGCTTATCGTCCTTGTCGAATTCTCCTTGAACGTGACAGTAGGTACAGTCCACTCCGAGGGACTTCGTTAAAAACTGCATCGCGCCCATTATGCGGGAGGCGGGGACACCTTTGAATATCTGAATATTCTTGTAGGTCTCTTCCGCGGTCTTCTCTTGTTTGCCGCGCGCCCCGACACCGTCCAGGGCCTTGGACGCCTCGATCCGAAGCGCGAGTGATGACGGGAAGTCGACTGGCGCGACAGAGCTGCCATCTCGTCCAAGTTCACCCGCTCCAGCGGCAGCTCGGGCGCTGGTCGGCCTTCCGATCAACGTCACGTCTAAACCCACAACGGCCAGCGCCGAACACAGGGTCAGGCGAGACATCAGCATCTTAACTTTATGATGTGTCATACCGTAGCCTCCAGAATCGCGCTGCCAATCCCGACCGAATCCCGCTCTCCGAGAATCCTTGACTGGAAAGACTGAAACTAACCTTTTTCTTGCACCGTGGCAACCGGCGCGTGTGGGTTGTTGTTGTCGATTACGAGATCGGCGCACCGAATGGGGTTTTCAAGCGCAAAATAGATCCGCTGCCCCGCTTGATATTTACTCTTGTATCTCTGCTCAATTTCGTCGAACGGCAGATGTGTGTCTCTGATCAGCGCTCTCCTGATCGCCTCGTCGAACGAGATGTCGAGGAACACTTTGTAGTCAAAGTAGTTGCGCAATTCCCGCTTAAACAAGAAGATGCCTTCCACTATGACAATGGAATCCCGATGTACTCTGTATTGTTTTCTGAGAATAAACTTGTCTGAACGGAGGTCCAATAGTGTCAGCTCAACGTCGAGCTCGCCCTTCCGAATGATAGGCTCCAGGATATCCGCGGCGAGCCTGGCCAGGTTGATACTCTTGTAATAGAAATTATATGCAGGGTCTTCGCCGGAATAGCGAACCGATTTTTCATTATGAAAGTCGTCTACATGCACGATTTGAACATCGTAGCCTCGCCCCGTGAGGTGCTCGGATAGGTGGAGCGCGAACGTCGTTTTCCCGGATGCGTCAATCCCGTTTACACCGATGGTAAAAGGCCCGCTTTTCTTTGCCGCTTCGATTTCTCTTTGAATCCTTAGGTCAATGGGCCGATAGCATTCCGAATATTTGCTCATAGCCGGCTTGAATACCCCTATCCGCTCCACTGAGCATGGATTCTAGAGCCCGGCGCGTTTGCGCAATTCTTCCCAGCACACACGCAGTTCCGCTGTCTTGTCCGTCCGGAACTGCAGAAGGAACGGACGCTGCTCCCAGTCGAACGGTTCCTTCGCCAGTCCACACACGAACATGAGCATAGCCGCCGCATTAACCCGAATATCCGCATCTCCCAGTCGCGCGCATTCGAGCAAGGCCTTTTTTACCCGCGCCGTTGGGTGGCGTTCAGCGAGGTCCAACGCCGGGCTGAACTCTGATAGGGAATGCGCCTGCTGCAGGCTGCGCACAAGGGAGTCCTCTATTGATTCGTCTATTGCTGCGCTGCCTTCCTGACCAGCACTGAGACTCTCTCTTATGGCGGCGGCCCGCACTTTCGGATCCCAATGGTTTAACGCGGCTCGCACGGCCTCGAGCGCTTCTGGAGTCCCCAGCGCTTGCAGCGCTTCGACGTCACGCCAGTCCGGGTGGTCTGCGAGATGGCGCAATAGGGCCTCCTCAACCAAGCTGCGCTCGTTCTCCACCAGTTCGGGCAGCGCCTCGACGTCGTATCCGATCCCGTCGTGCCACTGCTCGTACCCAATGTTCATGCTCTCAATGAAGCGGGAATAGGATGGACTTGGCATAGTGTCTTCGGGTCTCCTTTGGTCAATCCTGTGGCATAGCCCCAAGATTCCGCAAGTCCTCCCGCGCATACCTGCTGATGGCTTCGATATCTCCGGCTTTGACCTGGCTCGCTTCACTTTCAATTTCGGCGAGCACGACCCGATGTTGCTCCGCCGCCGCGCTCCCGGCGCGCTTCATGGCCAGGCCCCATCGAAAGAAAAACGCGTAAGCCTTGGCCTCGGCGATCAGATCGGGATCGTCGGGAAGCGCTGCATTTGTCGCCTCCTCGATCAATGTAAGGGTCAGACGGCCGGCATCTGCTAACGGCTGGATTAAGATCGCTGGAATCTCCCGGAGCTCCGCGGCCCCGTAGACGGCCTGCCGCACGAGCCTGCGATCGGGGGATCGCAGCGGCGCCTCGAGCTCCGGCGCGCGCGCATTTATGACCCCAACCGCACGGCCGACCTCGGAGTAGTAAGGTAGTCCGCTGTCGCCGTCCTCAAAAAAGGGCGTCCAATCCGTCAAGGGCGCATCAGGCGAGAGCGCGGCCGCGGCCTGTTCCCTCTCTTCCAGGAAGCCGGCCTTTGCCTGGTCCCTCTCTTTTTCTGCCTGCCTGGCGCTCTGAACCCGGCTGCGAAACGCGTACTCCGATACTGGAGGCTCCCCTCTTCCGTGAAGAAACCCTTCCGAGGTCCACTTGCTCCACTGCTCGTGCTTTCGTTTGGGTCGCGGAGGCAGGGGGACAACCAGTTCGATATCCGTTTTGTCGCCCAGCGCGACCTGCAGCAAGCGCGTCCGGCGCGAACTGAATAGCGAGACGTAGCAGGGCGCGATCCACTGGCCATCCGCCTCTGCCGCGCGTGTCCAATCGACGCCCCCCCCGAGAGGGCCTTCCTGCGCCGATTGCGGCGGCGGTTCAAGGGGGTCAGCCAGCAGACATTGCGTCCGGCGCGCGCCTTGTTGTCGGGCGTCCAGCCGCGGGGACAGCGAAGCTCAACTTGGAGCTGCAACGTGTCTCCGTCCAACTTCGGCGCGACCTCGCCATTCGCCCTGGCGACCAGGGCGATGACAGCGCAAAGGGCCGCGACGATGCCGAGAGCCGCTACCTGCGCCTTCCAGAATCCGGGCTCGCCTAGAAGCGCGGTGAGCAAGCCGATAATCAGTCCAGCAAACACGCCGAGCATACCGACCCCAACCACGAAGTAGCCCGATTTCCCCTCGAAAGAGCTGATCCGATACCAGACAACGCAGAGCGAGGCGATGTAGACCGCCGCGACGCCGCCGGCGATGGCGGTTAATAGCGCAATCCCGATGGCGGCTCCCCAGTCCATTACGGGGTTCCGGATGCCTCTGATACTCCCCGCCCTCTAGAAGAGATCGAATTGATCAGATGTTCGGCTTTCTCGACGAGGTTGCCGGGCAAAGGCGCGTAGAACATTTTCGGCGCCTCCGTCTGGCCGTCGTGTATCGCCCACCACAAAAACTCCACGAGGGCTTTTCCCTTTGCCTCGTTCGGTTGGTCTTTGTAGACGAGCAGGTACGTGA
>Ga0207156_10105_pt1 | contig 21129 bp, 29 predicted proteins | sample Alteio_BWMinHeat_24_FD_153514 | JGI IMG/M metagenome (GOLD analysis project Ga0207156, IMG submission 153514) | Enriched cells from forest soil in Barre Woods Harvard Forest LTER site, Petersham, Massachusetts, United States -... | ecosystem: Environmental > Terrestrial > Soil > Temperate forest >...
TTGGTGATCGTGGTGTTGAAGGTAAAATTTGTGCTGCACGTTATGCACGGGAACATAAGATACCTTTTTTAGGAATTTGTTTAGGAATGCAGGTTGCCATTATCGAATTTGCACGTAACGTACTTAATATGGCAGATGCGCATTCAACAGAATTTTTTGCGGCCACACAGTATCCGGTAATTGATTTGATGGTAGATCAAAAATCAGTTATTAATAAAGGTGGCACTATGCGCTTGGGAGCACAGGTGTGTCATTTAAAACAAGAGAGCAAAGCATTGAGTATTTATGGCCGTGAAAAAATTTCTGAGCGCCATCGGCACCGATTTGAATTTAATACGCACTATGTACCATTGTTTGAAAAAGCAGGATTTGTAGTGTCTGGTGTACATGAAACACATGCTTTGCCAGAAATTATAGAAATTCCCGAGCATCCATATTTTATAGGCTGCCAATTCCATCCGGAATTACAAAGCAAACCGTTTGCGCCACATGCATTATTTGTTACATTTCTTACAGCTGCTTTACAGAAAAATCTATAAAATAAAGGTTACTTGTGAAAAAAATAGTTATTGTGCTGATATTTGCTTTTCAAATTGCATATCCATGTCCGGGATCATTTTTTGACATGATGAAAAAATTACTGTGCAATCAGAGTAATCAAACAAAATCTCAAAAAATTGAATTTGATGAGATTAAACATATAAAACAAAAACTTGCACGAGACATTACTTATGAATTCAAAAAACTCATTCAGTCTTATAAAGATAATAAGATTACAGAACAAAAACTAAAGAAAGAAATTCTTGGTATGCATTTTAGTTGCATGTCTATATTCCCTCCAGAAAATCTGAATCAGTTATTTCCAGGAGTTACATTTGTGCCCATTGAAAGTCCATGCCCCTCTCTTGAGCCTGATTTTCAATTGCGCGAACATTCAAACTCATTGGCTCTAAAATAGCCTCTTTTGAAAGGGTACTTTACTCTGTAAAAGAGGGCTTTTAACCATCAAAAATTGACAAATATAAAATATTGTGTAAAATAGTTACTAGGATTCCTATATCTTCCTATCCAGGGTACTCTTTTAATGGAGGCAATAATGGCTATTTTTAAGAATTTTCTCATGATTTTTCTTATAATTGGTGTCAGCTTTATACAGGCTGAACCGAGTAGGTGGGGTACGTTTACAGCATGGGTAAAAGAGAAAAGCTCAGATCATATGCGTACATTAGCAACCTATAAAAATGCGATGGCTACTCTGGTAGGTTTACAATCATGTCGTACGTATGAAAAACCACTTCCAGAATCTATAAAAAAAATTTTAGACGAACATTGTGAAGATATAACAAAAAGTAATGTTTCAGTAAACCATTATGATTGGCTTCCTGATTGGATGGTAAAAGCAGGACATAGACGTCTTGAAGGCGCGCAACGTTTTTCTGCTGCGATTAATGAAATTAACTCAAAAATTCTTATGGTTCCTCAGAAATATCGTTATCAAACGCCAGATGGTAGATGTTATACTATTTCTGAATTTTTAAAAGACAGTAAGCAGGAAATAACATTGGGCGAGCTTAAAGAGCTGATACGACTTGCTAAAAAATTACAATGGTTAGATTCCCATCCTGGCAATTTTATTAAAGTTGCAGATAATGTTATTGGCTTGCCTGATACAAAGCCAAATTATCTGGGAAGTAATTATGATGAGTATCAAACAAAATCTGTTATTTTTCAAAAGTTAAGTGGCGCACGCCTCACGCCTGAAGCGCAAGAATATATTCATAAAAAACATGAAGAATATTTGATTTATTATAGAGATCCCAAGGTTAAAGCGCAGCTTGCAATAAAAAAATTCTGGAAACCTTATAAATCCATGCTGAATAATTTTAATAATAACTTTCGTACACAATTTGCAATTGCTGAAATTTTTTAAAAGGAATACTAAAAAAAATGGCTCATTATAAAGCACCTCGAACGCACAATACTCATAAAAGATATGGCGGTGGCAGAAGATCAGGACAGAGAGCAGTCAAAAAATTTGATCCTTCACTCTTTATAAAAAAGGTCGAAGAAAAAGTAATATCTCCTGTATATATTCCTAAAAATACGTTTTCTGATTTTTTAATCGAAAACCAACTGAAAGAAAATATTCTTAATAAAGGATATACCAGCCCTACGCCTATTCAAGATGAAGCTATTCCCGTTCTTTTAGAAGGCCGAGATATTATTGCTACTGCTAATACAGGCACAGGCAAAACAGCGGCCTTTTTAATTCCTCTCATAAATAATGTTATAACTAAAAAGACAAGCCGCGTATTAATTATTGCTCCTACGCGAGAGTTGGCAGGGCAAATCGAAAGTGAATTTAAAATTTTTAAAAATAAAACAGGTCTTTCTTCTGTATTATGCATCGGCGGGGTCAGTGTTAATAATCAAGCCAAAGATTTTAGAAGAAATCCTGAATTTGTCATCGGCACACCAGGTAGATTGATAGACTTGGAACAAAACCATATTATAAATTTTAATAATTACACGTCTATTGTTTTAGATGAAGTTGACAGAATGCTCGATATGGGTTTTATCAATGATATAAAATATATTATTAATAAATTACCACGCAAACGGCATTCGTTGTTCTTTTCTGCAACAATACCAGCAAATATTAAAAGTGTCATGGATACTTTTTTACATAATCCTGTGTCAATCAGTGTCAAAACACGCCAGTCAGCTGAAAATGTTAACCAAGATATTATAAAAATTGGCCCACGCATTAAAATTGATGTTTTACATGATTTGTTAATTAAGCCAGAATACACAAAAAGTATCATATTTGTCAGAACAAAACGTTCTGCAGATAAATTATCAAGAGCATTAACAGAACGTGGCTTTGAAGTTGCCTCTATTCATGGTGATAAAACACAGGCGCAAAGAAATAGAGCTTTATTATTATTCAAAAATGACAAAGTTAAAATTCTTTTAGCTACTGATGTTGTTGCACGAGGAATTGATATTGATGATGTGTCCCATGTCATTAACTATGATTTACCGCAAACGCATGAAGATTATATCCATAGAATTGGTAGAACCGGCCGAGCTGGTAAAATTGGCCAAGCAATAACATTTATCGAATAAAAATCTATGATTTTCTTGATGAATAATTGAAGTAAAACGTTTTTTTGATTACTTTAATATATATAATGTAATCAAGAAAGATTTTTATGAAAAAAATAATTTTAATTATTTTACCATGCATTTTAACCACAACAATCACATTCTCAATGGAGAATAATAATTTAGAAAAAATGACAAAAGAAGATCTCAAAAGATTTCAATTCTTGCCGTTTGTCTATCATCATTTAAACAGTGATGATAACTTCCGGAGGAGTTTCAGTCGCGACATCGAACAAATGGAAAAAATTCATCTTCAATCTAAAAAAAATAAAATGTCTACCAATAATGATACACAACAGATTGTAGATGAATGTCCTATTTGCTTTGAAGATATCAATGATATTAAAAACGTAACATTACAATGTACCCACAGGTTTCATGTTGACTGTATTGATGAATGGAAAAAAATGAAATCAGAATGTCCACTATGCGGGGGGCAAATAATGTTTCCTGATGTATCAGCTGTGACAAAAAAAACAGAAAATTCCTCTGTTTTTGCTATTGTTAATGATATTCCGGGGTGGTATTAAATTCTTGTAAAATAAGGAAAAATTTTGTGTCAAAAAATAATGTGGTGTTTATAATTTTACCATTTATTTTAACAACAATCACATTCTCAATGGAAAATAATAATCTAGAAAAAATGACAAAAGAAGAGAACTATAATGCTATTATAAGAGATTTTTTTCCTGGAAGAAAAGAGCGATTGATTCTAATGCCTGAAAAAAACTTTTCTAGTCATACACGCTTAGAGATGGCATGCCATAGTGATCTCCGTAGTTTCGCTGAACGTAATCTTGAACAAATGAAACAAATAGAATCACGTGATCCTGAAAAGTTGAACATACTAGTTCACCATCTTCAGCCTAAAAAAAATATGACGCCTATCAATGATGATGCAGCACAGCAAATTGTAGATGAATGCCCTATTTGCTTTGAAGATATCAATGATATTAAAAATGTAACATTACAATGTACCCACAGGTTTCATGTTGACTGTATTAATAAATGGGAAGAAACAAAATCAGAATGCCCGTTATGCAGAGGGCAAATAGTGTTTCCTGATGTATCAGATGTGACAAGAGAAACAGAAAAAAATCCTCTTAGAGGTCTTTTCCCCATCTTCACGCCGGTCACTCTTAGGAGGAATAAGTGATTTTCTTTCTCCATACATGGGCAAATGGTGTCAATGTGTGGGGTTTTACTGATGTTTTACTATAAATATCTTCAACATCGTAATGGCGCACTAATAAAGCATCTCCTACTAATGACCGGTGGCAGCGCCATGGCACAGCTTCAGCACACATGATAACAACTCTCTTTTTTTCTGCAAGTTTGCAGAGCTTTTCAATACCTTTTTCAAATTCTTCTGTTTGCATATAATCAGCATACCCTCGGAATGAACTGTTATGCCATCCAGTGTTAAGAGAATCTGCGTGAGCATGTCGCAAGCCACCTAATTCTTTGAGATGCGCATAACCAATTTTGTGTTTATGTAATGCAGTTTTTAAGTGTTCTTCATTAAATTGTGGATTATGTCGTGATTTGGGAATAGTACGAATATCAACAACTTTTTGAATATCAAATTCTTGTAAAATATCTATAAAATCAGCAAGCTTGCGCGTTGAATGGCCGATGGTAAATATAATTGTTTTTTGAGACATGCGTACCTTTATTTATTTAATTGACATCACGGTAAAATTTAAATCAAAATATTTTGTATATAAAAATATTGAAAGAGGGAGAATATGCAAACAAAAAAATATCTCATAATAACAATTCTTGGAATTACTCTTATCATGGTTTCTGCATGTGATATTAAAAAATATTATTCACCGGGCGCTTCTTCTTGCCCATCGGCTTCAGTTATGAAACTCAGAGATGCGATGCGTGAATTATGGGCTTTGCATGTTATATGGACACGTGAATATATTGTTGCGGCAGTTGCAGGTACGCCGGATGTAAAAGATGTTACTGAAAGACTGTTACGCAATCAAGATGATATTGGCAATGCGGTAGCTTCTTATTATGGAAAAGATGCTGGTCATGCATTAGCAAAACTTTTAAGAGAGCATATCTTATTGGGTGCTGAAGTTGTTATGGATGCTAAAGCTGGTGATCAAGCAAAACTTGCTGATGCGGACAAGCGGTGGCATGCTAATGCGCAAGAATTGGCAAAATTCTTAAGCGATGCTAATCCTCATTGGCCTTTCAAAGCCTTGGTTGATATGTTCTATGAACATTTACGCTTAACAACAGAAGAAGCCGTTGCGCATATCAAAAAACAATGGCAACAAGATATCAAGGCATTTGATTCTGTCTTTGCTCAAATCATGATAATGGCTGATGATTTGAGTGATGGTATTATTAAACAGTTTCCTGATAAATTTTAACGAAAAGCTCTTTTTTGACTCTTTATTAAAATATAACTAAAATTATTATTAATAGTATTTTTATTATAAATAATAAAGGGACATCCTATGTTTACAAAAATTACCCATATAACCCTCTTTGTTCATGATCAAGACAAAGCGCTTGATTTCTACAAAAAGCTTGGATTTGCAGTTCATACCGATGCTCAGTTTGGTGAGATGCGTTGGCTTACCCTCCATTTGCCTGAGCAAAAAGATGTAGAACTAGCACTGATAAAGGCAGAGACTGAACAAGAAAAAGTGCTTGTTGGCAAGCAAGGTGCATCAAAGCCATTATTAAGTTTTGAAAGCAACAACTGCAACCACGATTATGAAACATTGAAAAATAACGGCATCAAGTTTATTGAAGCGCCTACTGAACAACCGTGGGGTATTTCAATGGCATTTGAAGATGTATATGGCAATATGATTTATATTTGTCAGCCACATAAGAGTTAAGATTACTCAAATAAAAAGCCCCAGTTTTACCTGGGGCTTTTTTGTTAAAAAAATTAACAAGTTTTTTATTATGCTGGTGAATATAATACGCCAGCGCTTAATGATAATAATGCTAATACGACATCAGAAACTGGTGCACTTGGCGTTACGAGCATTACAATACGGTCTCCTTGAGCGACTGTAATTGAACCTGCATTTGATCCACATCCAGCACCACCTGCAATTGGCCCGACAAGTCCAGAGGTTGGAGCTGTAGTAGTTGCAGTTGCACTCAAGCCAGTAGATGTATAATCAGTTAGTACGCCAGATGTACACGGTGAACGTAAAAGAGTAAATGTGAAAGTAAATGGTGTGGCTCCAAGAGAAGTAACATACGCTGAATCTACGCTTACTTGTAAATTATGCAAGGTGCCAGCACGAGGGACTGTGAAAGCATAACCAGTTTCTGTAACAGTAAGTGTTGGATCTACAGCTGCTATACCTGTTATATTGCTAGAGCCAAAAGCCATTACAAGACCGGTAGTTGGGATAGTAGCAGGAGTATTCACCCCAACTGTTAAAAGGCCTGAAGAATAGGGAATAATTGAACTGACAAGAGTACCAAGGCCAGTTATCGTGGTAGTACCAGCAATCGCATTTACTAATGTAATTAAGTTATTGAAGTTTGCTCCGCCGACTGTTAATGTTCCATTAATGACCTCATTGCCTTGCACAAATAAGCATTTTTTGACAAGTAATGAACATAGTTTTTTGGTTTTATCTTTACCATTCATATGCTGTAGTGGTACTGCAAGTAAAGCTACGAGCAGTAATTTAGAAAATTTATGTAGCATACACTTCCCTTTTTGTTAATTGGTTATAACTTTATAAAAAATAAACAATTAACTATATGATATCAATAATAAATTATTTTTTCTCAGACAGAACCATAGATTGCGCTGCGCAATGCTGGATGCGATTCTCTCCAATAACTGGCATAACGGTCGCCGTATGAAAAATGCCAAAATTCATAAACATAATTTGTTAATCCAGCTTGAGTAGCAGCAATAGTAAATAATAAACGGTTTTTGCATTGTTGTGGTGTAAGTAAATTATAATTCGTAAATGTTGGTGCAACGGTATCACGATTAAAACGGCCCATATCACAAAAGGTATGGGTCTTTTTATTCCATAAATGGATGTCGATAGCTGCGCCTGTTGTATGAACAGGTACGTTGTTAATATAGGGCGATACCCACTGTGATGTTTCTCGATACGCTTCTTCATGTGTCATTGTGGGATTATTTTTCATAATAGATTCTAATGTTGTATCAAAAAGCTGTTTTTGTGTTGCAATGTCACGCAAGCCTTCAAAAAGTCTTATCTCAAGATCTCCTGGTTCATAACCAAAAAGTGGCGCTAGTCTATCTAATTCTGTAATCATACGAGTAAGGCATTCAAATACACCTTTACGCATTTTGGAATGCTGCGGTGAGCGGGGGTCGATATCTTCTACAGAAGCATGTGCTTCTACAAGTTCTTGACCATCCATTACTGTAATACGCGGATGCCGTACAGTTTTTACATCAACAAGTTCTTCGTTGCATTCTTGAATAGAAATTTCTTTAATGCGCGGGTCAGCAATAATAGGTGCTTTTCCCGCATTAAAATCTTGATATTGTTTCATGAGTACCTGATATGTATTTTCACTCATAGCATGATGATATTGTTCTAATAATAGTTCCCAATTACTGAATAATAGTACAGGCATATGAGAAAGTATGAATATAAGTGCATGTTTCATGGCGATCTTTCGTTAAATGTTTGATTTGGTCAAAAGATATCATTATTCTTAAACTTGTAAACTGTTAATGGGGAGAATGTTATGAAAAAGCTTGTCACATTATTAGCATTAGTAACTATTAATGCTTATGGCATGGAGCAAGAACATAAGCATAATTTTATTTTTTCTCATGGATTTAGTGTAGCAGGTGGGACCTCAAAAAGATTTGTAGCCCATGATATTGTTCCCAAAGATTGTTCAAGTTTTCATTATCAAGATGCGCGTTATAGAATTGAAGTATCTGATGGTTGGGAATTAGGACTTAATACATGGGATTCATGTTTAGCACAAGATGGTGATATAGAAAAACTTGCTTCTGAAATTAATGAAAAAGATCATGACAAAATTGTTCTTTTTGGAGAGTCGCGCGGTGCAAGTGCCATAATAAATTATCTTGGCAGCAAGCATGTACACCATAATAAAATTAAAGCAGCGGTGCTTGATTCACCATTTGATAAAATCCCTAATGTTATTACTCATCGCATGCGGCGTTTGTATTTAGATCGCATAATTCCACCAAAATTAGTTGAGTGGGGACTTGCTTTTTTTTATATGCGTAATTATAAAATTGATGGTATACAACCAATTCATTCAATAGAAAAAATTTCTCAAGAAATACCATTATTGTTTCTTTGTTCACAAGAAGATACACGAGTTCCCTGGAAAAGTTCTGCCCAATTGTATAAAAAATTACGTGAAAAAGGGCATGATAAAGCACATATTTTGATGCTCGATTGTGGAGCACACGGTTTTCTTGTAAGTGGAAAATATGGTAAAATATATCGCGATGTAACACACGCATTTTACAAAAAATATGGCATTGAATATAATCCTGACTACGCCACAGCAGGAGAAGATATATTTGCAATCCAATGCCAACCGACAATTAAAGAAATTGAAGATACAATCTTGCTTTATCAATAAAAATTTATTAAAGTTGCTCTGCTAAAAATGAAATTTTGTGAAAACTAACCAAGAAAGATATTCTTTATGAAAAAAATAGTAATGGGATTTTGTTTGATGTACACAGCATCAGGTATTGCCATGGAAACGTTGGAAGAACTTAATGCGTTACAAGAAAAATTAAAAATTACAGGAGAAGAGTTTTCTAGTCGCAATAAAAGTATTGAGATGCAAAAAAATAATCTTCAGACCCAAATTGATGATTTAAAAACTCTTATGGAAGCAAACCAAAATACTAAACAAAATGTAATGAAGGAAATGGAAGCACTTCTCTTGGCAACTAAAATCGATACTCATAAAAAAGATACAGTTAGTGCGGAAAGTAAATTGAAAAAAAAGTTATGTAACGCCATTTATAGAAACAATGAGTCGGTGATTAAACAGATTCTCTACCTTGATATTAGGCTTAAAGACTTGAAAACTATGTGTACTCAAAGTGGGTGTGCTCAGATTGATGAAATGTGTAGTGATATCAATACAGTGAGAGATAGTACAAGAGTAATAACCCATTCAATTACAGAATTAATTTCTGTTTTGGGTATTATGCCAAAATCAGATGGTTCTAGTTCAGATTCAAATTCTAGTTCTGATGGTGAATAAAATTTTTGTAAAAACTAATCAAGAAAGATATTTTTTATGAAAAAAATAGTAATGGGACTTTGTTTGATGTACATAATGCCAGCGAGTGCCATGGAAATGGCCACTAAACCCGATACTCAAGAATTGAAGAAAAAATTACTTGATACTATTTATGATAATAATAAGTGGATAAATAGGAATCTTTACAGTCTTAATTCTGAACTTAAAGATATTAGTAAACAGATTGAGGGAATGCATAACACTATCAATAAATTGCGAGAAGAATCAAAAAAGATTCATGATACAAAGAAAGAGTTATATGCTCTTTTAGGTATCGAAGCAGATAGTGAATTTATGTGTGGCAAAGATTGTTATGGACCATTAGCAATAGCTAAAAATTGATATACCTGAAAAAAACGACATAGCGATGGTATAACTGTCAGGTGTGCTTTTTTGATACCAATTTTACTTCTTTGTGCCGACCATTGCAACTAATTTTTGTGCTGCGGTTTTAATTTCTTCATGATTATTTTTGGCAGCTTCTTTAAGAGCAGCGATCAAAGCACTTTTATGTAAAACTTTAAAATCTCCATAGGGATACATAAATTTTGATTTGTCTTTTGGATCGCGGGAACTGTCGATACCTAAAAACCAGAGACCGTATTCATCAAGGGTGTGAGTGTTAAGATAACGCACAATTTCATCTTGTGTCGGTTTAACCGCTTCCCAATTATTGCTATCATGTTCAATTTCAAGCCCTTTTTTGATAATTGCAACCGCATAATCATAACCGGGTTTGTGTAATGTTACTGCCATGGTTTTCTCCTTTTATTTCTTTGTAGGAACTTCTTTAACTACATCGTGCGCTTTTTTATCGTCGCGCATGCCTTTATAACGACCTACTCGTAATCTGCCACCTCTTGTCCACTCAGCAAATTTAAATTCAGCAACAAGTTTTGGTTTAACCCAGTGCACATCTTTTGTTGATAATGTGTAATTACTGACATGACTTGTAGAAGTTTTCAGTTTACGTAATCGGGCGCCGAGCATCTTAAGAACTTCTTGATTAAATCCTGTCCCTACTTTGCCTGCGTACATCAGTTTTTTGCCTTTATAATAACCGACTAATAATGCACCAAAATCGGTTCGTGAGCCTTTCGGTTCAGTATAGCCAATGATTACCAGTTCTTGCTCCATAACACATTTAAATTTAAGCCAATCACGTGAACGAATTCCTTGATACGTACTTTTTGCGCGCTTTGCAATAAGACCTTCCCAATGCAATTTACAGGCTTCTTTAAAAAATTTAAGACCTTCAGTAGATCTATGATCGCTGTATTTTAAGACACCTTTAAAATTAAGTGTATTTTTTAAAATTTTTTTTCGGGCAAGAAGAGGAAGCTCTCGAATGTCATAACCATCAGCGTACATAATATCGAAAATCTGATAATAAATAGGAACATTTTTTTCTTGTTGAGCAATTTTTTTATCAATACGTAAATTTATGCGCCCCTGTAATAATTGAAAATCTGATAACCCGCCCTTTTTTTCAACCGCAATAATTTCACCATCGATAACAAAATCATGTGCTGGTTGCTGAGTAAGCGCGATGACAAGTTCAGGATATTCGTCGTTAATAACTCTTTTATTACGTGATTTAATAGTAACTTTTCCATGTTTTTTAAAAGCAAGGCAACGTTCACCATCAAATTTATGCTCATAAATCCAATCTTTGCTTGAAAAGTACTTGTCTGTTAATGTTGCAAGCATAGGATCTATAAATGATGGTTCAGCTAATTTTTTTCGTTTTGCTAGTATTTCTGGTGATAATCCAGAAAAAGGGGATTTTTTTGCCATTGCGCATCCTGTGTTTTACTATGACACAAAGAGAAAATAAAATATTTATATGCGCAACGTCAATTAATTATTTTTGAGGTGAATAGAAAGGGTCATCTTCGATAGTAGTGAGCACAGAAAGAGTTTTGTAGGTATTCCAGCTCGTTCGAATAATAGGCAATGGATCTTCGCGATGTTCCCACACAAATAATCGTGTACGCGGGTCTGCAGGGCTACCGCTGCCAAAATTCCCATACTTTTTTGTATATTTACGATACTGAGCATCAGAAGATGTTTTTGCAAGAATAGAAGCTGCTCCAACAATAGTGTAATTTTCATCAGCCCGATGTTCAGGAATAAGAATGAGTGAAGATATTTTTTTTCTATTAATTCTTATATTTTTTTCAACCAATCTTTTTCGTGCAGACTTTTTTAAGAGATTGGTAAATCGTGTTCTAAAGCCTTGGGCAGTTGTTTCCCAATTATCTATATATATTTCTTGAGGATTAAATGTGTGCAATTTTTTTAAAATTTTAAAAACTACCAGCATTTCCCAATCATTGAGATTAAAACTTTTATCATCAATCATCTGAGGAGTAATTTCTGTGATAATAAATCCCAGTGCTGTCTTTTTAATAATTTTGGCGAGCTCTTCTCTCTTTTTTGCAGTCAGCAGTTTACTATCTTTAACACCATATTCTTTCCACTGCTCGATGGTTTTTTCATCTGCAACAACGCCAGCTAAAAAAATACTGCCAATGACAGGACATTTGGTAGCGTCATCAATACCTGCAATTATTTTATTATTATTTTCTAACACTGAAAGAGCCTCTTATATTCTTGTATTTTCAAATATAAAATTTTTTAAAAAATAAAGCAAGTTTTTTAATGAGAGTCAGAAAAGAAGTGACAATAAGAGTGTTATTTAACTCTTGAAACCCACCATAATAAGCCAACTGTAATTAACCCATTAACTATGATGGCAACAATATTAAGGTGCTGTGTCCACGTTATGGAGAAAAAAGTGAGAGGCAATATGCCAGATGCCCCGATAATAATATGACTTAAGGTATGAAAAGCTTCAAAACCTGCTAGAAAAATAATGATATCTCTTTGTGAATACATGACTATTCCCTTTTTTATGAGAAGTATTACAGAAATTACCGATAAAATATAGAGAGTTATTTGTATTGAGGGATGTTATAAAAGAGCTTTCACAATCATAATAAGTGAGCTTGTGGCAAAAACTCCTGACCAATATGAATAATAGTCTTCTGGGTCTTTACACCGGCTTGCGGATACGCCGCCGATAATTAACATTAAAGAGATATCAACCGACATAGCAAGGCCGCCCAAGACAAGTATGGGATTTACTTTGAAATATTTAAGTACACATCCAAAAAGAACACCCAATGCAAGAACATAATAATCGAAGTTATAAGCATTAATAAGCAGCGCGCGGGATTGTGCACGCCCTGCAAACAATTCTGATGATCCTAAGCCAAAATGGTGTATGAGTAACCAGAAAATAATACCAATGCTGGCAGCACTTACCAGTATGCCCCAGAGTTGATACTGCGTGATTGTGCGTTGTTCTATGTGTGCAAGATTGCCCATGGTGCGGCCAAAAAGTGTATCAACTGCAACACCGCCGGAGATTTCAACAAATGTTGCAACAAGAACTGCCTGTACCGCATTAAATCCAAACAAAACAAGCCCTGGCACCATAACAAAGGTTGCAAACCTTCCCAATGGTGCTAAGCCAATTTTGCCGGCAATAAGAATTAATTGGTAGCTACATACAGCAGCGCCGCCTATTACATAAAGTTGCGCTAGTAAAGAAAAATTAAAATGGCATAAAAAAAGTATAATACATACAGCAGTAGCGCCTACAATATACCATGGTACATTCTGAAAAATATTTTTGTGCACGGTAAATGTTTCTCGGCCAAGCTTAATACGGCGCCAGGTAATTTTTATAAAACTTGGAAAATCCATAAAACTCATCAGAGCACTTTGGACGACAATTCCACTAAAAAAAGCGAGTATAAAATTTTCATAGGTTAACATGGGAAATGCGAATCTGTGAAGCGGCTCAAGAATAAAAAATTTTGAAAATACACCAACTGCCAATGGTATCGTTAATACGGTGCCGGTAATAAAGCCGATTGCTAATAGCATGGGAAAAAGATCAAGCCTAAAAGCTATGGCGTGTATCGATATAACTCCCCAAGAAATTTTTGGTACTATGGGAAGAGCTTGTGGCAACATATGAACTGCTTGCGCGCAGGCAAGAACAATACTTGTTATTATGCCACTTACCAACTCATATGATTTTTTGATCTGGTTTTGAGCGACAATCATTTTTTGTGTTAATTGGCCAATAGAAAATGGCATGGTTGGATCTGCAAGCATACGTGGTGCAACACTATGCGCAACTAATAATCCAACACAACTTGCAGCGATGACTAATCCTGCCATAACTGCGCAAAAATAAACCGGTTGGGCAAGCCATGCATTAAAAAGATCAGGTTTTAAAAAATATAATGTGGGAAACGAAAATCCACATGCGGTGGCAATAATTCCGCCCATTCCTGCTGCTACTGTACTCAGGCCAAGTGCTTGAGTACGCTTCGCTGCTGTTCGATACACCATATGTACAGTAATGGTTCCCATTAACACGATAGTTGTTTCTATCCAGGGCCCTATGGGTGTTGCCATGCAGATGTAACTCATAATCGCAGTTGCAAGTATGCTCGTTATAGCAGACCAGAGAAGTAAAAAAAATGGCATGAGACACTCTATAAATAAACTAAAACATGTTATTACATGTTTTAGTTTATCATGAAAATAAGAATATCTTTAGTCACGTGAGGGTTCAGCCATGCTACACAAATCATGTATGTCTGTGTACTTGACACGTTTTGGAATTAATTTTAATCCTTGAATAGGATTTTTTATAAGTATCGTTCGTGCTTTTTCTACAAATTCTTCAGGCAATGTTTCATCCAAGCGTTTATAATCATAGACAAGCCCATGTTTATTCAGCACATCAGATATTTTAAATTCGATAAATGGAATATCTTTGCCAATTTTGATCCATAATGGATACTCAGCACCGGTAGATTCATCCACTTTCATTCCTTTAAGTTCACATTTACGAGCAGCAATTGCAGCAAAATATCTGTTTGGATCATCAGTTAATTTCTTAAAATCGCTTGGTGGAATTTGATATTTGCCATCTAAGGTATAGGGGAATATATAATTATTTTTTTCAGCATCATTCCAGAACATAAAAGGATTTTTAACGCCAAAATCTTTTATAATTTTAACTGGTACTGTACTTGCTCCTAATGCTAGACTTGCTAATACATCATGATGCCCATCAACGAGTATATAAAGTTCTTCATTTTTGAGCGCAGGTTTTTTTAATAAAACTTTCACAACAGGCAGAGCATCTTTTTGGGCCAAAATGCTTTTGCCATTATCATAAGCCAATGTATATGACCCGTCAGGATTAAGTTTTGCAGTACCTTTTTTTATAGCCGCCTGTTTTTTTTGATCCACATTGCGCTGGGCATAACGATTTTGGCCAGGATGAATGCGGGAAATAGGAAAATACTGTACTTCAATCCCATAAGCAGTTATACAACTACCAAGCATAAAAATAATTAAATAGTTATCGTGGATTAACATCTAAACTCACTTTCCCATCTTGGGATGTTATGTTGACATCTAAATTAGTATTACATCGATCAAATTTTGGTACTTTAATAAGATCAAATTTATTATTTATATCACCTTCTAAACCGGTAACAGTAAAGATTTTAAAACATTCACTTGATGTTAAACTTCCTGTTGCACCAGCTTTAATGTTGAGAAGATGTTCTTGCCCAGTTGATAATGTAACAGTTATCTTAACTGGATGTTTCGTCATATTATGCACATATGCTATTTGGGTATAGCCATATAATGATAAAGATGCAAAGCTAGAAATTAAGACCGTATATACTTTTTTCATAATAACCCTCTTTTCTATAATTTTAATAATAATAGAATTTAAATAACAAAGTAAAGAGTATTGAGTTTTAATTTCTTATAAAAATTGGTACAGTAAGAAAAAAGTATTACCTATGAGGATATATCATGTTAAAACAGTTTTTTATCATAAGTTTAATACTCTGCGCGCAATCTATGCAGGCGACAGATGTTTTAAGAAAATTAATCAGCAATAATGATGCAGAATCTATCTCGATGTATATTGGAGAGCTTGATATTAATAATCCAGAAGATCGAAAAGAAGCTCAAGAATGCCTAGATGCTCTTACAAAAGAGATAGAAACATGGAGAACCAATTCTCGGCATGCCGCATGTTATGATATAAAAAGTGCCCTCAAAGATATCTCAAAAGCTGCAGCGCTGTATTATGGTAGTTTTTTAGTTAATCAATTTTTATTAAGCTCTTTTAATCATTTTGGTGATTCATACGAAAGACTTACGTCAAAAGATACCCTCAAAGTGTTTTTTACCGGTATTCCCTTAGCCGCAACTGCTTATGCTGGGATGTTGATATATAATGGTGGCACAACATATCTTTCGAGTTCTGCGAGCACCAAACATATGTGTGTATTGCTAGCCACCAGAAATATGCTTGAAAAGTTTCTGAAAGAGGCTCTTTAAGCTATACTATTCGCAATCTATTTTTAGAAAGAAAAACATCATGAAATGTGCAGCGCATATATTATTTTTTATGTCATTAATTGCCAATAACATGCTTTATTCCATGGATAATGTGGATGGATATCTCACGATTATTCCAAATCAAAATATGATATATGCGGGAAAACTTGCATTATATTTTAATGAAAATTTTGGTACTAACATTATAGAATCAGAACCGCTTGTAGAAGTAATGGTAACCGATAAAAAAGGTGATTATGATTCACATTCTTGGTCACAAGGAGAGCATCATGAATTTGGTGAACACTCTTTCCCATCCAATTTACCGCTATCACTTATCGATAAAAAAGGAGGAGATATTGTTAAACTTATTGCATGGGGAAAGAAAATTAATCTCACATGTCAGAATTATACGCAAAGTTTTGAAGATGAACTCAAAAAATTAAAAGAAAAATTTAATAAATTCCCGAGTTTTTATTTCTTAGATGAAAATGACCTTATAGAGAAAAAAATTATCGAAGTTGTTGATCGTCAAAACTTTCAGTATAAACATGGCCAACACGGTTACAAATTTCAGAAAATTAAAAAATAAAATTTTAAAGTAAATTCTTATTTTTTATCTTTGCCACAATTTCTGGACTCAGAAGAAGATTATAAGCAGAAAAATCGAAAATATCAAAAGGCACGATAACCGGTTGTTGAATAGAATATTTTCCTTTATCCAATGCAATATTCAATGATAATTGTTGTGTTATTTTTGGAACATATGTACATGAAAGATTTTTATATAAAAGATCATTAATAATCTTGTCATCAGGCAGATCATAATACACTTTGAGAAATATATTAAAATACTGTGGTTTGTTGTATGATTTAAAGAGATCGAACGCTGGTCGTATGCTCCTTTTTACTTCATCTTTAAAAAATTTTATATACCATTCTGTTATTGTTGCACGAGGATCTTTTGAAAATGTTGGTTCTGAGATTAATTCCTTGAGTGAAGGTATTAATGCTTTATAAGCACGAATTCTACTCAAAAGAAGCAGTTCATCATAATAGGAATATTCATTACCATTCCACCATGCATCGGGCGGGGCTGTAAAAAGTTGTACGGAATCTTTGAATAATTTCTTAACCGTATTATAAGCATTCATACTATGTGGAGCAATATTTGGACCGGTAAAAACTCCTATAACTACAATGCCGCCTGTCTTAAGAACATCCATCATATATGCTATGAGGTTGTCTTCATGTTTGTCTTCAAGTTTCTCACCGACAAGAGTAAAAAGGTTATGATATTCTGTAGTATCTTTTACATTTTTATATAATGCAGATTGTTTAATACCTTTATCTTTCCAGTCAGGATCAATCTCAATACATCGTGAAATGTGTGGAAATTGTTTAAGAAATGTTGCAGCAAAGTTGGGCAATGCCTGTGAAAGATCTGTTTTTGAATAAGAACCTATGCTTATGTATACGAGCTTTTCGCCTTTATACACCAATGCATCTTTGAGGGAACTCAGTTTAAGTTCACACAAAGTTAATTTATCAACAAAAAATAAGCTCAGAAAAATAAAATAGTACAATCTCATAATTTTTTAGAATACTAGATCGCATATGTTTTGAGCAATATTAATTTTTTTTTGATTTTTTAAATATCTTAGAAAATATATTTCTTTCTGTATGTATAGTTTTAACATCAATTTTAGGGTAATCTTCCAATAATCCTAAAGTGCTTAGAATTCTTATTGAAGACTCATTAGTTATTACATAGTCTGGGTTGTCTAAGCTTGTGTAGAAATCACCAATCGCTTGTCGACAAACATCATTTTCTTTTGCTTTTTCAAATAAGAAATCTACATTACTTTTAAGTGACGCAATTTCTTTTTCTTTGGAAGATTTCTCCATTCCACATGCTAGATGTGTTGCTGCCAATAAAAAAATTGATATAACGTGTTTCATATTTTTCTCAGTATTCGTGTAAATTTATTTATTAATGTAATAGTTTTTAAATAAATTGCAAATTAATAATATATAGTTTAAAAATTAGTTTTTATTATTATTTTTAAAATTTATATTCATGAATTTTTAGATTTTTGGGCAATAAAAAATCGAGCCATATTTTCTATAACTCGATTTTTTTAAATATTAATTATTTACTTGTTGTAAAATGTTTTGAGTTCTTCAGTTTTTTTGGTTATATATTCTTGAGCAGCTTTAGCTTTTTCTTCTTCTGTATCCTTAATAATACCAATTTTTACAAGTTCGTCTGCAAGAAGGCCTCCGAATTTATTAACAACAGTATGCGCATATTCAGGGCCTTTTAAATAACCTTCTTGTTTATAAGCATTTTGTTCTTCTGGTGTTAATAATTTTGAATAAACATACATGCGTGCAGAAGTGTAATCTGTTGGCTTTTCAACAATGTTATTTTGCATAGCAATTTTCATTTTCAAAAGGGTAGCGCTGAGCAATTGTGAATCGTATTCTGGATTAATATTTTCTTTTTGTATGGCATCACAAAAATTCTTAGCATATTGTTGAACAGCATTTGTTACCTCATCTGGGCGTTCTGTATATCGAACACCTTTACTCATAATATCTGATTCTTCTTTTGAAAGTGACTTATAAGCGGTTGCTTTCAGAGTAGTATGTTTGTCAAACCAGTTGAAACATGCAGTTTCTTTGGATGTTAATGGTTGCTCCATGGTAAAAATATTTATCGAATAAATCGTGCACATTAAAGCGATAATTAAAATACGGTTCATAAAATCTCCTGGTTATTGGTTTTTAGATAGTACATCATAAAATTATTTTATTTAAAAGTTCAAGCACATTATCTTTATCTTTTTCAGGCTCTTTGAGCCGCGCTATTCTTTTTTCCAATCGTTGCATGCAATTTAAATTACTCATATGTACATCATTTTTTTGTTTTTCTTTAATGTGCTCGGGTGTGAGATTCTTTTGTTCCCATTCATAACCATCTTTGTACAGTTGGCGCCCTGCATCTAAAACATCGATATCATTAATTACTTCTTCATCAGCACGCCATTCACAATATCTTCTATAATATTTTATACCAAGCTCATTGATAGTATATTTGATGCAAGCTGTTGGTAATTTTAAGAAGCTCACCGTATATGAATAAGGGCTAAGATTTTTAATAAAAAAAATGTTGCTCACTGCAAGTTTACATATTCCATGTGTTACAAAAGGGATCATACCAACTAACATATGCCTATGAAGTGTATCATGATGTTGAAGATGCGTTTTTTCATGGCCGATACAAAAACGTGCGGTATTAATAATAAGTCTACTATCAGGATTGGTATCTGCAGTATCAAGAAGTGCTTTTTCAAGACCATCATGAGTAACATAGGTATTAAAATATTTGCTTGTCCCTTGAGAACCAACTAACAGCACTTTACCATAATAAGCTGCATAAGCAGCGTTAAGGGTGTTTTTAGTTATTTTAATAGTATCAATATTTTTCATACCTTGTTGCTTGAGTTCTTCACGTACAAAATTTTGTACTATCGGTGACGCTTCAACCCATGATGCTATTATTGCATCTCTTTGAGAATATTCTTGTAATGCCAAATATGATTCTATTATAAATGGTGCTGTACTAATAAGATGATGTATATCACGCATTGCACGATATACCCCTTTTTTTGCAACTTCTTGTGTGATATGTTTTCTTATAAATGTCATCGAATGAAGTGATGTGCAGGTGACTAGAATAATAAGATATAATTTTTTCATGACTACCTAAAAAATTGATTAATACTGTGGATAAGTATATCTTTTACCTGGAAAAAATCTCATTTTAATAATCAAAAGGAAAATTATGAAGAAATTATTGTTAATTTTTGCGCTGTGTATGACGCGATTACTATTTTCGATGCAAGAGCAACCTGAGCTTCAAAAAGTTACGGACCCTGAAGTAACATTAAGGGCAAATCTAGAAAAATTTAAGAAAAAGAGTCAAAAGTTGAAGCATGATATGAATGAAAGAAATAGAAAACTACGTTGTATGATATGTAGTATTATTTGTTGTTATCCTTGTGTGTTGTGCGCGAAATGTTGCTGTTGTTGCGATGGAGAATAATAATAAACTTTAAATTAAGTGTAATAAATTTTTAAAAAAAGAGAATAAATGAAGAAATTATTGTTAATGTTTGCATTGTGCGTGACGCGAATACTGTATCCGATGAATTCGAATGAAATTGCATGTACAATTGCTCAAGAAAGCACATTAAGAGAACAAGAATTAAGAACAATGGCGGAGCAATTACAAGAGAATAGTAAAAAGTTTAAGCCGGTAGTGAAAAAAAGTAAAAAAGAGCGCTGTTGCGCTTGTCTTAATCTCTTTTGTGATTGTTTTGATCTCTATTGCTTTTGTCGCGGGCCAGGATGGTAAAAACTTGAAAATAAATAATAATTTGTAATAAAATATTATGAGAGTCTTAAAAAGAGGGGAATTATGCCATACAAAATTGGTAGAAAAACTAAGACAAAGGGTTGGACAATCATGAAGAATGAACGTGGTAAATGGAAAGTGATTGGCCATTCAACGACTCGAGAAAAAGCACAATCAAGCATTCGCGCCCGCCGCGCCGGGAAACATAATCCACATTTTGGCGGGCGGTAATTCTACTTAAATAATTGAGCACCATCCACTCTTTTTACTTGGCAATATATCATCTTCGAATGACGGTGTAAGTTTCTGATTTTCTTTCATGTACTGAGCATGTTTGTCTTGATATATTTTTGGGAGTATATGAGTAAATTCTTCTTTTTTTATTTCAGCATTAATTTTAAAGATGCTTGCTCGTGGTTTTAAGGTGAGTGATGCATAGTTAACAACTCCTGGATAATGTTTTTCATGACTGTTATTTGTTGCTTTTGCAACACCATAAACGGTATCTGGAGCGACTACAAGTGTTGTAATTGCTGCAAAAGAAGCGGGATTTTGTTTTTTTAAATTTTGCCACATTGTCCACATTCCCTGATTTTTTAATATTTTTTCCATAAGCGGATATTTTGTATAATCAAGCGGGTTTGATGTATGTTGATGTGCCCTGATCATACCAACGAGCTTATTTTTCCAAGTACTTGAGCGATTTAAAAGAACCTCTGTGGCTTTTTTACCAAATGTCCAGGCATTAAGATTAAGTGAATATGATATATCCATAGTATTGTCATGTT
>Ga0207156_10093_pt2 | contig 21112 bp, 18 predicted proteins | sample Alteio_BWMinHeat_24_FD_153514 | JGI IMG/M metagenome (GOLD analysis project Ga0207156, IMG submission 153514) | Enriched cells from forest soil in Barre Woods Harvard Forest LTER site, Petersham, Massachusetts, United States -... | ecosystem: Environmental > Terrestrial > Soil > Temperate forest >...
GGGGAGCCGGCTGTTCCTTTGTCGACTACGATCGCGACGGAAAGCTGGACCTCTTTATTTCAAATTACATTCGCTTTGACTTGAACAAGGTTCCAAAGCCTGGCGATAGCCCGTATTGCAACTGGAAGGGAGTTTCCGTGAATTGTGGACCGCGCGGGCTTCCTCCCGGATTTCCTAGCCAGCACGTTCTCTTCCACAACAACGGCGACGGTACGTTTACAAATGTCACCGAGAAGGCTTCTCTGGCGGGACCGGCGCAAGGCTATGGCATGACCGTGGTTGCGGCTGATTTCGATGAGGATGGCTGGCAGGATATCTACGTCGCCTGCGATTCGACTCCCAGCCGTCTTTACATGAATAACCGTGATGGGACTTTTCGCGAGGAAGGGATTCTGCGTGGTGTGGCGCTAAATGACGACGGCGAGCAACAGTCGGGAATGGGAGTGGGAATCGGCGACTTCAGCTTGAGCGGACATTTGGATCTTTTGAAGACTCACTTTGTGGAAGACACGTGCGAACTGTTTCAAAATGATGGAAAGGCGAACTTCTCAGATGCCACGCTCTCGAGTCGAATCAACATTGAGACGAGCTACACATGTTGGGGCGCAGGAATTGTCGACCTTGATAACGACGGATATCCGGATATCTTCATTGTCGCCGGAAGCGTATATCCGGAGGTGGAGCAGAAGATTCCCCGATACACTGATAAATGCCCCCGCGTTCTCTTCCGGAATCTTGGGAACGGCACCTTCGAAGAATTGGGCAAGGAGGCCGGCCCGGCCATCATCGAGCGACATTCAAGCCGGGGCTGCGCCTTCGGAGACTTTGATAATGACGGTGATATTGACATCCTCATCGTGAACATGAATGAACCGCCTTCCCTGCTCAGGAACGACGTCCGCGGAACAAATCACTGGTTGAAGGTAAAGCTCATTGGCACGCTATCTAATCGCAGTGCAATTGGGGCACGCGTCGTGGTGCATTATGGTGCAAAGACCCAAGCACAAGCAGTCACGAGCCAGTCCAGCTTCTATTCGGCGAATGACATGCGACTCCATTTCGGGCTCGGTAGCGCGGCAATCGTGAGCCTCGATATCTTCTGGCCAAGCGGGCATAGTCAGTCTTTGAAGGATGAAGCCGTGGACCATCTAATCACGGTGGTCGAAGGAAAAGGAGTCGTATCGAGAGAGAAGTTCGCAGTCAAAACGCAGCCCAGCGTGAGAGGCTGAGAATTCGACGGCCAAACTTTCCGATCATGCAACAAATTCGCGCGCACAGCTTGGAAGGTACTGCATGAGCTTGGTAGATAGACGCAAAGCTAAACGCCACTCGCTCCGCGGGAGTTCCAGGTACGAGGTAAAGGCGCCCACCACCTTCTCCAGGCTCTCTCGCGTTGCAATTGCGTTTTTGTGCATCGTTTTTTCGGGCGCAGGATTGTGGTGTTCTCCACAAGGGCCTGGTTCCACGTGCGATGTGCAAAGTGTGTTTCGATTAGCCGATGCTGAATTGAAACGCCAACAATACGACCAGGCCGAACGGGAACTCGACCGGCTGCTTGGTTGTAAGGCATTGTCCTCACTCGACACGTTTAACCTTGGGTGGCTTTACGGGCGAGCGCACAACTTCCAAAAAGCATTGAGCGAGTTCAATTCAATAAGTCGCGACGTACCCAACGCGGCAACCCACCAGTACGCAATCGCCCTGGCTCAATTCGAACTCATGGATTACGAGGCAGCTGTTGACACGCTAACCAATACCCAGGGGCCCGACCTGAACCAGGAATCGGCGAACCTCCTGGCCGTCAGTTATTCGAAGCTGGGGCTCTATCAGGAATCGTATGCGGTCCTGACAGACGAAATCCATCGCCATCCGGATGATCGGCTCGCTTACCTGAATCTCGTTACGCTCTTATGCGACCAGGGCAGGCTTGCTGAAGCAGCAGACATCGCGGATAAGGCAGTATCGGCCTTTCCACGAAATGCGGATGTGCTTGTCGTGCGAGGCGCGGCGCGCACCCTGGTCGGCGAAACTGCCGCGGCTCAGGCAGATTACCAAGCTGCAATCAAGGCATCGCCCCTGAACGGGCAGTCACGATTTTTGTTGGCAGTATCGGAATACAAAGAAGGTAGGTACGCAGATGCCCGCGACGAAATCTTGGGCGCGATTCAGGCAGGCGTGAAGGACCCCGACTTGCACTACCTCCTTGCGGAAGTGACCCTGCGGATTGACCCGCGTAACATTGAAAACGCCTTGGCCGAGCTCAACCGTGCGATCGCCATGAATCCGAGGGAAGTTCATGCGCTTTCGCTTCGGGGCAAGCTCCTGCTGCAACGGCATGATCTGAAGGGCGCGGTGAGCGACCTCGAATTGGCTCACAGTATTGATCCAGCTTCTGCGAGCGCCGCTTACAACCTGGCACGTGCATACTTCGCCATGGGCAGGGCGGAAGAGGCCAATTCGCTTTCGAAGCGGCTGGCATCCTCGGGCACAGATGCGGTGAATGAATTGAACGATCAAAAGCTCAAAGGCGCGCTCGGCCTGCAACCCCATTAAGCCGCACGCATACCGTCGTAGAGGAAATGGTTCGTGAACACAGGGTTTGTCACCAAGGTTTTCGGTCGTAGCGCTCGAGTGATTCATCTGAGTGAAAACCGATGTCGGCCACATGTACCTCCCTCGGGGCGCGTTTGAGAATGCCATCTGCCCCGCCGCCGTGTGGACACCGATGCACGAAAACATCTGAGCTCTATTTCATCGAAAGTTTGAAAGAAGGCCAACTAATGAACTCACAGGATACGCCAACGGTATTCATCGTTGATGATGATAACGATGTGCGTGAATCCCTTCAAGAGTTGCTGGAATCTGTCGGGTTGCTTTCAGAGTCTTTTGGAACTGCACAAGAGTTCCTGTCTAGTCCGCGCAACGACGGTCCCAGTTGCCTCATTCTGGACGTCAGGCTACCTGGTATCAGCGGCCTAGATCTTCAGCGTGAACTGAAAAGAGGGAGAATCAGTATTCCCATAATCTTTCTTACAGCTCATGCGGATGTTCCGATGTCGGTCAAAGCCATGAAGTCAGGCGCAATTGAGTTTCTTACCAAACCATTCAGACAACAGGATCTCCTTGATGCGGTCCACCGATCGCTCACTCGAGCTCGTATCCTCCGAGACAAAGAGCAAGAGTTAGCGGAGCTGCGAAATCGCTGTGAAAGACTCAGCGTTCGCGAGCGTGAGGTAATGAACCTAGTCGTCTCTGGGATGCTTAACAAGCAAGTCGCAGCGGAACTCAGTGCAAGCGAAGCGACGGTCAAAATGTATCGCAGCCAAGTCATGAAAAAGATGCAGGCTAAATCCCTGCCCGAGCTTGTCAGGATGGCGGATAAGCTGAGGTCTCTATAGCCCGTTGAGTTCTACCTGCTCATACGGAATTGCCAACGTACCGAAAGTAGCGGCCTAACCTACCAAAGTATGGATTTGTCCGCCCAAAGTTCGATTGCTCCAGATTGGGCAGTCACGCTAAGCTCGAGGAATGCCGGTGGACCGAACCTCCCAATTGATTGCGATCATTGATGACGAGGAGGCGATGCAAGATTCGCTACGCGACCTCATGGAGGCGGCCGGGCTGGTCGCTCGTTGCTTCGGAACCGCGGAAGAATTCCTCGAATCCGATTTGCGCCGCAAGGCAGCGTGCTTGGTCGTTGATATCCGTATGCCAAAGATGTCAGGCCTGCAATTGCAAGCCAGGCTGAAAGAAGAGGGATCCAACGTGCCCATCATCTTTATTACTGCACATGGAGATGCCAGGGCGCGGATTCAAGCAATGAGGCAGGGGGCGGTCGAGTTTTTTGCAAAGCCGTTCGATCATCAACTGTTGCTTAGAAGGATTCGAACTGCACTTGAGATGTGAACAACCTGGGGTTTTGTAGTCGCGTAGGGGTCCCATAAGGTAGAGGTGTTCCGTGGGAGATCATGCAGAAGTCACCAATGCCGGGGTTGGGGATCAGTTCGATCGAGCGTTCGAGCGGATCATAGGTGATAGTGCTGCGCTCGATTCTGTTCTCGTCCAAGTGGAGCAGGTTGCACCCACAGATTCGACTGTCCTCATCGAAGGGGAAACCGGCACAGGAAAGGAACTCATCGCGCACGCCATTCACAATGCAAGTCAGCGCTGCGGACGTGCTTTCGTGAAGCTAAATTGCGCCGCGATTCCGCTGGATCTTCTGGAGAGCGAGTTGTTCGGTCATGAGAAGGGCGCCTTCACGGGAGCCATCGCTCAGAAAATCGGGCGTTTCGAGATGGCCAACAAAGGCACCCTGTTTTTGGACGAGGTAGCCGACATTCCTCCCGTTTTGCAGCCAAAATTGCTGCGCGTATTACAGGAACAGGAGTTCGAGAGATTAGGAAGCGGTCGCACTCACAAGGTAGACGTTCGTCTCATCGCTGCAACCAATCGGGATCTCGTCAAGATGGTCGCGCTCGGACAATTTCGCGGTGATCTCTACTATCGTCTGAATGTCTTTCCCATCCTGCTGCCCGCGCTTCGGGAGCGCCGGGAAGACATTCCTTCACTTGTAATGCATTTCGCGCGAATCTTCAGTCAGCGCATGGGAAAGCAAGTCCCCTCGATCTCACCGGAAACCATGGCTGCTTTCCAGTGGTATTCCTGGCCGGGCAACATTCGCGAGTTGCAGAATCTGGTGGAGCGCGCCGTCATCCTCGCCCGGAATGGCGTGCTTCCGAACCCGCTGCACAACGGACGAAGGGAGGTTATGACTCCAGCCCTGTATTATGCGCAGACTTATCACTCGTCAATGTCTTCGGAAAACTCAGACAGCATTTTGATCCTGAGAACCCTTGAGCAGGCTGGCTGGGTTGTAGGCGGACCACGCGGCGCAGCAGCAAAACTGGGACTTAAGCGAACTACCCTGCTCGCGAAGATGAGAAGATTGGGGATTTCGCGGCCAATTCCTCAGGACGGAATAGCCACGCGCGTCATCGGAAAAGAATACGCCAACGTTTGAAAAGTCGGCTGACATGAGAAGTGGAGCGGTGGTTCAGATCTCTTCACTTTTCGGGATTTACTCCTCCGGGAAAGAAAAGCGGAATACGTCGACTTCGGATGAAGTGATTGCGTTTGCCGATACAATTGAAGCGCTCTGAAATTGCTTCAGGGTCTGGAAACAGTTTCTGCAACGAGTCGTGTCTTGCAAACTCTAAGGTCGACCAGATTTTCCGCATTCTATACCACTAAGGCGGAAGGCAGCGGGATGGGGGTAGCCTCAGCCGCTCGATTGTGGAATCGCACGGTGGCTGCTTCTGGGCGGCCGCCAGCGCCGAACAGGAGCGACATTCCATTTCACGTTGCCGATCCAGGTGACGGAGTCAGCTGCTCGTGGTTGTCTGAAACACTAAGGTCGCTCGGAGTTGGAGGCTGGTGTGAGATTTTTCGATCGCCACCGCATGCAACGAAAACTCAAGTTTCGGCCTACTGCGGTTTGGGCTCTTGCCATCATGTTTGCTGCATGCCGCGGGCTCGCACTTGACCCGAGCCAGCCGGCCAGCAGCTATATCCGCAAGGTTTTCACCATTGAAGATGGGCTTCCTGCCAACGCAGTGCATGCCATTCTGCAAACGCAGAACGGATTCCTTTGGGTCGGAACTGGTGCTGGACTAGCCCGATTCGATGGAGAGCGTTTCACACCGATAAATATTGGGCGTGGAGTGGCACAGCAGATCCCAGTCCGATCCTTATTGACAACCCCGGAAGGCGACCTCTGGGCGGGAACCGACGCCGGCCTTGTACTTATACCCAGGGCCGCTCTGGATCACTTCGATCGTGCGCTTGTGACCATGTATCACGTGGGCGTGGGTCAGAGTGATCAGATTTTATGTCTTCACCTAAGCCGCGCCGGAACGCTCTGGGTTGGAACAAGCGGAGGCTTGTACCGATTCGATCGGGGAAACTTCGTTTCGATAATCCCGCACGACATGGTCAGCCGAATCGAGGACAGTTGGGATGATCATCTGCTTATCATCACGGGCCGCGGATTTGTGGAATGGGACGGGGCGCGGATCATTCCCCATCCGGAGGTAGCCCCACAACTGGGTGTCGCCACGAATGGAGTTTTTCACGTGTATGAGGATCACAAAGGGGTTACCTGGTTTTGCACGAGCAAAGGCGTCGTGCGTAGCGTCGGCGGACGTATCACGTGGCTCGAACCTAAGGGATTACCTCACGGCGCGGCGTGGCGGGTATATGAGGATCCGCAAGGGAGTATCTGGGTCCTTACCCAATTGGGCCTCTTCCGCGCCAGTGCGACCGGTCTTGAACCCCTGTTGCAGAGCGGAAATTCAATAGGTTTTGCCTACTCCGATCGAGAGGGCGACTTGTGGATCAACGTTGAAAGCGAGGGGCTCGTCCGATTCAAAAATCGCGCTGTCCGGATGTACACGACGTTTGATGGACTTCCGAATAACCGAGTCCGTACCGTGCTGATGAGCCATGACGGAACGCTCTGGGTCGGCAACAACTGCGGTGGAATCTCACGTTTTGATGGAAGGCGTTTTCAAAATTACAACGAGAAGGACGGACTCTCGAACTCATGTGTGTGGGCCATGGTTGAGGACACCGAGCACAACCTGTGGATTGGAACATGGGGCGGTGGGCTGTACCGTTTTCGGGACGGTCATTTCACCCAGTACAGCGAACAGCAGGGCATGCCCAGCATGGTTGTGATTTGCATTGTCGCCGCACCGGATGGATCACTCTGGATTGCGACTGACGCCGGCTTGAGCCACATGCAGAATGGGCATTTTCGCAATTATTCGGTAGCTGATGGGCTTTCAAGCGATAGCATTACGACCGCCTATCAGGATCGCAGCGGCAGCATTTGGGTGGGGACGAGTGTGGGCGTCGATCGCCTCGTTGGCGACCGCTTTGTGACTGTTCCACGGGACGCCGGGTCCAGTAATGCAATGTTCCGTAACCTACGAGAGGACTCATCGGGTGATCTCTATGCACTTTCAGAGATCAATGGAATTAGCCGCCTCGAGAACAATCGATTTGTCAGCGTGAGCGAGACGCTCGCATGGGGCAGCATGATCGAATCCGGTCGGCACGACCTTTGGTTCGCTGGACGACAGGGTATCTTCCGGGTTGCCGCAGCCGCTCTCCGCCATCTCGAGCAGGATCGCGAGTCACCGCTGGACTATAGCTCATTTGGCACGGATGACGGGATGAACTCGAAGGAATGTGATAGCTGGGGCCAGCCTAACATGGCCATAACGTCCGACGATTCTCTTTGGGTTGCGACGGTGAGGGGCCTGGCAAGACTGGACCTGCTCCGATGGCACCGCGGAATTCACAAACCCGCGATCTATATGGAGGAGATCGATGTGGGGCGAACAAAAGTATCGCCCGGCCGGGAACTCGTACTGCCTCCAGGCACATACCACGTGGGATTCCACTTTACTGGTGTCGATCTGGTATCTGCAGAGAAAATCCGCTTTCAATATCGGCTGGACGGTGTCGACCCCTTATGGCTTGACGCTGACTCCACTCGAACCGCGATCTACAACAGTGTTCCGGTTGGCGCTCACTCATTTCACATACGGGCCTGTAATCGCGACGGCGTGTGGGATCGTGACGGCATCGCCTACAGTGTGATTCAGCAGCCGTTTCTTTTCGAAACAACTTGGTTTCGAATCAGTGCCTTGGCTCTAATTGGCTTAGTGGTGGCCGGCATTTTTCGATGGCGCCTCCAGCAGGTAAGGGGTCGGGAAAGAAATCTTCGGAACGTTGTGGAAACAATTCCGGCGATGACTTTCACTTCTTCGTCTGACGGCTCCAACACATTTGTGAACAAGCGCTGGACCGAATTCACCGGGCTCTCTGTCGAAAGGACTTCAGGCGCAGGTTGGCAGCGTGCGATCCATCCCGAAGATCTAGTGCGCCATTCCGAGAAGTGGCGCGTCTCCGTTACAACCGGACAGCCTTTCGAAGACGAGGCCCGGTTCCGTCGTGCGGCCGATGGGGAATATCGGTGGTTTCTAGCGCGGGGTGTCCCTCTTCGGGACCGCCATGGAAAGATTGTCAAATGGTACGGAACCCTCACGGACATTGAAGATCGCAGACGTGCAGAACAAGAACGCGAGAAAATGCGTCAGCTTGAGGACGATCTGGCTCACATGAATCGCGTCAGCATGTTGGGGGAAATGGCCGCGTCATTGGCGCACGAAATAAAGCAGCCCATCGCTGCTGCCATCACTAGCGCCAACAGCTGCAAGGAATGGCTCGTGCACGAACCACCCAATCTTGACCGGGCGCTTGCGGCAGTCACGAGAATCGACAAATACGGCAATCGGGCGGCGGAAATCATCGATCGAATCAGGTCGCTCTACAAGAAATCTCGTTCACAACGGGAATTGGTGGACGTGAACCAAGTGATCCAGGAGATGCTGACGCTGCTGACCGGTGAGGCAATGCGATGCTCTGTTGAGATGCGCAGCCAACTCGCGGCCGAGTTGCCCAGAATCTTGGCCGATCGTGTGCAGCTACAGCAAGTCTTCATGAATCTCATGCTCAACGCCATCGAGGCCATGCAGGACTCGGGGGGAGAGCTTACGGTGAAGTCGCAGCTGCAGGATGGTCAATTGTGGCTCTCCGTCAGCGATACCGGCACAGGATTGCCGGCCGAAAACGTGGATCAGATTTTCTCCGCGTTCTTTACCACCAAGCCGCAAGGCAGCGGGATGGGGTTAGCTATCAGCAGGTCCATCGTCGAGGCGCATGGTGGCCGGTTGTGGGCGACTGCCAACGACGAACGAGGCACAAGCTTTCATTTCACCTTGCCGATCGACGTACGGGAGTCTTCTCATTTGGCCACCTAAATACCGAGGCATCGTTACAGCACAACACCGTCACTGCAACGCACTAGTGCTTTGGTGCTCGAATCTCCGAACCGCTGCCCCTCGCTCCCGCTTTCACCATCACGACTCACAACCAGTCAAGCCTCTCTACGGTCAAGGTCAATCGAGGCGTCTGCAAGACTGGTGCCACGCTAAGACCGGCTGGTTGTGTCTATAAGGGCTTTGAGATTGAGGATTCCGGTTAGGGCTGTTCGAAAATCGAGCTTGAGAACGCGGAAGGAGTTGCGGGAAGTATGAATCGTTTGGGATGAAAGGCTTTTGGTTGTGATCAAGGAATTTGACGCGTTATTGACATGTCAAGGCCATGACACGGACTGATCGCCCAAATCCGAGCAATTCCTTCTTGGAAACTCCCGCAGCCTGCGACGCTGGCCTTCGACATCGTCGATGACATTGTGAATCTCCGGGAAGTGCTCTCAAAACAGAGTGGGTTCGACTGCTATTGCAGTGGGTATCTCGCGATCGCTCAGCGCCATTGCCGGGAAGCCTCTGCTTACAGGTGATTATCTTTGAGGCGTGTCTCCGGCGGTTGCAACTCGTCCATGGTAGTTGCACGTGTTAACACTGCGTTTCTCTCTTATTTGTCGGCAAAGGGTAAGACGAACAGCAAAATGTCATAAAGCATAGGCGTGGCCATACGCTCCTTTGGCATGCTGATTGCAAATGCAAAGGCGGCAGATGTTTCACAAGGAACGTGGGGTAAGTAAAGCCATCCTAATCGACGTGCACTGCGAGAACTTCAATAGGCCTCATCATTCCAGTTCACACCGGAGGAAAGGATGGAAGGGTGGAAAGATGGGCGATAAGGTCCTGGACCTTTTGTTGAGGAAGTTTCAAGAAGTATTCAACGAAAGAGACCGATGCGTCATCAGCCGTCGCTACCGGAGAGCAGCATGACCGACAAACTCGACGAACGAGTCCTTGATCGATTGTTCCGGACAGCCCGCACGCGTAACGCGTGGACCGAGCAGGCGGTGACTGAACAGCAGCTATGGGAGCTGTATGATCTGATGAAATTCGGGCCTACTTCGGGAAATTGTTGCCCGGCGCGTTTTGTCTGGGTCCGGAGTGCCGAGGACAAGAGCAAACTTGCAGCCCTCGCCGCGCCCATCAACGCGCGAAAGATACTAGCCGCGCCGGTCACTGTCATTGTCAGCTATGATCAGGACTTCGCCGAACAATTGCCAAAGCTGTTTCCCGCGCGCGGCAAGGACATGCAGGCGTATTTTTCCGACCCGCTGATCGCGCAAGACACCGCTTTTCGCAATCGCAGCCTCCAGGGCGCCTACCTGATCATGGCGGCGCGGGCACTGGGGCTGGACTGCGGCCCGATGTCCGGCTTCTGCAATGAAGTAATGGATTCCGAGTTATTTGCCAATACACGGATAAAATCCAATTTCATTTGCTCCATCGGGTACGGATCCGATGACAACCTTCATCCGCGCAACCCCAGACTGACGTTCGAGGAAGCAGGACGCTTTGCCTAAAGGAGGGCAAAATGAATGGAAGCAAAACAGCCCCAAAGGCTGAGCCCGCGCGTCATTGGATCAATGGCGAGTGGGTCACCTCGGCAACGGTTGCAACATCAGTAAACCCTTCCACCGGTGAGGTGCTTGGGCAGTACTCCGCAGGCGGCCGAATCGAAGCGGCTGCCGCAATCACCGCCGCGCGAAAAGCCTTTGACGCCGGAGCATGGTCTCATGACCCGCAGCTTCGATCACGGGCAATTTTTGAACTCGCCGATAGACTCGTTGAACGAGCCGATGCGATTGCGCTGATGATTAGCCGCGAGATGGGCAAGACACTTGGTGACGCGACGCTCGAAGCCACCTGGAGTCCGTCCACGCTTCGTTACAACGCAGGCACTGCACTATCGCAGACGGGCACGTCAGCTGAGGTTGCGCCGGGCGTATTCGCGACCGCCATGCGCGAGCCGATTGGCGTCGCGGGAATTATCGTCCCCTGGAACTCCCCTCTCGCGCTGCTGCTCCGCGCCTTGGGGCCGGCCCTAGCAGCCGGCTGCACCACGGTTGTCAAGTTGCCCGGCCAAACGGCGTTGTCTAACTCTCTCATCATGGAGGCGGTCGCGGCGACCAAGAGTTTGCCGAATGGTGTGGTGAACGTCTTTACAGAGGCTGGCAATGAGGGGGCGCCGCTGCTGGTCGAGTCGCCTGACGTGGATGTCATCAACTACACGGGCAGCACTAAAGTAGGCCGGCAGGTTGCCGAAAAGGCGGCGCAGACATTGAAAAGGGTCTGCTTGGAATTAGGCGGTAAGACGCCGCTGGTGGTTTTTGACGACGCTGACATCGACGCTTTTGCCCCTCTCGTCGTCAGCGCATTGACTAAGTTCAACGGTGAATTCTGCATGACCGGATCGCGAGTCCTCGTTCAGCGAAGCGTGGCGGAAGCGTGGAGGGAGCGAATCGCGTCCCTTTTGGAGAACGTAGTAGTCGGGCGAGCTGATGACCCGAACAGCCAGATGGGGCCCGTAATCGACAAAGCCAATGTCGAGCGCATCAACCGCCTAGTCGAAGATGCAAAGCAGTATGCCGGGATAATTGTTCGTGGCGGCCCGATCATGGACGGTCCCCTGGTGGCCGGTGCGTTTTATCGTCCCTCCATGCTGGAGACGGAGGCGTTGGACGTTCCATTGATTCAAGAGGAGATCTTCGGCCCCGTGCTGAGCTTTGAGACTTTTGCGACGGAGGAGGAGGCGATCGCCCGCGCGAATGCGACCGTCTTCGGTTTGGCCGCCGCGGTCTTCACCAAAGACTTCGATCGCGCACACAGAGTCGCCCGCGACATCAAAGCTGGCACCGTTTGGACTAATACTTGGGCAATTCTCAGCGACGCTTTCGAAGAGGGCGGCTTCAAGTACAGTGGCATCGGACGCGCGCGGGGTTCTCGAGCCATGGAGGAATTTCAGGAAGTGAAAACGCAATTTCATGTCGTAAGGGCATTGGGTGGATCATCCCAACACTCAGGCACCATGGCACCGTAACCCTCACAGGAGAAAACCCATGACCATTCCCAGTCTACCCAAACTCGGCACCCCGCCTGCCCCTGCGCCCTTACGCAAAATCGCACTTGAGGAGCACTTCGGTCACCCCATTGTGTTCATGAAGGATAGCGAAGGCCGGTTCGAGACGGGTAAAGAAGCCAACGTGGGCCATCTCGGGCCAGAGTATTTTGCACTCGTGCAGGAGCGGCTTCTGGACTTTGACAAGACACGTCTTCAAGCCATGGACGACGCGGGCGTCGACAAAGTGTTGCTTTCCTTCGGTGCGGGGTTTCGCACCTTCGGAGTGCAAGGCATCCTCGACCCTGTCGAAGCGCAGAACACTGCTCGCATTGTGAATGACTTTCTCGCCGAACAAGTGCGCGCGCATCCTGACCGTTACATCGGTATGGCCACCCTCGCGCTCCAGGACCCCGACCAAGCCGTGCGCGAGCTTGAGCGCTGCATTACTAAGCTCGGCTTCAAAGGGGTCATGATAAACGGGTACACCCAAGTCGAGAGCCCAGACAATTTGATCTATCTTGACGATGCGCGGATGACACCGTTGTGGGAAGCGCTGACGGCGCTTGATGTGCCGCTTTACCTCCACCCACGCGCGTCGCACAACGCCGCCATGTACGACAACCACCCGGAGCTTACCGGCGCGAACTGGGGTTTTGCACCGGAGACCGCGACACATGCGCTGCGCATCGTCTATAGCGGCATTTTTGATCGCTTTCCGACTGCCAAGCTGGTGCTGGGACATCTCGGCGAGTCCCTACCGTTTCTAGCCTGGCGCATTCAGCATGGCATCAACTTCAGTCCGAATGGCCGCTTTACGAAGAAGCGCCTGGTTGACTATCTCGCGGAGAACATTTGGGTCACCACAAGCGGTAACTTCAATACCCAAGCGCTCCACTGCACGATCCTTACCATGGGCGCCGATCGCATCCTTTTTTCGAATGACTACCCGTACGAGGATTATGCCGAGGGCGGAGAATTCATCGATACCGTGGCGATCAGCGAGAGCGACCGTCGCAAGATCGCGTACGACAACACCAAGGCGCTGTACTCGCTTTAGAGGGCGCCAGGGTCCATGGATCCAACGAACTGCCTGCCGCCGCGCTACCTGTCGCCAGCGGGATGGATTTTCCTGCAGAACTAGAACGAGTGAGATGAGCGAATTTACAAACAAACTCGAAAGTCTGTCGGTGTTTTAGCGGCAATCGGTTGAAACCAAGCTCCGTGGCCGTATTTGAAGGCGAGCCGCGGCGTGATCGTCAACACCGCGTCGCTTAATGCCTTGATGAGTTTCAGGCTAGGCGTCCTTCCGCAACGAAGATCAAGGAGATTATTAGTTCATGGCGACCGACATCATTCCAATAGCGGGTGCCACTTCCATTGAGGTCGGCCGGGCCTTTCGTACGGCCTTGCTTCTTGTGGGAACTACTGCGACAGCCGAAGTGGCGGTGCTGGGAGGAATTGATGGTTGTAAAGACCTATCCTTCTACGACCTCCTGCTGCAGACAGTGAAGTCTGCGATTCGGCTACGAGCGAGATCGCGTCATGCCTCCGACTACTCTCAGCAGAGTGGCAGCGCGACTGGGCGCGCGAGGCGACGGTAGCGGGGCTGTCCCAAATCGTCGTTGAGCACTACGGTGCCGCCGGCACGTCATTCCTCTGGGAACAGCAACTGCTCAATCAGGGCGGATCGAATCGCCGATAGGAAGGAGATCCACCATGTCACGAGTCCTTCAACAGTCCAGTCGTTTTGCCGCGACTACCGGCGCCGGTAGCGGACTCGGGCGAGATATTGCGCTTTGTCTGGCTGCAAGGGGCTACCGCGTCTTTGGGACAGCTATCACACCAGAGGAAATCGCTGACCTCCAACAAGCCTCTGGCGGCGCCGTTACACTGACCAGCTGCGATATCACCGATGAGCAAGCTGTCAAGCGTTGGGCTCGTGCAGTGAGCGCGCAGACAGATGGCGGCCTCAATCTTCTCGTCAGTAACGCCGGAATCTTGACTCCCGGACCTATCGAGGCGCTCCAACTCGACTCCATCAGACGCGAATTCGAAGTGAATGTTTTCGGCGCTCTGTCCGTGGTGAACTCATTCCTTCCGGCCTTGAGGAAGGCGCGCGGTCGTATTGTGCAGGTCAGCACCTGGACAGCACACCTGCCACTTCCGTTCAACGGTCCATCGGGCGCCTCAAAGGCTGCAATGGAGGTATTCGCAACCGTCTATCGAGAGGAACTGAAGCGCTTCGGTATCGATGTCGTCGTCGCGGTCGCGGGAAATATGAAAACGGGGGGGCCAGCCAAGACGGCCGCCGCGCTCGCGCGCACAGCGGAGAGAATGACGCCTGAGGAACACGAGCTCTATGGCCAGGCGTTCAACGGATTCGCCGCAAGACTCAACGGCATGCAAGGGAGCGGCCTCGCGTCGATCGATGCCGCCAAGCGTGTGATCGAGATCGCCGAGCAGAATCCTGCACCGCGCTTTGCGCCGGTTGGCCAAGATGCGGAAGAGATTCTTCGCGTTGTCCGCGAGAAATCCGACGATGAGCAAGACGCTCTTCGTCTCCAAATCGTAGGGCTGAGATAAGAAATCCAACAAATGGAGAAACTCATGATTGAACTCATCGAAGCCACCGACAGCCGTGCTGTCCGCAACATGAACAACGTCCTCGCGCTGTACGATCTGATGATCAATCAGAAGCGGTCCGAAGAGGCGACAGCCAAATTTGTGAGTCCGTCATACATCCAACACAACCCGCTGATTCCGGACGGCTCTGTTGCACTGGGCCGATTTTTCGCCAAAATTACCAGTGAGCGGGCTCGGGCACGCGTCGTGGTTCACCAGATCATTGCGGTCGGCGACTACGTGTGGGCGCATTTGAACTTCCTCAACCTGTTCAACGATGATCCCGACGACACTGGCGTTGCTGGCGTCGATATCTATCGCATGGACGCTGAGGGGAAAGCCATCGAGCACTGGGATACGTTGCAACTCGTGGGTACGCCTCAAAACTCCGCTCCGATCATCGCGCCGAACATTCCGCGTGCGAATGCCAACGGCATGTTCTGATCGCAAGGCGGACAAGGCTAAGTAGATTCGTTCGCCACGAACTTAAAGAGGAAGGAGGAACTATCTCATGTCGACCAACTTGACCGCTGTGCTTCAACAGCTTTTGCAGAACACATCGAATCTCAAGGTGCTCCAGCAACTCATGACACCGGACGCCACCTACGTTTCGTTGAACTTCGACAACCCTGAACTGAAAAAAGTTGAGCCCTGGACCGGCACTCACAAGGGGCCTCAAGCGCTATCCGAGGTCTTTGCGGCAATCCAACGCTTCTGGACGACACTTGATTTCAAGGTCACCGACAGCATTGAGCAGGGTAGCCGAGTCGCCCTTTTCGGCTCTTTTACTTACAAATCGAACGTGACTGGGAAGGACATCACATCTCCGTTTGGCCTGTTGGCGCGCTTCGAGGGGGGCAAGGTGGCCTACCTCCAGTTTCTCGAGGACAGCTATGGCACTGCAGGCTCGTTCAAAACAGGGGGCGCTACACGGTTCCACAGCGATCCTTCGGGAAAAGAGGTTGAGGTTTAACGCCGATCGCCACCTCACTACTGGGAAATCACATTTAGATCCTGGGAGTTCAAAGTGGTCGACGTATCGAATGAGAAAAAGCAGTTTGTACTGGACCAACCGTCTGCACGCCGTTTAGACCGCCGCGAATTATTCTCGATGGTTGGAGCGGCGTCATCTGTGAGAGAGGGACAATGGATATGGTCGTTTCTGCACACTTCGGCAACTCGACCCAGATGCGGTATATGGAGCACGATTCTCCGTCCGAACAGAATCATTCGGGATGCGTGCTGGCGAATCTGCTGAGTCAATCCCTGGCAGTGTATGTCGAACTGGAAAATACCCATTGGCATTTAAGGCTCAACCAGGCAGGCCACGCCGTTAAGTTCCAATCTGAGGGCTCCACGGAGATTGCCAGAGAAGTCTGTACGATTTCTTTGCGGTTGATTGCTTCAATATCTCGTCTACAACGCGTCCTTGATCCCAACGTCGGCGCTGAATGTGCTGCATTGTGTGCCATGGTCGAGGAGAAAATTGCCGAGAATCACGAACTTGCGAGCGACAGGCAATTTGACCCCAGGAGGGACATCGCGACTCTTGAGTCCCCAGGGCCACGTGATCCATGAAAGTCACACGGAGGTGCAACCCCATGTGGCCACAGCCCTCTGCAGTTCAAACTGGACGGAAAGAGCAGCGGTTCACGCGTGCGGAATACCAGGTGGAAACCGAAAGCTCTCTTCCGAGGGATCTGGAGTGTCAGGCAAATGACAACCAAGGGTTGGCTCATGACGGCTGCATTGCTTTTGCCTGCGATGCTCCCTGCCAGTCTCATCGGTCAAGGGCGGCATTCGCACCCAGTATAGCCATGTGATCGATCTTCTTCCCACCACACTTGATCTGGTTGGCATCAAGATCCCTGAAGAAATTCGCGGCATCAAGCAGCAGCCGATTGAAGGAAAGTCTCTGGCCTACTCAATTGACGACGCCAAGGCGCCCAGCCGTCACACGCTGCAGTACTACTACATCTTTGGATCGCGTTCGATCTACGACGGCGGATGGAAGGCCGAACTGGCGTATCCCAACGACATCCTCGTCAAGAATGCAGCCAGTAATCCGCCCCTTGATGAAAACGCGTGGGAACTCTACAACCTGAACGACCATCCGACCGAGCGCATCGATCTGGCGAAGAAGTATCCAGAGAAGTTGACGCAGTTGAAGGCCGAATTCGAAGAGCAGGCCCAGTCGCATCATCTCTATCCCTACATCACCTTTGACGATCTGTATGACAAACGTATTCACCACACGTACTTGCCCAAGCAGTTTGCTGCGGCCGCACAGAGCAGCAACAGCAAGTAGCGTTTGCCGGAATGTTTTGGCTCTACACCATTGAAGATGTTCGGGTGGCTGGCACTGAAAGGCTTAGCCGCCCGGCACCAAACCGACTTGTTATCCTCACCGGTTTTCATTGCCGTTTGTCCGCGCAAGGCTGGGGACTAACTGCACATTTCGCTCAACGTTGGCTCTTACCTTCCGCCAGTCCACTATCCGCGGTCTTCGACACCCGATGTGGCTTTCCGGTCCGTCTCGATCATGAAATCCTCTCCGTCGTGGCGTAAACCACTAATGCCATTCGAATCATTGTCCAGTTATTGTTGCTCAAGATTGGGTGATGATCTTCAACCCCTTTCCTTCGGGATCATTCCGCACTTCGCAAGGCGCATCGAAACACATCGTTGCGCGGGTATCGGCCGTATATGCTGGCCAGTGCGGCAGACTGCTGTGGTTGGGGTTCCCAGTCCGCGCGAAACTCACCCACGCCGTGCTCATTTGTTTCGACAGTACAAAGGCGCCCAGATCACCGGCACTGTAGTGATCGCAAAGCTCGGCATTGTCGAACACGAACGAGATTTCAGCAGCGTGGAAGGAGCCGGGACGATCATCCAATACAGGAGTCCGCCAGGAATAGATATAAGCGTATGCCGGCGCCGCACCTAAAGCAGCCTTCCGGGCGGCTTGCGCGAATGCCGGTACGCGCCACCGGGAAGTAGCGATGGCGGCCCAGAGGCCGAATGGAGTTGCCTTGGGATAATCGTGACGGTAAGCGGCGATGATCGCGTCGCAATCGCTGCCGTAGGCCTCACGGACGCGTTTGTTCATTTCCTCGGGGGTCATCGAAGTGACGCCGGGATGGTCAACGCCGTTGACACTCTCGTTGAGGTTCGTTCCCGTGATCAAAGGAACATCAGCTGAGATTGCGGGGGCCCCGGGGTCGAACGGATGTGAAGGAAGAGTGCGCCCGTCGACGGTGGGTCCCCATCCAACTGCGGTCTCCCATCCATAGCCATCGCGTAGGGAGATGGGAGGCTTAGCCATTTTCTTCATCGCTTCTGCGGCAGCGCCCGACAGCCGGTCCACGGGAATCTTCTGCAGTTCCCGCACCTGCGATCTGGATAATCCAAGCTCCGCCATCAACAGTTCGGCTACCTGTTGAGAATAGTCCGGAGAGAGCGCTTTCAGGAACGGACCGCTTTGGATGATGGCGCGATGAAACAGGCCTTTGGCAGCCGGCATCGCCATCAGAGCATTGACTTTTCCGCCGCCTCCCGACTGGCCGAAGATGGTTACGTTCTCAGGGTCCCCGCCAAATGTCGCGATGTGTGTGCGAACCCACTCGAGAACGGCAACGATATCGAGCATCCCAACATTCGCGGAGCTCACAAACTCTTCACCACCAATGGCGCCAAGATTGAGGTAGCCATACACGTTGAGACGATGGTTGTGGTTCACCACGACGACATCGTGATTGCGCGCGAGGTTGTCGCCTTCGTAGGAGAGAAGGTCATGCCCGGAGCCACCGGAAAATCCTCCGCCGTGCATGTAGACCATGACCGGACGCTTATGAGAACCGTTGATCTCCGGGGTCCAAATGTTGACGCGTAAACAGTCTTCTCCCGGCACCGTGACAGCTTCCCCGCGATGAAGCAAGAATGCGTCTTCGTCGGCGTTCGCCAGGTTCTTCCCGTCCATATTGAAATGCGCCGAATCCTGCTGTGGACAAATCCGGCCATATGCCAGCGCATTGCGAATTCCTGTCCAGGGCTCCGGCGCGCCCGGTGGCATGAAGCGTCCGGCGGCCGAGGTTGACGCGCCGTACGGCACGCCTTTGAAAACGTACACTCCGTTGCTCTTGAATCCACGAACTTTTCCGGCGTTTGTCTCTACAACTGTCGCCGTGTCCGAGGCAATGACCTTGCTGCGGACGCACGGGGCGGCAGGAGGCGTACCGGAGGGTAGAGTGGCTGAGGACAGCCCAAGCAGGTTCGTTGGCACGAGGGCCGAACCGGTCAATCCTGCCCATGACGCCGCCATGGCGCGAAGGAAGGTGCGTCTTCCATTTGAAACGGACGTCCGGCGATTATCGAAAACTGTGGCACGCGTTTGCTTCTTGAACTCGCTCACGACTTCATACCTCATCCGAAGAATATGCAGAAATCCTAGAGCCCATCTCCTAGTGGACGTTATGACCTACGTGGGTCGGACCTACGAGTCTCATTTACGACCATTGCCAGATCATATCTCGTGCGGAATAAAAACACAGGGTTCCCGGTTTACATCCGTGTAGAAGTATCAAAATGACGCGCACGTTTGACTACGCGCCAAGCTCGCCTGCCTATTCTGGTGATGTGGGCACTGGATTCCAGTGATGTGGGCAGGGCGTCGGAGCGAAGCGACGCTGGTTGGTTTTTACAGTGGTGGGGCTGCCCACATGAGGCCAAGACGAGTGTAAGTAGATATCGATTAGCATCATCTCGTTTCTTGAAAGTTTCGCAGATAACCGGAGTCAGAGCGTGCGCCGAATTCCTGGCCGAGTATAAGTAGACCTTCAGATCGTAAGCCAGCGGTACTGAGCGATGAAAGTCGGAGTTCGTTCGGTCTTTCTTTTTCTAAGACGCTATGCGCGAGCTTACAACCAGCGCGTCGATTTTGTGCATCGCCTTGTTCCTTCGGCGTCTCAACGTGTGGCGATCCCCTTTTGAGGTGTTTCTTTTTTACCCTCAGGAAATGTGGCGCTCGGGCTCCGCGTAGAGCCCGAACTCTGCAATCCCCGGAGGCTTACCCGTCCCACGTAGGCTCAAGCGTACCCGCTCCGCAGAGGTCGGCTTCACCCAGTACACCATCTCCCTCGGTGACTCGCCAGCAAACACTGTTTGCCACTGCCCTCCGCTCCGCGCTTCGACACGATACGAAACGATGCGGCTGTCGGCCCCGTATTCGCCGAGATATGTCGGCTCAACGACTGCGACCGTGTTGAATATGGTCGTATTCTCGAGACCAATCTCAACCCATCCCGACGTTTGCCCGATATCGCACCGCCAGTACGTTCCCGGCTGATCATCGTTCGCCAGGTCCGGCCCTGTCGTATCGGCACTGCTGCTCGCATACGCGGGCCGCGCAGACGCAAGGTTCGGTGTAGTGATCTGCCCTACGGTTGCAAGCCGTGGCGCAGGCGTTCTATCCCGCCAGAGCTGCCCAATTTCATTAAGCCGGGCCGCCGCATTCTGGTCGAACCGTCCCTCTCGGTTCGGCGCTACGTTCAAAATCAGATTGCAGTGGCGCGCATTGAACGGGATCAGCCACTCCTCCACGATTTGCTTGGCCGAGCGAAGTTCCTGCGTCGGATAATCCAGCTTCCAGAACCAGTCGCTCTGTAACGTCGTTGCCGACTGCGACGGCACTTCGCTCCCGGTCGGAATCGTTTGCCCCGCATGCTGCTCATACTGCTTCACATCGGTGTAATAGAGCGCCGGTGCCGGAAACCTGCCCTGGTTGTAATCGCTCAACAGACAATTCGGCTGCAGTTGCTTCACATGCCTGTAGATCTCTGGAAACGGCATCTCTTCATAGTTCAATCGGCTCCATGCCGCGTTCCATCCGTCGATCACCAGCGCCGTAATTTCTCCATAGTTTGTCAGAAGCTCGGTCAGCTGTGCCTTCACCTTGTCGATCTTCTCTCGCGTCACACAATACGGCCGGATGTCGCCGCGCAGATCGAGAATCGAAAAGTAGAGACAGGTCTTGAGCCCCTCCGCTCGGAATGAGTCCACATACGCACGCACAATATCCCTCTTATAGGTCGCATCCTTCACGTTCGCGCTACCGGTCGCGGTAGGCCATAAGCAAAACCCGTCATGATGTTTTGTCGTCAGGCACCCATACGCCATCCCTGCCGAGCGGGCAGCATGAGCCCACTGATCGGTGTCGAGACCTTTCGGATTAAACAGCGCAGGCGAAGCATTCGGATCTCCCCACTCCCGCTGCTCGTAAGTAGCCATGTTCAGGTGGATATACATCCCGAAGCGCAGATCGAGGAACTGCTGCTGCAACTCCGTCATCGACAACTCCGAGACATTTCCGGGAAGCAATCCGGCCGAGGCCTTTCCCATTACGGGATACAGCGCTGCAGTGGCCAAGCGACCTGTAAATTCTCTTCTGTTCATCCTGCCGCCTTCTTACAAATCCAGTTTCCGCCCACCATGCCCTGATTCTTTGCAATCCCGAAAACAACCTGCGTCGACGCCGCTAGAC
>Ga0207156_10106_pt1 | contig 20901 bp, 13 predicted proteins | sample Alteio_BWMinHeat_24_FD_153514 | JGI IMG/M metagenome (GOLD analysis project Ga0207156, IMG submission 153514) | Enriched cells from forest soil in Barre Woods Harvard Forest LTER site, Petersham, Massachusetts, United States -... | ecosystem: Environmental > Terrestrial > Soil > Temperate forest >...
ACCCGCCCGTAGATTATCGCCGTCGCGGATGTAATGATCACGCCCATCGCTGCAAACACCGTCATTGTCGTCGGCAGTGCGACTACCTGCCCCACCACCTGCTCGCGCTGACTCCGCCCAAAGCGCGTGAAATCCGGCATGTTCAACGACAGCGTAGCCCAATAACCGATCATCGCCGTAAGCGAAGGGATGAAGATCGGCATGAACTCTGCCAGGCTGTTGAATTGGCCTTTTGACTCCATGATGATCCCCAGGCCGTGCGCCCGCCAGATCGCCCACCCCATCAGGACAAGCGCCATCACCAGAACAAACGGAGCAGCCCAGTTTTCGACGCGGCGCAAGAGATCCATCCCGCGATAGACGATATAGATATTGAGCCCCCAAAAGAGCAAGAACGAGATATATTCCGTGGCGCTGTATCCCGCCATCAGGCCGGGCCATTGGATTGGCCCGCCCAACAGGGTCGGCCAACCCGGAAATACCGAGCGGATCAAAACGTGTATTGCTTGGCCCCCGATCCAGGCCTGGATGCCAAACCAGCCGCACGCGACCAGGGCTCGCATCAACGCGGGCAGGTTCGAGCCGACCGTCCCGTAGCTGGCTCGCGCGAAGACCGGAAACGGAATGCCATACTTCGTCCCCGGATGCGAGTTGAGCAATATCGGGACTAGCACAATCATGTTGCCGAGCAGGATCGTGACCAGCGCCTGCGCCCAGTTCATCCCCGCACTGATCAACCCCGAGGCCAACATGTAGGTTGGAATGCAATGCGCCATGCTGATCCACAACGCCGCATAGTTGTACGTGGTCCAGTTGCGCCGCGCAATCGGAACCGGCGCCAGGTCTTCATTCCATAACGGGCTCTTTGAAACGTCCTCGGTAAGCTCCACGAATCCGGCCGTCGCGGGCGTGAGCGCCTCAGATTGAACCGCCATTATTTACCTCCGCTGCTTGCGGCGATGGAAAGAAAGCATCAGGAGAAAGGGCAGCGATGAGACGAAGAAAGTTCCGTGGTTTCTCCCGTCGGTCTGCATGCTCATCTTTAATTATTTTCGCCGTGTCTTGCTTCGGCCGCCGAAAAGAAGAGAAGCCCCGCGGCGCACAGCCCTCATATTACTCGACGGCCCCCGTGATTGAAAATGGTTTTGTGGTTGAGCGCCGGTGGCGCGAACTTCAAGCAGCCTGTGCAACTGAGGCTTCGCCTCGCTGAATACCCGCTTAATGTCTTTCTCCGGCCCGCTTCCAGAATACATTAATAAGCGCTTGACGCTCTGAAATCTCCAGAGGAATCACCGTCTGTCCCCCCATCAACTCAGCAGATCATCTCGATTGTGCTGTGGAACCCAAACCCTGGTTGACATCCACTATGTTGCTCCATAATATGTTGCTATGCGATATATAAAATCACCGATGCTGGACCGCGAGCTCAAGAAGGGCAGCGCCGAGCTGCTGATCCTATCGTTGGTCGAGGCGCGGCCGCGGCACGGGTATGAAATCAGCAAGCTGATCGAGGCGCGGTCAGAGGGCGAACTCAGCTTTAATGTCGCCTCGCTGTATCCGCTGCTGTACCGCCTTGAAAATCGCGGCTGGATCATCGGCCGCTGGGTCGAGAAAGCGGGCCAGCGCCGCCGGCGCTACTACAAGCTGACGCCCGACGGCAAGAAGGTGCTCAAGGCGCAGCGCAGCAGTTGGGAATCATTTGTGCGGGCCATCAACCGCATCACCGGAGCTGAGCATGCGTGAGTAATGCTGATCGAGGCGCGCCGAGGAAACGCCAGGGTTCGGCTTTGCGAGTAAAGACAGCATAGTCCCAAAAGGGAAACAGCGGCGCAGAGTCGCCGCACTCCGAATGGTGAATAGAAATGCCGGAATGGAGCCTGGAGCTGAAAAAGCGGATGCCCGAGCTGGCGGTCGCGCCAAGCCGGGAGGCGGAGATCATCGAAGAGATGGCCAAGCATCTCGAGGACCGCTACAACGCACTGCGCGCCGCCGGCGCAGCGGAATGTGAGGCTTACCGCGCCGTCCTCGCTGAACTCAATGATATGGACCTCCTGGCGCGAGAGCTCCGACGCCTCGAGCGACGCAGCCCAACCGCGCCCGTCGTGCCCGGATCGCCAAGGACAAATCTGATGACAGATTTGTGGCAGGATTTGGGCTATGGCGCGCGAATGTTGATTCGCAATCCCGGGTTTACCACCGTCGCCGTGATCGCCCTCGCGCTTGGCATCGGCGCCAACAGCGCCATATTCAGCGTCGTGAATGCGGCGCTGCTGCGGCCGCTGCCATACCGCGAGGCCAATCGCCTGGTGCTGGTATGGGGCAACTACCGTCTGCTCAACATGACGCGGCTTGGCGTATCGGCGTTGGAGTTTCCGGACTACAGGGCCGACGGCGACGTCTTCGCTGAGGCGGCCATTTATCAAGAGGTTGCCTTTAACCTTCTTGGCAATCCGGCGAGCGGTTTGGACCCCGAACGCGTCGTTGGCGCGCGTGTTTCTGCCGGCTTGTTTCCAATGCTTGGCGTCTCGCCGATGCTTGGCCGGACGCTGGTCGCCGGCGAGGATCAGCCCGGCGCCGAGCGCGTCGTCGTCTTGAGCCATCGGCTGTGGCGCGATCGCTTCGGAGCCGACCCCGCGATTGCCGGCCAGAACATCGTTCTGTATAGTCACGATTACACTGTGGCCGGAGTGATGCCGCCGGACTTTCAGTTTCCATTCCGCGGCGCGGATGCGGCCGAACCGGTTGACCTGTGGACGCCGGCCGTGTTCACCCCTGGAGAACTGGCCGATCGCGGCAACTACTATTTCCGCATGATCGCGCGGCTCAAGCCGGGGCTCACCGTCGAGCAGGCGCGATCGCGAGTGGCGGCCATCGGGAGCAGGTTCGAGCAGCAATATCCCGGCGCCTATCGCGGCCCGCACGGCGAGGGCGGGGGATGGCAAGCGACGCTCACCACGTTGCAAGAAGAAGTGGTCGGCAACGTGCGTCCTTTCCTGCTCGTGCTGCTCGCCGTCGTTGGCTTTGTCCTGCTGATCGCGTGCGCCAACGTCGCCAACCTGTTGCTGGCCCGCGCGGCGACGCGCAGCAAAGAGGTAGCGATTCGCGCCGCCCTCGGGGCCAGCCGGTCGCGCCTGTTCCGGCAATTCTTGACCGAATCCCTGCTGCTCGCCGTCGTTGGCGCGGCCGCCGGCGCCGCCCTTGCCGCTGGCGGAGTGAGGCTGTTGGCGGCGGCGGGTCGGCACAGCATTCCGCGTTTCACGGAGGCCGGCGTGGACGGCAGAGTCGCCGGCTTCACGTTTGCTGTCGCCTTGTTGACGGGGCTCCTGTTCGGCGTTGTCCCTGCGTGGAGGGCTTCTCATGCGGATCTGACGGAGTCGCTCAACGAAAGCAGCCGGAGTGCTACCGAAGGCCGGAAGCTCCAGCGCCTGCGCGGCTTGCTAGTGGTGAGCGAGGTCGCCATTGCCCTGGGCCTGCTGATCGGCGCCGGGCTGATGATCAAAAGCTTCCGTCGGCTGCTCCAGGTCGACCCGGGATTTGATCCGGCAGGAGTCGTCGCGATGGACCTGGCGCTGCCGCCCTCGAAATATCCCAACCCCCAGGCCGTCGCCAACTTCTATGATCGGCTCCTGGAGCGCGTTCGGCAGACGCCCGGAGTCGATGTAGCCGCGCTGACCACGGCATTGCCGTTAAGTGGTGTTGCGTTCGGCGGCCCGCTGTCGATAGAAGGGCGTTCCTTCATGGATGGCGGCAGCCAGGCTCGTTCTGCAAACGTGCGGACCATCGCGCCCGGCTATTTTCAGGCTCTTGGCATAATCGTGACTCTCGGACGCGATTTCGATGCCCATGATACAGACCGGGCCGCTCCGGTCGTGATCGTTAACGAAACGTTCGCGCGCGCCTTCTTTTCGAGCGATCCGCTAGGACAACGCGTGAAGATCGGCGCTCCCACGGCTCCGCGGCCATGGTTGCAGATCGCCGGCGTGGTCAAGGATGTGCGGTCGAACGGATTGGACGCGGACACGACTCCCGAAATGTACGTGCCTTTTGCCCAGAATGTATGCGGCGCCGTGACTCTAGTCTCGAGATCCGCGGGCGATTCCGCCAGCGCGATTGCCTCCATACGCCGCGAAGTCCAGGGGGTCGATCCGAACCAGCCGGTCTACAACGTCAAGGCGATGAATCAAGTGCTCGAAGACTCTGTGACCGAGCGCCGCTTCAACATGACGCTGCTTGCGGCCTTTGCTTTGACGGCGCTGTTGCTGGCCTGCTCGGGGATTTTCGGAGTTATGGCTTACATGGTGGCTCAGCGAAGAAATGAAATCGGCATCCGAATGGCGCTAGGAGCGCGCCGGGCCGATGTGCTGAAGCTGATCCTTTGGCGCGGCATGCGGCTGGCGCTTGCGGGGGTCGCCGTCGGCGTCATCGGGGCTCTGGCCTCGACGCGGTTGATCTCGGGTTTGCTCTATAGAGTAAGCCCGACCGATGCGCCTACGTTTGCCGCGATCGCCGGGTTGCTTTTGGCTGTAGCGCTGGCAGCTTGTTTGGGGCCCGCCCGGCGCGCAACTCGAATCGATCCGATGCAGGCGCTGCGGAGTGAATAAGGTTGAGGAGGCGGTTCGAATGAAATTTGTAAGAGTCATTTCGATATTTGCCGGCTTTCTTGTGTTGAGTGCGCGTCTCGCGGCTTCTTCGCCTGACGATTCCGCGGCGGACCTTATCGGGTTGTGGGGCTGCGAAAGATCGTTCGGGCCTGACGTGCGCGGCGAGTTGACGATCGTCGAGCGCGGCTCAAAGTGGCGCGCGGCGATTGCGGGTTTCGAGGTTCCGGCGACCAACAATGGCGGCGCGCTGACTCTCGCCCTCCCTGGCGACCGGGGCGAGTTTCGCGGCCATTTTAGCAAGGATGGCTCGAGTATCGTCGGGCATTGGATCCAGCCCCAGGCGCAAGTGAAAGGCGCCCGGTACGCTACACCCGTGGAACTCAAGCAGAAGCCGGCCAAGACGTGGCGCGGCGAGGTCGCGCCCCTCGACGACCACCTCAGCTTGTACATTTCGATCCAGCGGAATCCCGACGGGTCGATCGGCGCTTTCTTGCGCAACCCCGACATGAATATTGGCCTGCGCCTAAAGATGGGACAGGTGACGCGAAAGGGCGACCTGATTCACTTTGCCATCGGGGGCGGCCGCGAGTTGACCGGCAAGTTCGACATTGAAAACGCCGTGTTCTCGCTGGTCCTGCCATATGCGCCGGCCACCTTTCATTTCAGCCGGCGGAGTCGCGACGAGGCGGCGGGCTTTTATCCCCGGACTCCCGCCGAGGCATACGTGTATCGCCAGCCGCTGGTCGACGACGACGGGTGGCCGACCGCAACGCTCGCCGTAGTTGGACTCGACGCGAAGCCGGTCGCGGCGCTGGTCGAGCGCATCCTGGCAACGACGACGGATTCGCCGCGGGCGCCCTACATTCAGTCGGTGCTGATCGCGCGTCACGGCAAGCTCGCGCTCGACGAGTATTTCTACGGCTTCCACAAGGACCTGCCGCATGATGCGCGCTCGGCGAGCAAGACCGTCGCCTCGGTGCTGACCGGACTTGCGATAGATCACGGCGCGCCGTTCGATGTCTCCAGTTCCGTCTATAAGCTCTTTCCGAAGTATGCGAGCTTTGCGAACGACGACGCGCGCAAACGTAAAATCACCGTAGAGAACCTCTTGACCATGACCGCCGGATACGACTGTGATGAAAATGACGACTCGTCGGCGGGCAATGAAGACACAATGCAAAGGCAAAAGCAGCAGCGCGATTGGTGCAAGTTCACCCTGGATTTGCCGATGAAGCATGAACCGGGCGAAAAAGGCCTCTATTGCTCGGCCGTGATCAATCTGCTGGGCGGCATCGTCGCAAACACTACAAAGCAATGGCTCCCCGACTTTTTCCATGCCTACTACGCGGCTCCGCTCGAGATTGCGCGCTATCACATGAACCTGACGCCGACGGGCGAGGGCTACATGGGGGGAGGTCTGTACATGCGGCCGCGGGACTTCATGAAACTGGGCCAGCTCTATCTGGCTGGGGGCCGCTGGAAGGGGCGGCAGGTCGTGAGTCAGCAGTGGGTTGAGCGCTCCGTGCAGGCGCATTCGAGTCTAGAGCAGCCGAACGATTACGGATATACCTGGCATCTGAATGAATACAAGGTTGGCGGGAAGACCTACCGCGCCTACAACGCGGGCGGAAACGGCGGCCAACTCGTCATCGTGATTCCGGACCTGGATCTTGTGGTGATGTTTACGGCGGGAAATTATGGCGACTATATGACGTGGAGCAAGTTCGGCAACGAGCTTGTGCCGCAGTACGTCATTCCAGCGGCGGCGGGGAAGTGAGGAGGCAAACATGGACAGACTAAACGTTATCGCGTTGCTCAGGATAAGCGCAGACTTCAGCCTCTCGCGCCGCGCGGGAACCGAGCCGGTTGCGCCGCCTTCAACAACGCCCGAGCCGACGACAGACTAAAGTTTGTCGGACACTTTCGGAGGGGAAGAATGGCGGAATGGCGCGCAGAGATCGCAAAGCGGCTCGGCGGCTTGAAGCTCCCACCTGCGCGGGAGGCCGAAATCGTCGAAGAGCTCGCCCAACATCTCGAAGATCGCTGCCGCGACCTGCGCCTCGCCGGAGCGACCGACGAGGACGCGCGCCGCGCAGTAGAGCAAGAACTCAATGACGACCAGAGGCTGACGGCCGAGATGGCAGCCGTTGAGCGCGCCGTCGCATGGGAACCCGCAACGCTTGGAGGGACAAACATGAATATATTGGCGGATTTGGTCTACGACCTGCGCTATGGCGCTCGCATGCTGCGGAGAGCGCCTGGTTTCACGGCGGTGGGGGTGATCTGTCTGGCGCTTGGGATTGGCGGCGCCACAACGATCTTCAGCATTATTCGTCCTGTGTTAATGAGCCGGCTCCCGTATAAGGACCCTGACCGGCTCGCCATGCTTTTCACCAAGTGGAAGATAGGCAACATGTCGGGTGACCGCGGCATGGTCTATTCCTCCGACTACCTGGAATGGAAGGATCAGGCTCACGCGTTTGAGCAGATCGAAGCGTTCTCGCCATATTCGGCCAGCCTCGCGGGCGGCGCCGATGCCGTTCGTGTTCGCGCGGCGCAGGTGACGCCAGATATGTTCTCGATCCTTGGAGCCAGGCCGATCCTGGGACGAGCGTTCTCGAGCGACGATCCTGGAGCCGGCAACCCGGCGCTGCCGGGCGACGTTGGTTCGGGCCAGGGCGTTTCCGTCGCCGTCATCAGCAGTCGATTATGGCGCGCGAACTTTGGCGCTGATGCACAAATCATCGGGCAAACGATCAAGGTCGATGGCAACCAGGCGACAGTGGTGGGAGTCATGGCTCCGGGCTTCAGTTTTCCGCGGGATGCTGACCTCTGGCTGCCTCTGACGGTTCGGCCCGACGCTTCAAACACCGCACTGAATGTGATCGGTCGATTGAGACCGGGGATGCCGCTTTCGCAATCAGCGACCGAACTCGGCGACCTCGAGGAGCGGCTCGCGCAAGCACGCCACAGCAATAACTCGGGGGTCAATCTCATCTCTTTGCGCCGCTATGTCGTCGGCGAGGTCGAGCCCTTGTTGCTGGTCCTGTTTGGGGCTGTTGGCTTCGTCCTGCTTATCGCCTGCGCCAACGTCGCTAACCTGCTCCTTGCGCGCGGCGAATCGCGACAAAGGGAGATTGCGATTCGCGTCGCGCTGGGCGCGCGTCGAGAGCGTATCGGGCGACAGTTGCTGACGGAGAGCGCATTGCTGGCGCTCGTCGGCGGCGCGGCGGGGCTGGGCCTTGCGTATGGCGGATTGACCTTGTTTCTTGCCGTAGCGCCCGCGAACATCCCTAACCCGGAAACCATCACCATCGACCTGAAGGTGCTCGGATTCGCACTCCTGTTGTCGCTATTCACGGGATTGCTCTTTGGACTGGCGCCCGCGCTGACCGTGTCGAAACCCGATGTAAACGCTGCGCTCAAAGACGGCGCGGCAAGGAGCGGCGCGCGATCCGGCCTCCTGCGGGGATTGATGGTGATCTCTGAGACGGCGTTGGCCCTCGTGCTGCTCGTCGGATCCGGCTTGATGATCAAGAGTTTCGCGCTGCTCAACCAAACCCGCGTCGGCTTTGCGTCGCAGAGCGTCCTTACGATGGATGTCAGTCTGCCGCCGGTCATCTACAAAAACGCAGAACAAATTCGGGGGTTCTACGAACAGTCCCTGGGCAGGCTTCAGTCGCTTCCGGGCGTTGCTTCTGCCGCGGCGGTCAGCGCACTCCCCCTCGGCCGCGGGGGTATGCGCATTGCCGGGGATTTCATCATCAACGGCAGCGCGGAGCCGCCCGGCAATCTGATTGCAAACAAGGTTGCCGTGAGCGCCGACTATTTCCGGGCGATGGGCGTTCCCCTGATTGGCGGGCGGTTCTTCGATGAACGCGACAGAGACGGAGCGCCGGACGCGATGATCATTAGCGAAAGTGTGGCGAAAGAGGTCTGGCCCGGTGACGACGCGATCGGCAAGCGTATCAGTCTCGGTTTCAAGGGCGAAACGCCGAGCGAAATCGTCGGCGTCGTGGGAGACGTGCGCCAGGATGAACTCGAAGCCGGCCCTGCCTACGCGATCTATCAGTCGTACCTGCAAGTGCCCAGAACATGGCAAGTGGCAGAGATGACCTTTGTCATTAAGACGGATTCCGACCCTCGCGCTGCGATTGCGCCCGCGCGCGCGGCGATTCAGTCCGTGGATAAGGACCTGCCTGTGTTCAACGCCAGGCTAATGGATCAGGTGGTTGCCGACAGAGCGAGCAACCCTCGGTTCAATACGGTCTTGCTCGGCGCACTTGCGGCAATCGCGCTGGCGCTCGCCGCCGCAGGCATCTATGGGGTTGTCGCGTATTCCGTGGCCCGGCGCACACACGAGATCGGTATCCGCATAGCCTTGGGCGCGCACCCTTCCCAGGTTGTCGCGATGTTCATCCGGCGAGGGGCGGCGCTCGCTCTGATCGGCCTGTTCCTCGGAACCGCGGCGGCCGGCGCTTTGACTCGTTTCATCGCCAGCTTTCTTTATCAAACGACCCCAACGGACTTGAGTGTTTTCGCCGGAGTCGGACTCTTGCTGATGGTCGTTGCGTTGATCGCCACTTACGTTCCGGCGCGGAGCGCGACACGCATTGATCCACTGACAGCGCTGAGACAGGAATGACAGAAGGCGGAAGGCGGAAGGCGCAGAAAGCAAAAGGCAGACGACATCAAAACGATCGTCACTTCTACGATTCCGCCGGTGGTCTTGAAATGGAGGCCTTGGCGCCCGGCCCCGCAGGTTCAGCGGTTGAGCGTCCGTGTCTTGGCGGAACGCCTCGAAATCGTCTATGATCGTCGCTCAACCGAGAGGCGCCGATGACGAGCGAGGCTCCCAACAATCAGCCGAACCGGATCTACGTATGCCCGGGCTGTGGCGGCAACCAGGTCTACGACGCCCGCGGCTCGTGTCTGTCGTGTCCGTATTGTGGCCGCGAAGAACAGATTCCCCAGACCGAGCGGGAGATCAAAGAGTACTCGTACGAGGAATATCTCAAGCCGCGGCCGGAAGCGCTCAAGAAACTTGCACCCGACGCGATGAGTGCGCATTGCGCTTCGTGCGGAGCGACAGTAACATTCACTGCCACCGAGTTCGCCGACGCCTGTCCATTTTGCGGAACCAGCATTGTTACGCAGCCGCAGGTCGCCGATCCGACCGTCGCGCCGGAGGCTGTCCTTCCCTTCCGCCTCACTCAGCAACAAGCGTCGGCAGGGGTCCGGAGCTGGATCGGCAGCCGCTGGTTCGCTCCCAGCGCGCTCAAGCGCCTCTCCAGCCAGAGCAGCATCAGCGGCGTCTACCTCCCTTACTGGGTCTACGCGTCCGGCACGACGAGCTACTACACGGGCGAGCGCGGCGAGCATTATTACGAGACGGAGTCGTACGAAGAGACCGATCAGGATGGCAACACCGTCAGCAGGACCAGGCAAGTCCAGCGCACCGCCTGGTATGCGGCCGCCGGCACGGTCATCGATTGGTTCGAGAATGTCCTGATCTGCGGCACAAATTCACTGCACGAGAACCATCAAAAGCGCCTTGGCCCTTGGGACCTCAGCCGGCTGCGGCCGTTCGACCCCGCGTACCTGTCCGGCTTCAAGGCGCAGATCTATCAGGTCGACGTGGCGCAGGGGTTTGAAGGCGCCAAGGAGGAGATGGCCGGTCAGATCAGCGAAGATGTGCGCCGCGATATCGGCGGCGACGAACAGCGGATCTTCAACATCTCCACCGCCTATTACGCGATCACGTTCAAATACATCCTTTTGCCCATCTACCTGGCCGCCTACTGGTTCAACCAAAAGACATATCAGGTCCTGGTGAACGCCGATACCGGCGAGGTGCGCGGCGACCGGCCCTACAGCGCCGTCAAGATCGCTCTGCTGGTCGTCGTGATTCTGGCCGTCCTGGCGCTGCTCTATCTATACTTTTCACACAAGCATTGATCACGGGAGGTAGTACCTCCGCACCACGAAAACCAGAGCGAGTCCGAGCGTCGCCGCGGTAAAGGCCGGAAGCCACCGCTGCAGTCTGCCCAATCCCAGGCGCGCGGCCAGCGCATCGTTTGCCAGCGTGAAGAAGAGCAGCGGAGCCAGGGGGATGAAATAGCGCCCTTGCGCTCTGTCGATGCTGGAACTGCCCTCGGGGGTGGCGATGAAGAACTGGCTGGTCACCACCAGCACGATGGCGGCCGCGGCGACGGCCGCAAACAGCAGTCGGGTTCGCCGCGAGATCAGGCCCCGGCCTCCTGCGATGCCGGCGGCGCACAGGGCCGCAACGTACGCCGCGATCAAAGCCGCCGGCAGGGGCGTGTCGGCCCAACCCAGATGCCCGACCAGACTGCGGACGTAAAACACGCTGTAGCCCCCGAGGTTGAAGACTATCATTTTGCCAAAGACCAGCGGGTGGGCGAGGATGAACCCCAGCGGCTGGTCGGGGCTGGGCGCCCCCAGATATGGCATATACTGGCGGTTGACGCTTAGGATCCAGGCAAATGAACTCGCAAAGCTCAATAGACAAATCGATATGCAACAGCCCAAATAGCGCGCGCGCGTCCCGAATCTGTCGGCTGGAATCAAGAAGACGAGAAGAGCCAGAATCGCATAGACGTTCTTGCACAGGCCCAAAGCGGCGGCGACGCCGGCAAGCAACGCCAGGTCGGTCCTCTGCAGCGCCTCGCCGGAATCGAACCCGCGCCGAAGGACCAACGCGATGAACAGAAGACTGAGCGCATCGGTCAATGCGTCAGGCGAAACCGAAGCCGCCTCGTAGATGAACATCGGCATTGCCGCGGTCAGAAACAGCACAGCGCTGAAGACCGGAGTGATCTTTATCGCGTAAGCGCAAAGCAGAGCCGCGATGACCAGGTTGGCCAATCGGCCCAGGTACAACAGCGTCAGGGGCGACAGGCCGAGCACGCGCCCAAACAAGATGCCGGCGGCCTGGGGAACGTAGGGCGCGGGGCTATAGAGCGCGGTGTTCGGAAAGTGAACAAAGATCGTTCTTCCGGGGCGCAACGGCCGGCTCAGCGCGCCGACGATGTCGTGGATGCTGACTTTTTGGTTTGGATCGTAGCCGGGGAGGCCCGCGGCGCCTTCGACGGTCGCCGGCAGGCTGCGCGGCAGGTCTCCGCCCCAGAGGTCGTCCTGTCTTGCGGACCAGATCTGGCCTGTGGAGATCTGGTAGGCGCGATAAAAATGGTTCGGTTCGTCCGGAACCTGAAACGGAGGGACGATGACCAGGTAAAAACATCCAGTGACGAAGCAGATAACCAGGTAGGTTCGATCCATCCGCGCAAAAACTCGTCCCATGCGACTATTCACTCCGAGACTCTTTCGCGCCCTGCGCTTGCCTAGTTGCGAAAAGCCGTTGCCGCATCCCACGCTCTGCGTCAGCACGATATCAACGCGCGCGCGGCGCTCCAAGCGTTGTATCTTCGAGGCATGCTAAGATAGCACCATCGCACGATGGAACACGAACGAGACAATTGTAGTATTTGGCGCTATCCTGGATTATATTTGCTGTAACGTCGACTCATTTGCAGCAGTGCTTGAGTCCTGGCGCAAGGAGCCGAACGCCGTTCGGTTGCGGCGTTAGATCAGAATGTGAGGACAAAATGGGCGGACATACATTCAGCAGAGAGGAAATCGAGTACTTCTCCAAAATCGACAAAGACGGTTACATCAACTGTCCTGAGTGCGCCGCGCGCCGCACCGTCGACAACAAGTACATAGTGCATGCGTGTCCGCAGTGCAAGAACGCGGAGTACCGGCTTGTCCCTGAAGAACGCCTTTGGGAAGCTGTGAACGCGGTGACGATCAACGACATGAAGTCGTATTTTCAGTCCCTCGTTGCGTCCGGCGCCAGTCCCGACGAAATAAAAGCAAAGGCTGACGACCTGGCGGAAGGAATACGCCTCGCGGCGCAGTACAGCGAGGACCCTGAACCGTGAGCCGCAACCCGCCTCGCGGCCCGGTTCTCGCTTACTCGCTCACCTGGCGCCAGGCGCTTGCTGGGATTTGATTGCCGGGACGGCTCCAGTCATCGGTTGAAACGACCTGCCCCCAGCCCGGCTCCAGCCGGAAGGTTCCTTGCGTGAACGGCGGGGAGTCTATGACCACCCAACTGTGTTTCCAATCCTTATAGCTATTCAAGGACAAGTTGAAAATAAGGCGCATCGTCTGATCGCCAAGTTTCAGCGTGACCTCCTCGAGCCTGATCTCACAGTCATTGCCGCCGCGGTACTCGAGGCTTTTCACCATCTTCGCATCTTTGAAAAGGCCGGTGGGCGAAAGGGGAACTTTCTCAACCGTTCTTTTCCACCCCTCAAAGACCTGTTTCACGAAACTCGCGGAGCCCAACGTGGAAGGATCGACGATCTTGCCCTTGCGGTCGCGGATGATGTAGTTGATGCGCGCGTTATCACAAATCTGCGGGTGCGCCGTCAAAGGGGCAGGCCAAAGGGCAAGCAGGACAAGAACAGGAAGAATGAACTGAAAGTCGGATAGGCGTCCTCTCATTCCGTCCGCCTCCTCGGGGCCCAACGCGCGCCGAGAGAAGTCGAATCAGGCGGCGCGCTGGAAAGCATTACCGCGGCATTATCGCATACACCGCCCGCGGAGTGAAGTGGACCGCCAAGAACGCCAAGAACGGTAGTGGGGTATTAGTCGTACCACCTCCCTTACAAAGGCTATTTCTAAAAAGTGGGTGAACCGGCATTAAGGCATATATTACAGTGCGCTTTTAACAGTTTTCTTGCCGGGTGCGCGCGACTTTGCGCGTGACAGCCGCGATGGGTCTGGTATAACCAACCACGGTTGGAGCTTGTCGGAACTGCTCGCGGCCTGAGTTGTGCTATTCTTTAATTCATTCTGGATCAACTTCGCGGCGGCTGAATTGCCGGCCCTCTTGCTTCTCGCGGCGGTCTTGATCACGCGGCGCAAAGCGCCTTTCGAGTGGAAACGACTCCTCGTCTATGGACTAGCCGTGTTGCAGTTAGCACTGCCGGCCTTAATCTTGCTGTCCGCCCTACTGTTCAGTCACGATCGCCCAATAATAGGTCTTTCAGCGGCAAGTCGCTTGAGTTATCTGCCGTTCGCCCTATATCTGTTGCAATTCCCTTTGGCCCTCACAATCGCCGTCTTTCTAGGCTCTCGGTTCGACAAGATGAAGCACCGCGTGATCATCGCCTATCTTGTGGTCTTTCTTCTGGCCGTTCAGGCGTTCTTTTCCTTTTATGTTACGCTCTTGACTTCACTGGCAATCGCAGGCGATTCGTTTTGATCTTCTCAGCGACACACTAATAGGCTGCTACCCAAGAACAATTTCAAATGATCAGGTAATTCGCCAGTCGCGCCGCTTATGCCGCCCCTCAATACCGCTCCTTGAATATGGCGACGTGGTGAGTGGTGTGACCGGCAACGATGTAGGCCAGGGCGCGGACCGTGAACGGGTTGTCGCTAGCGACGCCACGGCGGTCCCAGGCCTCGCCGCCCAGGTTTTTGAAGAACGCCACGCTGGCCAGGCGAATGGCGCGGAACTCTTCGATGTGGCTTGCCCAACTGCGCCGGTCGGCCTCCGCGGCGGCGGCGCACGGGATCTGCTCGAAGCTCGGCAACGCGCTCGCAAATCCGCGCGCAAACCAGAGAGCGCGGAACAGCGTGACGCGCTCGACATCGTTGATGTGATTCAGGGCCTCGCGCATGCTCCACTTGCCGGGTGCATAGCGGTGCAGCGACTTGTCTTCCGAGACGCCGCTAAGGAATGCGAGCGTCTCGTCCAACTGCGTCTCCAGGACGCCGACGACGTCATCTCCAGGGACCTGGTTGATTACACCGAAGTAATATGGCGCGGCTTCGTTAGGTTCAGGACGTCGCAACATGTGACCTCTCTAATAGTTCTAAGTTTGTAGTTTTCAGTTCCCCTTTTGTTTAGTCCGGTAACCAAAAATCAGAAAATAGAAATCACATAAAACCCCAAAACCAAAACTCCCTAAAAACTAAAAACCGAAAACCGAAAACCGAAACTACTCCCCTCATTGGTCGGGAGCAAGAGCCACTTTGCGCAATTCAATATGACCATTATCATCTAAGGATGAAGCGCCCCAGATCCGTCTTCTTTCCGCCGGTGGTCCTGGACCCGCAGGCGCAAACGCCGCTGTACCGCCAGCTCTACATCTGGTTTCGACGCGCCATTGTCGACGGGGGATTGCGGCCGGGCCAGCGTCTGCCATCGACCCGGGCGCTAGCCGCCGAGCTCAGCCTCTCTCGCATCACCGTCCTGAACGCCTTTGAACAGTTGCATGCGGAAGGCTACCTGGAGGGCCGTGTGGGGGCGGGGACTTTTGTGACGCGCTCGATCCCCGATGAGATGCATCGGCCAGCCGCCAATCCCCTTGCAGCGCGGCTTCTGCGGGCAACGGGCTCGGCGGCCGGCGCGACTGCCGCGTCGCGCCGTATATCCAGCTATGGCGCTGTGCTCGCTCGGCAGCCCCCGGAACCCTGGCTGAACAAGCCCGTGGCCTTTCGCGTCAGCCTCCCCGCGCTCGACCATTTTCCGTTCGAGACGTGGTCGCGCCTGACCGCCCGCCACAGCCGGCGCCCTGCGGCGCGCGATCTCGGTTACGGCGACCCAATGGGACGGGCCGGCCTGCGCCAGGCGATCGCGGAATACTTGAGGACCGTCCGGGCCGCACGCTGCGAAGCCGAAAACATCATGGTGGTGACTGGATCGCAACAAGGCTTACAAATCGCGGCCCGCGTCTTGCTCGATCCGGGCAGCCGCGTCTGGATGGAAGACCCCGGCTATCCCGGCGCGCGCCAGGCCCTGAGAGTCGCCGGCGCCGAGTTGGTCCCGGTTCCGGTCGATGACGAGGGACTCGATGTCGCCGCGGGCATCGCGCGCTGTCCGGATGCGCGCGCCGTCTACGCCACGCCGTCCCACCAGTACCCTCTCGGCATGACCATGAGCGCGACGCGGCGGATGCAGTTGCTCAACTGGGCGGCGCGCGCTGGGGCCTGGATCATCGAGGACGATTACGACAGCGAGCACCGCTTCGCCAGCCGGCCCGTCGCTTCGTTGCAAGGGCTCGACGCGGACGCGAGAGTCATCTACATCGGCACCTTTAGCAAGGTCTTGTATCCGGCGCTGCGCCTGGGTTACGTAGTAGTTCCCACCGATCTCATCCGCGTGTTTGCCGCGGCTCGGGAAGAGAGCGACATCTTCTCAGCGACCCTGCACCAGGCGGTCCTGACCGATTTCATCAACGAGGGACACTTTGCGCGGCATATCCGCCGGATGCGGATGCTGTATATGGAGCGCTGCGAAGCGCTCGTGACCGCGGCCCGCGCCCACCTCGGCGACGGGTTGGAGATCACGCATGCGGAAGCCGGCATGCATTTGGTCGGATTGATGCCGCCTGGCATCGATGACGCCGCGGTCTCGCGCGCCGCCGCGGCGAACGGCGTCTCCGCGATGCCGTTGTCGGCCTGCTATCTTACTCAGGCGCCGCGCGGTGGCCTCATCCTCGGCTACGGCGGCGTCAGCGCCGTGGAGATCCGCGCCGGAGTGCGCAAGCTCGCCGCCACGCTCGCGCGCGCCTAGCTCGGAGCATGCCATCGCGGGCGAATCACGAATAAAGCCAAGCGGTCGCGGTCGCCGCGAAGTGGTCTCCATAGCCGCCGGCGATTAGGACGCGGCCATCGGCAAGCATGGTTGCGGTAGAGAAGAAGCGGCCCTCGCCCAGTTGCAAACCGGAGAGCGTGAACTTCTCCGCGGCGGGATCATAGACCTCGATCCGATCGGCGCCTCCGGCGATGAGGATTCGCCCGTCCTTTAACATCACAGCGGCCGCGGGCAGTTTGTAACGCGACAAAACCATAGCGCCAGCCGGACTGAAGCGGCCCGCACCGGCATCATAGACCTCGGCGCTCGCATAACAGCCCCTCGAGTCGCGTCCGTCGGAGCCCCCCAAAACCACGACCTCTCCATCGCCAAGCGCCACCGCGGCATGCTTATACCTGGGGCCGGATAGGCTCCCGGTCGCGCTGAAGGTTCCGCGCGCCGGGTCGTATACTTCGGCCGAACTGAGGGGAGCCTGATAGTCGCCGCCGCCGGCGATCAAAACTCTGCCGTCACCGAGAAGAGTCGCGCTGTGCTGGTTTCGCGCCGCCGCCATACTCCCGGTTGGCGAGAATTGACCGGAGACTGGATCGTAAAGCTCTGCGCCTGCGAGCGCCTTGTGGGCTTGGCCTCCGACGACGAGCACCCTGCCGTTCTGCAGCAAGGTTGCGGTGAACTCGGCGCGCCCGTTCGTCATGCTTCCTGTCGGGGCCCAGGCGTTCGTCGATGGGTCGTAGAGCTCTGCGCTTGCGAGCGGGCCGCTGCCGTCGAAGCCGCCGGCGATTAGGACCTTGCCTCCGGGAAGCAGGGTTGCGGTATGCCCCACTCTGCGGCTGCTCATCGCCGCCGTGGGTCTGAACCCGCCTTCGGAGGGAAGGTAAAGCTCGGCGCTCTCATAGTAGACTCCGTTGCGCTGCATCCCGCCGGCGATCAGAACCGCGCCGTTCGCCAGCAGCGTCGCGGTGTGCCCGGACCGTGGCCGGCTCAACTCGCCGACTCGCGCGAGTGAGTGTTTTCGTGCGTTCGCGGGTGCGCTCCCGACAGCCATGGTGGCGCACGCCGCTAGGTTCGCGATCAGGCCGGCCGCCAAAAGCGTTCTGTAAAATGGGTTCATTGGTTGTCTCCTTCCGCGATCTTCCGCGTGTCATTTTGTTGGACGGAGCACGAACCCCATTTCTTCCCTTCTTCTTAGGCGCCCTTAACGCAGAATGACGAACTGCATTGGCGCCAGTTCCAATTGCACGGACAGCGAAGGGTTGCCCGGGTCCGGGTGATTATGGACCGGCACGCTGCCGGCGCCGCCGTAGAGGAACTGAATTTGGTCTCCACCCTTGTGGAAGCCGCTGTCGACGATGACGAAGTCGGCTCGCGCTTCGGTGGCAGAGGTGTTATAGGCGATCAGGACTTCGTTGTCCGCGATCACCCGCGAGAACGCCAGCGTGCAAGGCTGGCCCTGCGGCAGGCCAAAGTCGCGGCCATTGCCAGAGACCTCGCGAAAGTACATGCGGCCAAAACGCAACGCGGCCTGCTCTTTGTAGACCTGGGCGATTTGCGAGATCTGCTGGTATACGTTGCAGTTCCGGTTGAGCCGGTTAAGCCGCGCGTCGTCGAGGTCGAACATCGCCTCCCGGATGAAGAAATCGCCCGCGCCCTGGCCTGAGAAGCCCTGTTCCGTGCCGTAGTAAATGCACGGCGTGCCGAGCGCGCACAGCAGGTAGCCGATTCCGGCGATGATCTGCTCATCCGGCGCCTGTGCTCCAAAGCGCGCATGGTCCTGCTGGCCGGGATTGTCGTGATTGTCGACAAACGTGACCAGGTATTGGCCGAGCTCGCCGCGATTCAACGCGCGCTGCCTCTGCGCCTCGTACCGATTGAACAGACCGCCCGGCCCCTGGAACCCCTTCAGCACTCCAGGCAGAGTGAAATAGAGAGGAAAATCGAGCACCGAATCGAGGCCGAAGAACACAGTCTTATCATCCTGGGTCGCCGTGCTCGGACCGGTGTAGCGGTTGATCGCATCGTCGCCGGCGATCAGTTCTCCGAACAGACAGAACGAGCGCTTCCCCAGAGTGCAAGCGTATTCGCGTATCTGCGAGCTGAAACGGGCCGCGGCCGGCGCCCCGAAATGCTTGAGCGCATCGACGCGGAAGCCGTCGACATCGGCCTCGCGCAGCCAGTAACAGTGCGCCTGTATCAGCACGTGCAGCAAAGCCTCAGCCGCGTGATTTGCGGGATCGTCGATGTCGTTGTTGAAATCCTTTAACGAGAAGAAGTCGCCGTGCTGGGCTTCCGGGACTGCGTCGAAGTTCCTGATCTGTCCCATGCGGTGATAAAAATCGGGATTCCTGAGCTCCAACGGCACTGGACGATCGGATCTTCGGAAGGCGCCGACATCGAACCTCTGATCTTCAAAATAGAAGAAGGCGGTATCGGGCGTATAACCCCAGTTATCCCCCGAGTGGTTAATGACCACGTCAAGGATGACGCGCATGTCTCGCGCGTGCGCCGCGTCGACAAGGTCGGCCAGATCCTGCTTCGAACCGAAGTTCGGGTCGACGTCGAGATAATTCTGGATCGCGTAGCCGTGATAGGAGTGCGGGTTGTTCTCGAAGATGGGGCTGAGCCAAATGGCGGTGCAGCCAAGTCCAGCGATATAGTCCAGGTTCTGCGTCACGCCCTTCAGAGAGCCGCCGCAGAAATCCTGGAGTTGATTCGCGTCGCCGCTGCCCGCGGATCGCTCCGCGGAGGATTGGGATGGGACTCTATTGCGACCGTCATGAAATCGATCGACGAGAAGGAAATAGATGAACTCTTCGCTGAATTGCCGCTCGAAGTTGCGATAGTGTTTGCCTGGCAACGGTGACAGGTCAAGGTCGGCGACGGATGTTGGACTGCTCATTCTGCAAGACTCCTTCCTTCCAGCATGCTCCCCCTACTTATCTAGACGGAAAAAGGGGCCGGAGTCTTGCAGAGGTTCCTACAGACTATTCGTAACGCAAAGCCGTCATCGGATCTACCCGCGTCGCACGCCGAGCCGGAAGATAGCAAGCCAGCAGAGCCACTGCCGCAATCAGAATCGGGATCAACACGAAGGTCAGAGGATCAACCGCGCTTACGCCAAACAGAAGTCCCTGCATCAGCCGAGTCACGACAAACGCGCCCGCCAGGCCAATGCCCACCCCGATCCCGGTTAGCGCCATGCCGCGCGCGACCACGAGCTTGACCACATCGCCGGCGCGCGCCCCCAGAGCCATGCGCACTCCCATCTCATGGGTGCGCTGCTTCACGGAAAAGGACATCACTCCGTAAATGCCGACGCCGGCTAGAAGCAGCGCCGCGACCGCGAAAACGGCGAGCAGCAGGACGCTTAAGCGTTGCTGCGCGATCGAAGCGGACAGGATTTGCGCCATCGTCCTGATGTTATGGAGAGGTTGATCCTTGTCGATGGATGAAACGACGGTCCGCACCGCCGCGATCAAACCGGATGGATCGCCGGAAGTGCGCAGTACGAGGGCCATCCCCCGCTGCGGAACCTGTGTGTAAACCGCATACGCTTGAGCATAGGGCTCGGCATCCAGGCTCTCGGTTTTGGTGTTGCCGACGATTCCGACGATTTCGAACGAATTCGGTCCGCCAAAGTTGATGCGCTTGCCGATCGGATCGTCGCTCGGCCAATAGCGGCCCGCCATCGCCTCGCTGATCACGGCTACGGGCGGATTATCGATCCCGTCGTGTTCGCCCGGTGCGCGCCCGCGCAACAATGGAATCCCCATGGTCTGAAAATACTCCGGGCTGACGACGGCGAACGCGGCATCCTGATTCGTTCCAGGCGGCAACGGCGGCTGGCCGTCGACAACGAAGGAAAGGAAATCTCCGCCTTCGACCGGCAGGTCGCTGGTTGCGCTTGCGCTCTGTACCCCTGGCAAGCCTTTCACCCGCTCGAGGAGTTCGTGATAGAAGGCAGCCATCTGCACGCCCTCAGCATACTTGGCTCTAGGCAGTCCGAGCCGCAGCGTCTGGAGTCCTTCGGGATTGAAGCCGGGGTTTACGTTCTGCAATTTGGCGAAGCTCCTGATCATCAGACCCGCGCCAATCAAAAGGACCAGGGCAAGCGTCACTTCGGCAACGGTCAGAACGCTCCGGATGAGATTGCCGCGCCTTCCCTGGCTCGACCCGCGCCCTCCTTCCTTCAACATGTCGTTCAGGTTGGGAGTGACGGATTGCAGCGCTGGCGCCAGCCCAAAGCCAATTCCGGTCGCAATCGCGACCAGAAAAGTGAACCCCAAAACCGCCCAATCGATTCCTATCTCACTCAGGCGAGGTAGATCCGGCGGGCTAATGGCAACCAGGCCCTTGACTCCCCAGTAAGCCAGAGCCAGACCAACCGCGCCGCCCACGAGCCCAAGCATCACACTTTCGGTCAAGAGTTGGCGGACCAGCCGCCAGCTTCCCGCCCCGAGCGCGGTGCGAACCGCGATCTCCTTTTGCCGGGCGGCGGCCTGGACCAGCAACAAGTTCGAGACGTTTGCGCAAGCGATCAGCAGCAGAAAACCCACCGCCGCGAGCAGGATAACCAACGCCGGCCGAATCGTTCGTGTGGCGCGATCGTGAAGTGAAACCAGATTGATGCGCCAATTGGTGTTCGACGCGGGGTACTGTTGTTCGAGC
>Ga0207156_10107_pt1 | contig 20750 bp, 18 predicted proteins | sample Alteio_BWMinHeat_24_FD_153514 | JGI IMG/M metagenome (GOLD analysis project Ga0207156, IMG submission 153514) | Enriched cells from forest soil in Barre Woods Harvard Forest LTER site, Petersham, Massachusetts, United States -... | ecosystem: Environmental > Terrestrial > Soil > Temperate forest >...
CATTTTGGGCTTGGCAGGTTTATGCATGAAGCTAATTGTCTAGACATCTATCGTGCTTTACGAAAAGACTCTGACTTAGCCTCAGCACTGAAAAAAGCTGCCTCAATGGCTGCTAGCATTCCACATATACCCGCAGCTTTGCCGAGAGATAATCTTTGAAGCTCCGAAATAACTTTTGGCAATGAGCTTGGGGAAGATTCATAACTAGCAATCAGTGCACCGAATACCACATACCGCTCCGCAGATTTTCTTTCAAAAAAGCCCTCAGGTTTTTTCTGTATTTCATGAAAATAGGCAATCATAGGTTGTAGTGCATGCTCAGGCGCCGATTGATACTTGTCACAGAATCTTGTCACTAGAGACAATAATGCCGCTTTGTAATGATCTATATACCTACGATTACTGCCATGCTTTTCATAGCCCATTAAGATCTCAGGGATATCCAGAAAAAATGTCCGATAATAATCAGGCATACGAGGATATCGCCGTTCAGCACCTAACTGTAAGTCCACCTCTTTCGTATTTAAAACGTAGGGAGGCGTCCTCTCACTTAACAATAAACCCGCTAATTTACGAAATTTCTCCGGATCAAATTCATTTATTTCGAGCAATGCAACTAATAAACTTTCGCTAACCTTACTTTCTTTAGGAATAGCTTTAAGGATCATTTGCAAATTAGCAGCACGTTCCGCATCACCGTACTGATTACGCCAAAAATGATTGAGTAATTGTTCGGCAATAAGTTCCTCAGGACGTCCATAACGAGACAAATTAGGCGTTTTTTTAAAGTAATCTGCTGATTGTTTATATCTTTCTACAACCTCTTTTGGTGGACTCATGCATCGTTCTATTAACACAGGCACTAACGGCATAATCTTGGGATTGTTATATAAATTTTTCAGTAGTGTCCAGAGTATTATTTCGTATGGAAAATCGCGGCGACCTCCCTCCTTTAAATAGTCCTTTTCAATTTCATCTATTATGCGAGCCAAAGTGGCTTTATTATCTTGTCGACAATTCAAATACCATCCCAAACGTGAATCTTGTAAATAACCAGGTTTATGGTGCTGCCAAAAATGATCTAAAATTTTCTGCCTACCTTCATTGATAGCAGTTTTGTCTTGATTCAGACCTTCACGTTTTTCTTCGCTCAATGGTTCAACTTGTTGCGCAAGCTCAAGTAAGCTCTGTTGGCCAGGGGATTTTTTGATAATTCGTTCATGATTAAGCCAATTTGAATCTTTAATCGTCTGAACATTACCTTCTCTAATAGCACGTACTATTTTCTCATGGTGTTCAGCTTCAACATTGGCACGTTCTTTTTGCTCAGCAGCCTTCTTGGCTTCAGCAGCTTGCCTTGCAGTCTCATCCTCTGCTCGTTTTTTGTCAGCATTTTTACGGGTTTCTTCTCTTTTTTCTTCCATGCTACTGACTGGGTTATTTAGATTAGCATCTAGATTAGCATCATATTCTCTTTTTTTTTGTAAATCCTTTAGAGTCTCGTAAACACTATTTATTATCTGACAGCGAATCTTGAAATCGTCTAAGGAATACTTTTTTGCCAATTCTTTTTGAGTGTAAGCTTTAGAACAATTATTATAATCCTGCAATTTATCGGGATGCCATTTCAGCGTAAGATTGCGGTAGGCTGCCCTAATTTCTTTCGCACTAGCTGAAGAAGAAATCCCAAGTATCTGATAGTAATTTTGCTTGATCCCATCTATCTCATGGGAAGGGAAACGGGTTTGACTCATGATATAACCCTCTTATCAATTTCGTCTTAATAATACAGGAGTGATCTTAAGATTTTATTAAATGCATTTATCCAATAATTCAAGCATCGGGTGTCGAAATAGCGGGTATAGCAGGCGCAGTCGGTTCGTGATTTTCTAATTCCACTTTATCTATTAACTCAAATCGCTTAGTGATTTTTTTTGCAGACGTGTGCACATCAGTCACATCGCTATGGGCTTGTTCTATGCGTAGAGCAAGGCTATCCATGCGTTTTTGAAAGCGGCCAAAATCGCTGCCGAGCAGGCGTAAGTGTTCTTGTATTTGGTAAAGTTGTTTGCGCGTGGCAGCATCTTTTAGCACTGCACGGGCAGTCGTTAAGATAGCCATCATCGTAGTGGGAGAGACCATCCATATTTTTGCGCGATGCGCTAGTTCTACTAGATCTGGGTGGCTGCCATGTATCTCAGCAAAAATGGCTTCCGCAGGAATGAACATCACTGCGCCATCTGATGTTTCACCGGCAATAATATATTTTTCAGCAATATCTTGAATATGTTTCTTAATATCTTTTTTGAACTGCGTCTTTGCTTGCGTACGCTCAGATTCAGATAAGGCTGTGTCCATAGAAATACGGTAATTTTCTAGCGGAAATTTTGAGTCTATGACGATATTGCCGGTAGGGGCGGGCAGAAATAAAATGCAATCAGCGCGTAAACCATTACTCAAACTATGTTGAAAGGCAAAATGCTGTTCAGGCATGACATTGCGAATTAACGCACTTAATTGCACTTCACCAAAAGCCCCACGCGAGCGTTTATCATTTAAAATTTCTTGCAAGCTAACCACATTAGTCGACAGTTCTGCTATTTGTTTTTGCGCTGCATCTATTAACGCTAAACGCTTAATAATATCGCTAAAAGTTTCATTGGTTTTTTCCAAGCCTGCCGTTAACCGTTTTTCTACTTGTTGGTTAATTTCTTTTAACCGCAGATCAGTTGTCTGCGTGAGTGTTTCCACGCGTTTGCCGAATTGCTCTGCATAGTCAGTTAACGCTTCTTTCACTTCTTTGCGAGTTTCTTGCATGCCTTTTTGTAAAGTATCATGCATGATTTTATGAGTTGCTAATTGTCGTTCATCAAAGCGGGTGCGGTGCTCACTAAAGGCTTGTTGTGATTGCAGCTGGGTAGCAGTGAATTTTTCTAGCAACATTTGTTGTAACTGCATGCCTTGTGCAAGGATATTTGCTTTTATCTGTTGGTTGGATTCAAGCTGGTGACGTGACATGTCTTGCAATAAACTTTGCAGGCGTTGCTCTGATTGTACGTTTTGTTGCTGTAATGGTTGTAAAAACGCGTCAAAGCGCGTCATTTTAATTTGGTAGTAAAGCACCCAAGCAACTAGCGCTAATTGTCCTATCCCAAGCGCGATAATAAAATGCAATGTCATATCAATTGCCCTGTAAAATTTGCTATAGTTTAGCGCATGCAAGGACAAGGCGATACTGCAGCAAAAGGAGAATTACCATGCTGAAAAAAATAAGGAACATGACTTTACTCGCTACTTTACTCAGCCTTTCTGTCCAGAGTTATGCGCTGCCTTTAAAAGACATCACCCAGCTCTATTTTTTTGGCGACAGCTTAACCGATAGTGGCTTTAATGATTTGTGGCCGACCATTGCCAGCCCACCGCAAGTGCCGATTTTACCAGCGGGCAAAGCACCTACTTTTACTTCAGGCTATACTTGGGCCCAATATGTGGCTCGCGATATCAAAGGTTTGCCACTGCCTGGCGCCTATCCCAATCCACAACCTGCTGATACCCTGACAAATAATTCGATTTATGCCCGAACTCCCATTACCGGTTTTGTGTCTGGCACCTTACAGGGCAGCAACTATGCGGCAGGTGGCAGTAGAACCCATGAAAGTGGCGTTAGCAGCACCGTCTGGGCGCCCTCTTTGCAGCAACAAATAGCCTATTATTTATCAGGCGCAGAGCAAACATTAGATCCACAGGCGATCTATTTTATTTGGTCAGGGGCAAATGATCTTTTGGGCTTATTATTCTCTGCACCGCCATTCCCCACCCAAGAACAGTTTTTGGTTGCAGCCAATGCTGCTGCCATAAGTATCACCAGTGAAGTCGCTGCTCTCAGTGCTAGAGGGGCTAAAAGAATTGTCGTGTTAAATTTACCCAATCTGGGCGTGACACCCCTGATGTCGCAATTGGCTGCACTTTATCAACTACCGACATTACCCAATGAGATGCAAGCGCTGACGGTTGGTTTTAATACTCTATTGAGCACAGAGCTCAACAGTATAGACAGCACGTCGGAGACAAAAGTTTTATATATCGATATTTACTCTATTTTAGGCAGCATCATTGAGAGCACCAAAGCCGGACAGCCTTATCAAGTGGCAGGACACACTTTTCTATTTACCAACTATACTGAACCTGCGTGTGCACCAGCTTCTTCAGCACTCTATTGCCCGAGCAATGCACCGACTCATTATATTTTTGCGGATGCGCTGCATCCAACTGATATGCAGCATCAATTATTAGCATTGTTCGTAGAAATGCAAATTGAGCAATGGGGGTAGAGTAGGGCTTTAGCGTGACTGCTTTTGCTGAGGAGTATTGTCGATTTCAAAAGAGGACAATGCCTGTTTTTTGCTCTTACCATAGACAGGATGATTGGTGCGACCTTGAGCTATGCTCTTAACACTAGCAGACTGGTTAACAATTTTTTCTGGCCCTGTCAGCGGCATTTTTTCTTCAGATATTTTAGCGCAAAGATCGGTGTCTATTTTCATCGCAACGACCATGCCTATACCCAATCCCACGATAAAACCCAAGCTCCCTCCCACCAAAGCGCCAAGGCCCGCATCATCCCAAGATAAGTGTAATTCTCCCACATCATTTAAAAGGTAGGCTTGATTCGTATTCGGTTGACAAAAAAGTGCGAAGTCATTTTGCGGACAATAACTCCCTGAAACCGTGCAATTCCAATCTAGGGCGTGCTGATTAATGAAGGTATTTTGTAAAGCGCACAGATCGCCTTTAGCCGCATGATACCCCACATAAGTGCCCGTCACAGCAAAACTGATGGCCGTTACAAAGGTGGCAGTGAGTAGAGTTCTAGGCTTAGTGAGACAGAGTTCTTTAGCGGTGGAAAAAAATCCTGGCATAGTATAGTGCGCCTGAAATGTGTGTGCGATTGTAGCAATTTTTACTTCTGGACACGACAATTTTTAATATTCCCATTATGAAGCATTAAGGCTCTGTTAAGAATGATTTGTTATCCTTAGTCATAACTTCTTACATCTAGGTGAAATATGGCAAGTCGCGTAGCAACTGCTCAAACGAATCTTAAGGATCAGGTGGCTAAGGTATTAGAGGCTTTACTACAAATCTCTGAAGGAGATATCAGCCAGACCAAAATGCTAGCGCGTGAATATGTGGCAAAACAGGATGGCCAGCAGAAGTTTCTCTTAAATGCGAAAGTCCAAGCCTTTATAAATACCCTTAACGACTTAGACCAGAAGTGTCAAGAGTTAAAAGCCGCATATACTGCTGAACTTACTTATGAAAATCCGGAAACGAGCATTGCTACAGCACTGGATAATTTTGATTATATGCAACAAGTTGAAGTGCTTAGGCAGCTGGATGAGTGTTATACGATATTGTTAGGCAAAGCTGAAGATGTAATCGCATCAAAATCGCACGCCACGATTAAACTCTTACACACTGCTTTTACGCAGCATGAAGAGCAAAGAATAAATGAACCTAAAGGGTTACTTCGTTATAGCGAAAAACTATTTGAATTTATCCACGATCATCCATGGACCTCACTGTTCTTGATGATAACAATTCCAGCGGGAATAGCGGCTTTGGTGGTTTTCACAGGCGGCTTAGCTGCTATCCCTGGCGCTGTGGGAGCGTATTTTGCAGCTTCGTATAGTCTTTCATTGGGGATGGTCGCGCTGGGAACATTAGTATTAGAGTCATTGATATTACTAGTTAACGCTATGCTTTTGCTTTTTTGCCATACGCCCAAATCAGTGCTCCCTATGCAGCAGCGTCGGGATGATCATCTAGTAGAATCTTTGAAAAATAATGGTGGATCTGCTCCACATTCGGATCGTCGATCTACATCCGGGCAAAATAATGTTAGTACAGCAAAGGTGACTAAGGATCTACATTTACCTGCGATAAAAGAGAGTAAAGAAGAAGAGCAACAATCGCCCTATGATTCTGGTCATGACAGAGTATTCGCAAAGGCTACTCCACCATCACCTCCTAGTGTTCTTGCTCCAGATGAGAATCTAAGAAATTCTCCATCCCCAACTCATGGGACTAACGACTAGCTTAAAGTAATCGCATCACATCATTGGCAATCGCTTGCAGGATGATGAATAGCAGAAAGATGAACCCAAGCCGGTAGCAAAACATTTGTATAGACAAAGGCACCGGCCTGCCGATGACTGCTTCAATTACTTGGAAGACAATATGGCCACCATCCAATCCTGGAATCGGCAGCAAATTAATTACCCCGATAGCGATATTTAAAAAAGCTAAAAAACTTAAGAAGGGGACTATGCCATAGTTGATGGCGGTGCCAGCGCTAGTAAAAATGGTAATAGGACCGCCTAAGCTTTGCAGAGAAATTTTTCCTTCGAGCAATTTCGCAATACTCATAAAATTAAACTGCACAAAATCGCTGATTTCTTGCCATGCGCGCGGGACTGCAGCCACAGGACTGTATTGAATGTGTCGTAATAAGTTGGCAGGCAATTCAACATTAGGGCCAATCCCTAAGTAACCCACTTTATGCAAACTGAGAGTGCGTTGATAACCTGTAGTGACCACCACTGTGATGACTTGCTTCTCGCGTTCAACAGCAAAAGTCAGCAAGCGTGAAGGATGCTCGCTGACGATAGTGAGCACTTGTTCCCAGTGAGTAATAGGTTTTTTATTGATAGCGATAATTTTATCACCTATTTTCAAACCCGAGAGTGCAGCAGGGGATTCAGGACTAATGATGCCAATAACCAAAGGAATAAGGGGTTCATAAGGGGTAATTCCTAAACTTTGCAAAGGCTCGGGTTGCAATGGATCCACATGCCAGTTCGTTAAATTTAAGGTGTAAGTTTTCTGGGCATGGGTGTTAGGATTTTGTAAGGTAATGCGCATATGATCGTTATCACCAATATGCACAAAAATGCGCATGAGCGCAGCCAACCAACTTTGTGTCGATTGGCCATCAACACTGACAATTTCTTCCTGAGTTTTTAAGCCCGCTTCTGCGGCAATAGAATGCGGTGCAATGGTGCCAATGAGCGGTACAGGGGCTGAGAAACCAATCACAAAAATCAGCCAATAAAGAAAAAATGCCGCGACAATATTAGACAGCGGGCCTGCGATGACGACTAAAAATTTTTTATAAAAAGGTTGGTTATTAAAGGCATAAGGTTTTTCATAAGCGGCCACTGGCTCTTCAGTTTCATCCAGCATTTTGACATAGCCACCTAAAGGCAAGAGAGAGATGACATATTCAGTGCCTTGTTTATCCCGGCTACGCCACAATACTTTCCCAAAGCCGATAGAAAACCGTAATACTTTGATTCCTAACAGGCGCGCTGCAAGAAAATGGCAAAACTCATGGATACCGATAATAAAAAAAATCGTAATCAAGATACCCACAAGTGACAAGAGCATTTGCAACATGCTATGCCACATCTAACCGAAGCTACGCGTAGACATTTTATTCTCAGCAAATCCTCGTACTTTTAAGCGTTTACCCATTTGCTTGGCGGTAGCTTTATCTTTAAATGGGCCAATTTCTACTAAATAAAGTTTATTGGCTTTTTGTAGTGACGTAGTGACTTTGAGATTCAAAGCGACAACGGGTGTTAATCGGCGGCGTAAACTTTCGGCATTCGTCTTGTGACGGAATGCACCTACCTGCAAATAGACACCTTTTTTGCTACTAGCAGCGTAGCGTGGTGGTGTAACAGGCGTTGTTTTTTGGGCGGTAGCAAATTGTGTTCCTGGTTGCACATGCACAGCCTTAGCTCGATTCCAGGCAATGGGATCAATGGCTCTTACGCGTACGCGCGCCGTGCCATGACCAATGACGCCTAGTTTCATCGCAGCCACATAAGATAAATCGATGAGTCTATCGCCAACAAATGGCCCGCGATCATTGATTTTGACTATGATAGTTTTGTTATTACGTAAATTAGTGACTTCTGCATAAGTAGGTAAAGGTAGTGTTTTATGCGCGGCGGTCATGGATAACATATTGTAGCGTTCACCGTTGGAGGTCGCGCGACTATGGAATTTAGTCCCGTACCAAGAGGCTGTCCCTACAGCGACATAGTTTTTGCTGGATTTCATCACATGATAGGGTTTGCCAAACACATGGTAAGTGGCATAGTTGCCATATTTACTCTGCTTTTCTGCTTTAGGCACAGCATCCGGTACTTTCGAGGCATCCACATGAAAATTTGGCGGCCCGTCCGGTCGCGACACGTGTGTACAAGCATTCAATAACAGTAAGACTACAAAAATTAAATATTTTACTGACAATCGTGACAAGAAATGCTTAACCATTATTTAATTTACTCCGTAAAGTGACTATGTGACGACTAAGGCTGAAGACAGCCATCGCATAAAGGTTGCTGGAATTATAGCGTTTAATGACTTTAAAATTATAAAAGCCTACCCAATATTCTTTTTCAAAATAATTATTCAACTCAATGAGACTCACCTGTAAATCCTGGCGAAAAAATTTATATTGGGAACTTAAGCCGTAATGTGTTAGTTGCGTGGAGGGAATAGTTTTGCTGCGTAATTCAGGAAGATGCTTATCACTCACTAAGGTAGCAGGGACGGCAATGGGTTGCTGAGCTTTCCAACCATGACGGCCATAATAATTGGCCACACTAAAAATAGCATCGTTAGTATTGTGGACTAAATCAGGTGGTGCTTTGCCTGAATAACTTACAGCATACGCTCTATAACTGCTGGGCATAAATTGCGGCTGTCCCATGGCGCCGGCATAGGAGCCCATTTGCTTGGCGGGATTGATGTGTTGTTCGCGTGCCAGCAACAAAAATTCTTGCAGTTCACGCTTAAAAAATGCTGAGCGCGAGGAGTTACTGAAGGCGATATTGCTCAATGCATCCATCACATGATAACCCCCCATTTTCTGCCCATAGCGGGTTTCTACGCCTAATGTAGCGATGATGATACTGGCAGGTACCCCATATTTTTTTTCTGCTTCTGCTAATACTTTCGCATGCTTATTCCAAAACATAAGCCCATGTTGAATACGCCATTCATTGACAAATGAACGTTCATACAGAAACCAAGCTTGTTGTTTTTCGCGCGGTGCTTGGTGAGCACGGATAATGACAGGGCGGGGAGTCACAGTATTGAATAAGGCAGTTAAAGCGGTTTTATCAAATTTATATTGTTTCACCATTTTAGCGATGAATTGTTTTACTTCGGGTTTATCAGCGAAATGGGTATCGCTAGCAAATGCGTTGATTGGCAACCATACGATCAACAGACAGGCTGCCAAAAAATATCGAAGCATATGTGATCCTTAGGTAGTGATGAGTCTTTTGTGTGTTTGTATGGACATAAGGATACCGAAACTTGCCATCAACGTCATCATAGATGAGCCACCGTAGCTAATTAAAGGCAGGGGAATGCCCATGACTGGCAAGACACCCGTTACCATACCAATATTGATGAAAAAAGAAATAAAAAAAGATAAGGTGATGCTGCCTGCGACTAATCGCGAGAAAGTGTCTTGGGCATACAGGGTAATATAAAAGCCGCGGGCAACGATGAGCAAATAAAGAGAAATGATCATAAAACAGCCTATAAAGCCCAATTCTTCGCCGCATAACGAAAAAATAAAGTCAGTCGTATGTTCAGGGAGAAATTGTAAATGTGATTGTGTGCCTTGTAGCCAACCTTTACCAAATATACCGCCTGAACCTATGGCAATTTTAGATTGAATAATATGATAACCAGCGCCTAGCGGATCACGTTCGGGGTTGAAAAAAGTGATGACGCGTTGGCGTTGATAGCTATGTAGCATAAACCACGCTGCGGGTGCACAAACAATGATGATGCCGATCGTGGCAGTAATGAATCGCCAGCTTAGCCCAGCTAAAAATAAGACACTGCTGCCCGCGATAAATAAAAGAATCGCTGTGCTGAGATCTGGCTGTTTTGCAGTGAGCAATACGGGGAGCAGCAATAGCGGAATCGCCAATCCCATATTTTTGAGGTGAATAGGTAAATGGACTTTGTGAAAATACCAGGCGAGTCCCATCGGTAAGGCTAATTTCATTAATTCTGCTGGTTGAAAGCGAAAGAAACCTAACCCTAGCCAGCGTTGCGCGCCTTTGCCTACATGACCGGTGATCAGAACGGCAATGAGCAACAATAAACCCAAGACATAAAGTGCCGGTGCCCAGCGTTGCAGAGAGAGCGGTGGGATTTGTGCGATAAAAATCATCAAGGCAAACGCTGCGCCCACATGCAAGGCTTGATATTGGACCATGCGCATATTTTGATTGCTGGCACTGTATAAGATAAATAAGCCGACTATGCATAGTAATAAGATGACGACTAATAATGGCACATCAATGTGTAGGGTCTGCCACAGCGTAGTATTTTTGGCACCGTGATTATGTGAACTTTTATGGGCATCAACAAACATCATGTAGGTTTTTTTCCTAAATAATAATCAAATATTTTGCGCGCAATCAACACAGAGTCTGTGCTGTTTTCGACAATTACCACCACCGCAATCCTGGGTTTTTCTACGGGTGCAAAGGCCATGAATAAAGAATGATCACGTAATTTTTCCGGCAACACTTTTTGTTGTCCATGACCGCGTAAATAATTTTTGTAATAGACTTGTGCTGTCCCCGTTTTACCTGCAATGGAATAATCGGGATGGGGGCCAAACCGACGTGCAGTGCCTTCATAACTGTCGATAACTTCGCGCATATCGGCAATGATTTTTTCCCACACTTCTGGTTGTTGCAAGTGAATGACTTCGTCAGTCACTGCTGCGTGTGGGGTGTAACGCATGTCCATACCGACACGTCCTAAGAGCAATGTCGGCACGCGACGTACACCACGGTTAGCTAAAGTGGCAACCGCTGAGGCTAATTGCAAAGGTGTCACTTGCATGTAGCCTTGGCCAATGACGGAATTGATGGTATCGCCATCGTACCAGCGTGCTCCCCTGACGCGGCGCTTCCATTCGGGGGAGGCTAGAATCCCTGGGAGTTCTTCTTCAATATCAACGCCGGTTGCTTCACCAAAGCCAAAATTGCCTAGTATGTCATCGATGCGACCTATGCCTAACTTAGTGGCTAAAGTATAAAAATAAATATCACAGGAGACGGTAATTGCACGTCGCAAATTGACAATGCCGTGGCCGCCTGGTTGATGGTCACGGAAAATATGTTCACTATTTTTTAACTGAAACCAACCAGGGTCATGAATGCTTTCACTTTCAGTAGTGACGCCTGATTCTAATGCTGCCAAAGCGATGAATGGTTTAACAGTGGAGCCTGGGGGATACAGGCCGCGTAGAGCCCGATTGTAAAGTGGTTTGTCAGGCAGATTTTGTAATTCTTGATATTCTTGATGGCCAATACCGGAAATAAAAATGTTAGGGTCGTAACTGGGTTCGCTGACCATCGCTAAAATTTGGCCGGTCGCGGGTTCAATCACGATAGCTGCGCCGCGATAGCCTTGGAATGCTTGCTCAACGGCTAATTGTAAGCCGGCGTCTATGGTCAAATAAATATTGTTACCCGGAATCGGTTTAATATGATTGAGCACCCGCACTGAACGGCCACTAGCATCATTTTCTGTTTCTTCATAACCCACTTTACCGTGTAACTCATTTTCGTAATATTTTTCTATGCCTAATTTACCAATGTAGTTACTGGCACTGTAATTGACCGCATCAATATGCGCTAAATCCTGGGCATTCATTCGCCCAACATATCCCAACACATGGCTAAAGCTTTCACGCATAGGGTAAGAACGCATTAAGCGCGCTTTAATCATGACACCAGGAAATCGATATTGATCTTCGGCAAAGCGAGCTACTTCTGCATCGGTTAACCGCAACTTTAATTGCACTTCATCGAAACGGCGATGTTGTTTTAATTGTCTTTGAAATTGGGAAATATCCGTGTCATTGAGCTCAATAATTTGACTTAAATTGGCGAGCGTTTTTTTCATGTTATCCACTTGATAAGGGATAACATCCAAACTGAAGACCGGGATATTTTCCGCTAATAATTTTCCATGTCGGTCGTAAATTAACCCGCGGGTCGGCTCTAAGGGGACTAGGTCTAGCCAGTTTTTTTCTGAGAGCGTGGTGTACATATTTTGCTTGTAGATTTGTAGGTAGGCGAGGCGGGCAATTAACAGACAAGTCATTAGCGCAATAAAAATACAAGCGATAATCGTGCGACGAGTCACGAGTTGGATTTCTTGAAGATGATTTTTTAGCGGCATACGTTTTTGCATGGCAGCATTTTACCGATTTATCCAGTGAACCGATACCCTATATCCAACATTAATGGCACGGTAATGCCGGAATTATGGGAGGAGAAAGAGCCATTGGAGTAATGCAAGCCGTAGAAGCCAATAGACAGTTTTTGCGCTTGCCCAACTAACACGCCAATGCCAACCCGGTCTTGAAAGGTGAAATGCTCGCCAAAATTACGGTCATCTAGATGAGTTTTCGATAAATAGGCGGGGCCGACGCTGAATTCAAAGTAGGGAGAAATGGAATAATGCTGGTTAAAAATATAGCGGACTATAGGTGTGAGCGCAAAAACCGTGGTGCTATGGTTATAGGACGTATTGACCCACCAATGGGAAATATCTGCGGCAAAAAATAAATGAAATTTACGCCAGATCAAATTCTCAGGATCATAGACAGCGCCCAATAAATAACCCTGTAAATTTTTGGGATCTTTTTTAATGAGAGGTAAAGAAGCATGCATACCCCAACTTGCGCAAGCGAGTTGAGTAACACAGTAGAAACAGCACCCAGCAATCCACTTAAGGTAAGTTTTCACAGTGTAGGTATGATCCTTATACCGTTATGTGTCACGAATGTATCATGGTTTGTGGTGAGGATAAAGAATGATAGCGCCCCTTGACTCACCCCGCCTGATCCCGCACCATTTCCCCATTTATTCGGAGCCCCCTCATGCTAGCCAGTATTTTCGCCCCCAAATTTCTTCTCTTATACGTGTACATTTTCTCCGCCGCTTACACGCAATTTCGCGGTAAAGTCAGGCTGACTTTCCTGCGTCAAGTCGTTAATCATTCCACGTTAGTCGCGCCCGTCAATGCCTTGATGTATTTGTTTTCAGCAGTGCCGAATAAGCCCTTTATAGACCTGCAATCATTTCCAGAATTAGCGACCCTGCAGCTGCATTGGCAAACCATACGTACTGAGGCGCAACAGTTGGTGGCGGAAGGGTATATCAAAGCGGCAGAAAATAACGATGACATAGGGTTTAATTCTTTTTTTAAACGCGGCTGGAAACGATTTTATTTAAAATGGTATGAAGATTGTTTGCCTTCCGCATTGCAATTATGCCCGCAAACAACCGCACTGCTGAACACTATTCCCAATATCAAAGGTGCTATGTTCGCCTTGCTCCCCAAACAAGGCCAGCTTAAACCGCATCGCGATCCCTATGCAGGTTCGTTGCGTTATCATCTTGGCCTCATCACGCCCAATTCAGATAGTTGCCGCATTTATGTGGATGGCATTTGCTACGCTTGGCGTGATGGCGAAGGTGTACTGTTTGATGAAACGTATATTCATTCAGCAAAAAATGACAGTGATATGGATCGCATCATTTTGTTCTGCGACGTTGAGCGTCCCATGCGCAACCGTTTTGCTACCGCTCTCAACCGTTTTTTCAGCAAATATGTACTTTCAGCAGCCACGACACAAAATTTACCTATGGATAGAGTCGGCACACTCAACAAACTGTATCAACACTATCATCGCTTCGCTGCTGGGGCGCAAAAATTAAAAAAATCGCACAAGTATCTTTATCGTGTGTTGCAGTATGGCGGGATTGGGGGATTGATTTATTGGTGGTTGGTGAAGTGAGGCGGGTTACACTTTGTAAGAAATAATGGCTTGTATTTTTTCAATCACTTCTCTCACTACCTCATCTGGTGCTTTAGCAATTAATTTTGCTTTACGAATCCGCCAATCAAGATTTTTTACTTGATCAGATAAAATGGCGCCACGAACTTTGAATTTTTTAGAGAGAATCACTTCAAAAGGATAGCCTTTAATTTTACTGGTGATTGGGCACATTAATGCGAGACCAACTGCGCCATTGTAAGATGCCGGAGAAATTACTAACGCTGGTCTAAGTCCTGCCTGCTCATGTCCAGCTTGCGGGTTAAACTCAAGCCAGATTAAATCACCCTGATCTGGAATATAAGTTTTTCGATTTGACATTACCATACCTCCTTGCCTTGTGGGGAATCTATCTCTATTTCAGAATGAATATTTTCTGGTGTAACTTGTGTTAAAAGCGACTCTAAACGATAAACTTTATGGATAAGAAGATGATCATTTTCAACGGTAAGCTCAACAGGCACACCTTCTTTAATGCCGAGTTGCAGAGCTAAAGAGCGCGGAATTCTCACCCCTAAGCTATTACCCCATTTTGATATATTGGCAAGCATACAAAACCCTCCAAAGGATATACAAAGTATATCCAGGAAGGTGGGTGACGTCAAGGAGTAGGGTGAATGCCAGAAAAAATAATGTCAGCCAATGCCTGGATATGCCCTTTGTCTGCATTGAGTGCAGGGATGTAGCGGAGAGATTGGCCGCCGGCGGCTAGGAATTGGGCTTTGGAGCGGATGGCGATTTCTTCTAGGGTTTCTAGGCAATCTACGGCAAAGCCTGCGCAGATTATATCAATGGCTTCTATTCCGCGCTTGGGGAGTTCTTGTAATACTTCGTTGGTGTAGGGTGATAACCAGCGCGCATAACCAAAGCGAGATTGGAAGGCGATGGACCAGCTATGTGGTGGTAATTTTAATTTTGCTGCCACACTTTCTGCGGTTTTTTTGCAGGCGATAGGGTAGGGATCGCCATTGGTTACATACATTTCTGGAATGCCGTGGAAAGAAAATAATAGGTGAGGTGCTCTACCATTTTTCTCCCAGCTGTGGCGTAACCGTTCGCACAATGCCTCTATGTAAGCAGGATGATCAGCATATTGATTAATAAAACGCACCTCGGGCAATGCCGGCCAAATGCTTAAGGCCGCTGCAACTTTATCAAACGAAGTTGCGGTTGTGGTGCTGGAATATTGTGGAAACAAAGGTAAGGCAATGATCTTTTCTACTTGCTGCGCGCGCAATTGTTCAAGGCCGGCACGAATAGAGGGCTGACCATAATGCATTCCGACAGCAGTGACAAAGGGTAATTGCTGTTCCTGAAAAAAATTCTGTAACGCTTCTGCAATTTGATACATCCATACTCGCATAGGCGAACCTTCTGGCGTCCACACTTTTTGATAAAGATTAGCCGCATAAAAACAGCGTCTGGGCAAAATGACCCCATGTAATAATGGCCACCAAATGGCTCTAGGGATACGGATGACACGTTTATCTAATAAAAATTCCCGCAGATAACGATATACGGCCAACGGTGTAGGCGCATCAGGCGTACCCGTATTAGTTAATAAAATACCTGTGCGCAGTGGGCTCATGATTGGCCACCAGAATCTTTATAGCGAATGCCAATAGCAGCTAAACGTGCAGCGAGAGTTGGATGAGTCGAAAAGAAATCGTTTAAGGAAGCCATAGAACGAATCCCTGCTTGTCTGGGATCAAAAATATAAGCAGCACGTCGCACATCATCATGGGGTGCTGTTGTCGTTTGCTCAGTCGTTTGATAGTCATGCTGGATTTTTAAGAGGGCATTTGCTAAAGGTTCATTAGCACGCATTAATTCTACGGCACCCGCATCAGCCATATATTCACGCGTGCGGCTTAAATACAGCAAGAGAAAAATATTGATGAGTGGGAGTAAATAACGCAATAAAATAATGATGCTCATTAAAGAATTTTTTGAGCGCTGTTGGCGATTAGAAAAGACGACGTTATAAAACAATATATCTAATACCATGACCATAAGATTGGCTAAGAGCGAGGCAGTCAACGTGAGTTTGATATCCATATGGCGAATATGGGATAACTCATGGGCCATGACGGCTTGCAATTCATCGCGATTCAATTTTTCTATCAAGCCTTGCGTGATTGCCACCATCGCAGATTTTTCACTATAACCGCTGGCAAAAGCATTCATATAACTGGCATTGATGACAAATACCCGTGGCATAAATTGCAAACCAGCAGCAATTTTCATTTCTTCTACTACGTTATACAGTTGCTTTTCTGCTGCTGTGGTCGCAGTGGCAGCGGTAATTTCATGGTAGTCGGTGCCAAGTAGCATTAACTTATCGTAAAAGCTATAAGTGACAAGCAGAGAAACGCAGGCGATGCCGAGCATGACCAATGTGGCATATGGGATCAACTTAAATTGAATTAACGCCTGAAATAAAACGGCTAGCGGTGCTTGTGGGTATTGATCAGTATAAATAGCGAGATCTACCAACAAGCCCACGGCTATATAAATAATAAGAAACAGAAATATGACAAAAAACGTGCGCCGATTATTAGTGCGCAACGATTGGCGCCAATCGACTGTGCTAGTCACAAACGATGAGTGGTCAGACATAAGCTATAATTTTACCGTGTAAGATTCTTGGTTTTTAATTTGCTCATCAGTTAATCCCCAATAAGGAAAATTGAAATCTAATTTGCTGGCAAATCCAGACACAATCATGGTAGTAAAAAAGGATTTTTTCGCAGCATTATAGACTTCGATGCTATCGTTAAAAGATTGCTTGGCATACGCTAATTTATTTTCCGTGCTGACAATTTCTTCTTGTAATTGTTGTACATTTTCATTGGCCTTTAATTGTGGATATTGCTCAAACACGACATTAATATTGCCAGCAATTTTAGAGATTTCATTTTCTGCATGGATTCGTGCTTGCTCATTTCCGGTTGATTTCGCTACCTGTGCTTGATTACGTAAGGCAACGACATCTTTTAGCGTGGTTTGCTCATAATCCATATATTTTTTTACGACATTGATCAATGATTCAAACACTTTAAAACGGCGGTCTAATTGTACGTCGATTTGCTTTTGATTATTACGTACCGCTTCAATCTGGGCGATGAGGCGGTTATAGGTAATGACGATGAAAGCGATGAGAGCGACTACCAGCAGTAAGATAATGGTCAGAGTCATGTGGAGCTCCTTAGATTAGTGTGGCGATGTAAGGATTCTAAGAAGAGTTGGGGTGAAAGGCTAGAGATATCTTTGGTAACAATGATGCATTTAAGCATTAGCTTTAGCCTTTGACCACTATACACCCCATGCTATTTGCGTGTGCTACTAAGTCTAGTTCTTGCGAAGTAGTGGGTTCCAGCACAGTTACCACAGCAGGAGGAGTTGCATACAGCGTTGATAAATTAACCGTAGGTAGCTTCATCGACGGAGTTTTATTTAGCGTTTGCACAGCACGTTCAATGTCAGTAACTAATTGTTTTTGCTGTTCAGCATCCAACATTTTTTTCAGCACTCGTGCGGAAGGTGATTGTAATACTTGAAATACTTTTAGCTGTGTAGCTGACTCTGTGGAAAAAAGTGATTGCGCATATAGCGTTAAAAATGATACTGCAACTTGATAACAGCGCTCTTCTGGTTTGATCCAGCCTTTTTGTGCAATAGTATTTAACTCTTCGGTAAATTTTTTATGATATGTTTTCATGTTTTGCCATTGTGGGTAGAGCATTTGCATAAGACTTATTTTTGAGCCATTGATGTTTATCTGTAAATTACAACAAGTAGCTAAATAGGTCGGTGATTGCGTTGTTTTCCATAATGCCTGTAGTGCAGCTTTATCAGTAGCTACGTCTTTATCTTCAGTCTGAAATTTAGCAATATCTTTCTGCAACGTTGTGATTAATGCAGCCTCAATGATTTCCTTGGGTAATTGTTCTCTGCCTGTACATACTTGTGCTAGTAGCGCTGGTAGGCCATCAATTTTAATTTCTGGCACTGCGTTTTGCTTTTTGGCAGGTGGCGCAGAATTTTTAATATCAGACGTTGGTTGCTGATTGAGTGTGGTAATCACCGTAACAGTAGAAGAGGGTCTTGGCTTAGCATTTTTAGCGCTTTTTTTCTTCCCGGTTACCTCATGGAATCCATTCTCGTCAGCAGATAGTGTATGCACGTTGGTGATTCCTGCTGGCGTAGTTTTGGGCGTGATGGATGTGGGCAAGGACTGATGTGGTAACTTGGTTTTAGAAGAGGAAGAGCGCTTTTTTGGCTTGGCTGTTCGTTGTTTATCAGCTAGCGATGATCTTGGTTCCCCCACCTCAAGAAGGCCAGCACAAGGAGGTAAAAAATCTTTATTTAAGACAATAGCAGAATTTGTACTTGTTCTAAATTCGCTATTATCATTCTGACTGGCAATGGTAAAAGCTCGGAAGGATTCCGCATGTTTTTTTTGCTGAAGATATACATTCCCTAATCCTTGGTTAGCTAAGGTCAAGATAAACTCTTCGTTTTCTATCGGGTTTTTACTTTTTATTAAATCTAATATCTTTTTGAAAGCTGCTTCGGCTGGTGTATATTGCTTTTGGCAAAAATAAATATAACCAGTTAAATAGTATAGATGTAATTGGCTATCAATATCGTCTTTAATGGTGGCTGTTAAGGTCGTTGTTCGCGTCAAAATCACATCATAATCTTCAGGCCAATACAATCGGAGTTCTAAAAGATCTAGTTCCTTATCTAGCAGATCACTATCAACAAGAATTGCTTGCTCACTTTGGATAGCTGTTAATACTTCTACACAGTATCGATGTGCTTCCTGTTTTTCATTATTGTTGTATAACAGCTCTATGACTTTATGCCATGCATCAAAATGGCTATATTTAGCAGCTCGTAAAGAATCTTGATCAGTTTTAGAGCGTGACGATTGAGAAGAACAAGCCTCTAGTTTAGTTTTCCAATCCTGTAATGTAAGTAGTGCAGCATGAGTATCCTTACGGCCGATATGAAGATCTATTTGTAATCTTGGTGCCGAAAATTTTTCACCAATGATGGGTTCTAATTTTTGTTCACTGGGTAACTGTAATTTTTCATAGATAAAACTATTTATTGTTACTAAGATAACAATGCTTCTCTCATAGGGTGGCTTTTGTTTGTCGAGTCCTCTAGATTGTTTTGAAGAAGCACATAATTGCTGAAGTTTACCTCTATCTTCGTCAAGAAGCGTTTTAACATAATCTAGTGGCATATGGCCTTCATTATTGACTGCGCCTAGATTCGCTTTGGCTTGGTGTAATAGTATTACTGCTTGATGATTTCTCGCAGCAATTGCAGAAAAAATTGGCGTGCAATATTGGCTATTAATCTCGGGGTTTGCTTTTACCGTTTCAAGTAGATACTGTAAGACCCCAGAATCGCCACCATTGATCGCAGCGACTATGGGGGTTTGATTCATTGAAAAAAGACTATCTGCTTCTATATCAACAATAGCATGCTGCTCTTTGTGTAAGTAGCGAACTATCTCTAAGTTACCGCTTAATGCTGCCAGAGCGATTGCTGGCGTGTGGTGTTGATCATCTGTGCGGGCATTAGGATTAGGCTTGGGATTGTTTTTGAAAAGACGTTTAATTTTATTTACATTGCCCTCTTTGACCGCTCGCAAAAATTGCTGATCAACAGCAGAAAGCGTGGTTGCGAATACTGTTTTATGCTGCATGACTCACCCATAGTTTCTATTTATAATGAGCAGCATTATTAGCGAATAGGGCGGGAAACTCAAGAAGAGTAAAGCTATATTCTTTTCACTTGATAACGAGCAAACAAATAATCTACCCATTTCTTGCTCAATTTTTCTTGCAGATGATTTTGTATTTGGCGCTCATCGATATTATCTATATCAATGAGCTCTAATGGTTGGTCAGGCCATGAGCAAGCAAAGACTGCTTTCGTACGCTTGCCGGTTTCAGGATCAATTTGCCATTGCAGACATTGCGCACACACACCTTTGAGCATGCATTGCATAGTGCTATAGACAGAGCCAAATATACGCGGATTTTTCAAAAATAATTCTGGCAGCACAGTTTTTTGTGCTGTTTGAAACTGTCTGAGTAAATCGCTATTGCCAACTATATACATTCTATCGACATCAGCTAACAGAATAGGCGGTTGTTTGCGTTCATATTCTGCCAAGGCTTGCAGCGGAGCTTCATTGATTTGTTTATCTTGCGGACGCAATCCCGACATAACTGCACCGGTTTTAATGCTCCAAATAATGGTGTCCGCTGCAGCCTCCAAGGTTTTTTGGCAATAAACATCTGCGGGTGAATTAAACAAGCCTAAGTAAATCACATGATTACCACGGGCTCTTAATGCCGGCCCATAACTACGTAGCAGCGGAATACTCATAGCGCCGCCGACAATTAAAATGGTCTCATGCTCGCTGGCAATTTTACCATGCACGCCAGTAGGGCCCATTAACGAGACTGGCTCATTGATTTGCAACGTTGAACATAAAGCAGCGCTTGCACCTGACTCTATGATAATAAATTGCAAATTTCCCTTGGTTTTATCGCATTCAGCAGCGGCTAAGGCTAACGGTTCCATTTGTAATACGGTATCACCCACATGCTGCGCGAAAGTTTCATAATTTTGTAAACGGTAAAATTGCCCAGGTTTAAAATGTTTGGCTGCGAGCGGCGAGTGTACGGTTAATTCAATAGTTTGGTCTGTGCGTCGCACTATCGCTACTACTCGAGAAGTAAAATTATGCTGCATTTGT